>ERZ1023696.42-NODE-42-length-28342-cov-4.142017_pt1 | contig 28342 bp, 25 predicted proteins | sample MGYA00520859_ERZ1023696 | MGnify/ENA primary metagenome ERZ1023696 (study PRJEB33180, sample SAMEA4046002) | wastewater metagenome | place: Denmark | collected 2016-03-13 | study: EMG produced TPA metagenomics assembly of the PRJEB13832 data set (Local surveillance...
TTCGTTCGGTTGCTACTGTTTGTTGTTGGGTAAAGGATACGGCGACCACAAGGATCAACACACGGCATGTCGTCGGCAGCGTCAGATGTGTATAAGGGACGGCGCGGGCAGTGCTCGGGCTGCGGCAAGACCACGCAGTTGCCGGTGCCGTGGGCACGAGAGGGCAGTGGCTTCACCTTGCTGTTCGAGGCACTGGGCCTGTCGCTGTGCCGGGAATTGCCGGTGCGCCAGGCCGCCAATCAGATGCGGGTTGCGCCAAAGCGGCTGTGGCGGCGGGTGCGCCACTATGTCGAGGTGGCCCGTGCCAAGGACGACATGTCGGGCGTGCGCCACGTGGGCATTGACGAGACCAGCGTCAAGCGCGGGCACCAGTACATCACCGTGGTGCATGACCTGGCGGCCAAGCGTTTGCTGTTCGCCTGCCCCGGTCGTGACCATCAAACCCTGGGGGTCTTCGCCGAGGATATGCGCGTGCATGGCGGCGATCCGGCCACCATCGAACACGCCTGCATCGACATGAGCGCGGCCTACGCCAAGGGGATCGGCAAGTCGCTGCCCAATGCCCAGATCAGCTACGACCGCTTTCATGTCGTGGCGCTGGCCAACGCAGCGATGGACGAGGTGCGTCGCGAAGAAATGCGCAGCTCGGCGGTCGCGGTTCGCGAAGCGGTCGGCGCGCAGAGCAAGAAGACGCTGCGTCAGCTGCTGTGGGGCATGCGCAAGAACCCGGTGAGCTGGACCCGCGCCCAGTTCGAGGCGATGCACTGGCTGCAACGCTCGAACCTGAAGAGCGCGCGGGCCTGGCGCCTGAAGCAGGCACTGCAGCTGGTCTATCGCGATGCAGCCGCGAGCAACAGCGAGGAGATCGCGCAAGGGGCAATGAGCAAATGGCTGAGCTGGGCGCGCCGCAGCCGCCTGGAGCCCTTCAAACGGCTGGCCCTCACCCTGAAGGAGCACTTCGGTGGCGTCGTGCGCGGCATGCTCGACGGACGCAGCAACGCCTACGTCGAGGCGATGAACGGCCTGCTTCAACAGACGAAGACCGCCGCCCGAGGCTTCCGCAACATCGAGAACTTCATCGCCATGGCCTACCTGCGCATGTCCAAGCTCAAGCATCTACCGCAGAACCCCTTGGTGCCGGCCATCGCCCGCGACTACGGGCGCTACCGTCATGTTTGTTGAGGAGTCAATTTCCACGGGAAACGGCATAGAGCCCTTTCTTATTGGTTGTCCTGGTTCACTTATCGAACTCGGGTGCTTGGTCGGCGTCAGTACTCCACACGAGCAATCAGTCCCGTGCCGACGAATAACAACAGGACGGCCCATGTGGAGTCGAGGAAGGAATCGACCGGCATCAGAATTTCCTTCCTACAGTGATCGTTCCGTAGACCGGGATTTCGTTTTGTCCCCGGAATTCGCGTGTGCGGTGGTAGCGGGCTATCGCGATGCGCCAATTGCCCTGGGTAATCGCGACGCCGTAGCCGACATCCGCCACGAGTGACCGTTTATCCACGCTATGGCTGGACTTGAAGGTATTGCCGTCCAACGTGATGTCGTGCAGAACCCAGCGAGCGTCTAGCGCCACGAAGAGGTGGGCGTTCCAGTTGCCGCCAGCGGTCGTGCGCACGGGCGCGGTGTTTTCTCCGGCAGGCCGCAGCGGTGCCGTGCCTAAATCATCCGGCAGGCGCAGGCCATAGCGCAGTTCTCCACCGACATTCGCGTAGGTGGCGAAATTGCCGAAGCTGCCGCCCCAGTGGCGGGTCAGATCCCAGCCCCAACCGCTGACGTTTTCTTGCCTGAAGACTCGCGTTCGGCGTTCGTGCAGCAACTGCAGCACAGGCTCGTCGCGCAGTTGGTGTCGCCAGCCATTGAATTTGTCGACGCCGATGGTGTCATGCCACCAGTTCTGGGTTTGCCTGGCCAAGGAGGAGGGGCCCACAACACCGACGCGGATTTGTGAGGTGCGCAGCGTATCGCCGCGCCGCGCGTTGTAGCCAAAGCTCAACATCATTGCGCCGGCGAAAGGGCGGTCGTCTTTGATCAGATCGCTGCGCGTTTTGTCGCTGGGGGTGTACATCATCTGCCCGAAGCCGATGGTCATGTTCTGTTCGTCAAAACCCTCGGGTTGCAGCACCGTGAGAAAACGATTCAGCCCACGGACGAGACGGGGTAGGCAAGGGTCATCGCGATAGTCCACAAGGTTGGGGGAGACCCAGCTGACGAGAAATCCATTGGAGTAGCCTTGATCTTGTCCAATGCCGCCGAACATGTCGTTGTCGATCCGCAGATTGAGCGTTCCCGTTGAGCGCAGCGGGTTGTCCTGGTGGCAGGACTGGGCCTGTGCGGAGGCGCTCAGCAATAGCAGCAGCAAGGAGGCTGCGACTTCCAGCCTCCATTCAGCGGGGTCGGCGGACTGAACTTTCGTCACGCTGGCGTGCCACCCTGCCCAGGGGTTGCAGTCACAATGACCGATTGGGACTGGCGCACCAGCATCACCGGAACTGGTGCGATGCGAGCGAGCTGCTCTGCATCGCTTCCCATCAGCAGCCTGTCCACGCCCCGGCGTCCGTGGGTACCCAACACCACCAACTCGCATTGAGTAGTCAGTGCCTGCTGAGCGATGAGCACCGAGACGCGCTCGCCGTTACTTTCCAGAAGGACGGTCTCAACCACCAGGCCTCCCTGCCTCAGCCGCAGCGCCGCCTCGTCCAGCAGCTTCTGCCCGGCCGCCAGGAAGCCCGGCCTCACTTCTTCAATATAGATCCTCGGCCTCTCGAAGCCGTTGCTGTGCTTCATCTCCTCGATGACGTGCAGCAAGACGATGGTTGCGCCATTCAGGCGTGCCAGCACCGCAGCGTGGTGGAGCGCCAAATCGGCAGTAGGACTTCCGTCGAGCGGAACCAGGATTCTTGAGTACATGAATGTCTCCAGTTATCAGAGTAAAACGGGGTGACGAACAGATATTGCGTATACCGTGTCGCAATAGCGGACGCGGTATGCGCTTATTCAGTTGCGTACATATTCCCCTGGGGCGTCGCAAACAGTGGGGTATCCACTGGATTCAGCACCTATGAGCGGAGGCGCAACAACATCACCGGAACGCTCTCGCAGCCACGCCGACCATGCGGGCCACCAGGAATCCGGATGCGTCTGCATCGTCGCTTGCCACTCATCCGGCGCCATGTATCCATCACCGGCCGCGCGGGTATGGATTTGATATTGGCGCTTACCTCGGCCGGGCTCGCTCACGATGCCGCCGTTGTGTCCTCCAGTGGTCAGCACGAAAGTCAGCTCGGCCGAAGACAGGAGATGCAGCTTGTAAACCGAGCGCCAAGGCGCAATATGATCCGAGGCAGTGCCGACGCAAAACACCGGCACAGCGATGTCTCCCACTGAAACGGGGCGACCCGTGACGGGATAACGCCCCGCGCTGAGATCGTTATTCAGGTAAAGGCGTCGGAGATACTGCGAATGCATCTTCGCGGGCAGGCGAGTCCCATCGGCATTCCAAGCCATCAGGTCGGTCATTGGCCGGCGATCGCCCAATAGGTATTCGTCAATCATGCGAGACCATATGAGATCGTAGGAGCGCAGTAGCTGAAAAGCTCCGCTCATCTGGTCGGAGGTCAAATAACCGGTTTGAGCCATGCTGGCTTCCAACAGCGCCACTTGACTCTCGTTGATGAAAAGACTCAGCTCGCCCGGTTCGCTGAAGTCCGTCTGTGCGGCAAGCAGGCTTACCGACACCAGCCGCGTATCGCCATCACGCGCCATGGCTGAAGCACCAATGGCCAGTAGCGTTCCGCCCAGGCAATAACCAGCCGCGTGGACTCCATGCCCGGGGACGACGGAAGTCACAGCGTCCAGCGCTGCATGCAGGCCGAACTCCAGGTACTCATCCATGCCCAAATCTCGATCCTCAGCATCCGGATTTCTCCAGGAGATGCAAAAAACCGTATGCCCTTGCGCAACCAGATACCGTATCAGCGAGTTATGCGGTGACAGATCCAGTACGTAGTACTTCATGATCCAGGCAGGAATGATCAGGATCGGTTCGGGATGGACTTTCTCGGTAGTGGGCGTGTACTGAATCAGTTCGATCAGTCGATTTCTCAGAACGACTTTTCCTTCCGTGACCGCTACGTCGCGCCCAACGACGAAGTTCTCCGTTCCCGCGGGAGGCTGGCCGGATAGTTGCCGACGCAAGTCGTCGAGAAAGTTGGACGTCCCCCGCGCTAGATTGGCGCCTTGCTCTGCGATGGTTCTTTTCAGGACAACGGGGTTGAAAACCGCAGCGTTGGCGGGCGAAAGCATTTCCAGCCACTGTTTGGCGCCAAACGCCAGCAGGCGTTGGTGTTTCGGATCCACTCCCCACACCCCCTGCGTGGCCTGCTCCCACCATTTGGTCTGATTGACGAATGAACTGCGGAAAAGGTCGTAGGGCCATTGATCCCATGCAGGATCGTTGAAGCGGCGGTCATTGACAGGTGACCGGTCAGGAGCGGTGGCTCCCCGGTTCGGGTTGGCCCGATTCTTCTTCAATACGGCCATCCATTGCTCGGACAGGGAGGCTGCAAACGCCAAAAGCTCGGCTTGCTTGCCAGGACTGTTTGCTAAATGGCTCGCCCAGTCCACCCACGCGAGCAACGATGTCTCCGGCGAAATAGACGACCAAGCCTGTGCCCAAGCGACATGGGCATCCCCATCCAACTTCGGATTGATGGCTGAGTCGATATTGCCGTTCTTTTTATTCGTCAAAGCGTATTACCTCTATTTCTGCACAAGTAGAAAGAGCCCCTTGCTTGAAAACGGGAGTCGATTGCGATTTCCTGGGCGACGACGCCTCGCCAGCGCGTCAGCGATGTATCCATCTGCCAGCTCGCTCCGCTGTTTCGCTTCGCCTAACCGGCCATCAGGCTGATTACCAGTGCGTTCGCAATATCGATGACGAACCCACATACCAAGGGCACCACAATGAACGCCTCGCGTGCCGCACCATGCTCCCGAGTCACCGCCGTCATGTTGGCGATGGCAGTGGCGGTAGATCCCAGCGCAATACCGCCGAAACCCGCGCACACCACGGCGGCTTGGTAATCCTTGCCCATTGCCCGAAAAACAATCAGCAAAACGAATGCGATGACCAGGGCAATCTGCACCAGCATCGCCGCCGTGATGAAGGCAAGCACGGGCTGCAGCTCCCAGAGCCTGAGTCCCATCAGCGCCATGGTCAGAAACAGGCCCAGTGAGATATCGGAGACCAGGGCAATGCCTGGCTGCATGCTCGGCCAGTTCCATAGACGTCCGCCCCCACTCGGCCTCATCCAGTCGGCCACCATGCGCAGGAGAATCCCGGCCAGCAGGCAGCCCACAAAGGCGGGCAGCGTGACGGGGGTACGCGCTACCAAGGCATTGATTCCGTATCCCAGCATCAAGGCCAAGTTGAGCCAGAGCAATGCCAGCAGCACGCCGTAGTAGTCCAGGCGGGCATGCTGCTCATTGCTGTGCAGCGTGCCAATTTCCAGGGCGCTGTCTCCGGCTTGAAGCCGATGCCTGCGCATGAGCAGGCTTGCGATCGGGCCGCCGATGGTGCAGGCCGCGATCAGGCCGATCATGTTCGCTGCCAATCCCAGTTCCTGCGCTTGCGCAATGCCGAGGTTTTGAACGAAGTGATCGGACCAGGCCAAGGTGGTGCCCACGCCTCCGGTCAGGGAAATCGATCCCACCATCAGCCCGGCGCGCGGATCCAGGCCGAAGGCGCGTGCCATCTCCATCCCGGCCAGGTTCTGCAGCACCATGAACCCGATGGCCAACCCCGACAGGATCAGCAAGGGCCGCCCACCATGGCGCAGCGTGCGGGCGTCGGTACCCAGGCCAATGGCCGCAAAGAAGTACAGCAGCAGCGCGTCACGCGCTTCGAGATCGAAACTGACGACGATCCCCGCACCGTAGTACAGGGCGAAGACAACCAGGGCGCAGGCCAGGCCGCCCACCAGGGATTCCGGGATGCTGTATCGACGCAAGATGCCCCAACGCGCAACCAGGCCCTTGCCCACGAACAACAGCACGATGGCGAGCGTGAATCCATGGAAGGCATCGATCGTCATCGCGCCTTCTCCCTGTCCAGGCAGGACAGTGCGTGGCTGGCGGCTATCCACTCTTCGTTGGTGGGCTCGACCGCCACGATGACCTGGCTGTGGTCGCTGGAAATCTTCGCCGCGTGGCGGGCGTTGGCGTCGGTATCCAGGGCAATGCCCAGAAAGCCCAGCGCCGCACAGATGCGCTCGCGAATGAACGCATTGTGTTCACCGACACCCGCCGTGAACACCAACATGTCCAGACCGCCCAGCACGGCGACCAGGGCCCCGATCTCGCGCACGATGCGTCGCACGTAAAGGGCCAGTGCCAAGCGCGCTCGCTCCCCCGTTTCGCCTGCATCGTTCTCGTGCCCGACAATGACGCGCGGCTCGGCCGAGATTCCCGAAACGCCGAGCAGGCCGGACTCGTGATAGAGGACGCGCCCCACTTGCTCCAGTGAGAGCTTCTCGACTTCCATCAGGTAGAGCACCGCACCCGGATCGAGCGCGCCGGTGCGGGTGCCCATCATCAGGCCGTCAAGCGCGGAGAAGCCCATGGTGGTGGCCACGCTTTTGAGTCCTTGCATGGCGCACAGACTGGCGCCACTGCCCAAGTGGGCAACGACGGTGCGCCCGCACGCGGCGTCGCCATGGCGTTCGGGCAAGGCCACTGCCATGTACTCATACGACAGGCCGTGAAACCCGTACCGACGCAGACCGCGCTCCCATGCGGCATAGGGCAACGGCAGGACCTTCTCGACCTGGGGCAAAGTGTGGTGGAAGGCCGTGTCGAAGCAGGCCATCTGTGGCAGATCTGGCTGCTCCCGCAGCAGGATCTCCACGGCTTCGAGCGCGAATGGCTGGTGCAGCGGGGCCAGAGGAATGTAGCCCTTGAGGTCGGCCAGGACATTCGCGTCCACGCGCACGGGCATGAAGTATTTACTGCCGCCGTGGACGATACGATGGGCGACCGCACCGATCCGGCGGCCGTCGAGCCGCCGGCTGACACGATCGCGGATGAGGCGCAGTGCGGCGCGATACGGATGTGCCGTGTCCAGTTCGATCGAGAACGGCGCAACTCCGGTCTCTCCGAAATCCGGGTTGGCGCCGCCGATTCCCTGCACCTTGCCATTCCACAATGCCTGACGCGGCAGTGGCGCGGCCGAGGAATCGAACACCGCAAACTTGATGCTGGATGAACCGCAGTTCAGCACAAGGATCAGTCCGTGTTCGCGGCGCCCGGAGCGGGCCATGGTGACGTCCATCAGGTCGTCCTCTCTGCGCGCCGTCCGCGCGACTTCGCCGAGGTGTGCGGGGGTGTCTGCTGTCTCATCGTCTTCAGACTCAGCGCGCCGTGTAGCCGCCATCGGCGATGAGCTGGGTGCCCACAAGGAAGCTGCTTCCTTCCGACAGCAAAAACGCCACGGCATGGGCGATTTCGTCCGATGTACCCAGACGACCGATCGGATGCAGGTCAACGGCCTTCTGGAGGGCCGATTCATCCAGGAAATCCAGGATGGGCGTACGCACGTAACCGGGATGAATCGAATTGATCCGGATTCCCTTGGACGCATAGGCCAGTCCTGCCGAGCGGGTCAGCCCGGTCACGCCATGTTTGGCTGCGACGTACGCAGGGTTCGCTGCGTCGCCCACCACCCCCAGGATGGAGGAGACGTTGACGATGGCGCCGCCTCCCGAGCGCAGGATGGCGGGAATCTGATGGCGCAGGCCATAGAACACGCCGTTCAGGTTGACATCGATCACCCGGCGCCAGGCGGCAGGGTCCAGTTCTCCCGCCGGGCTCTGGTCGCCACCGATACCGGCGTTGTTGACGGCAAAATGAAGGTCGCCGAACGTATCGACCGCGCAGGCCACGGCAGCCTGGACCTCATCGATGCATGCCACGTCGGCCACGTTGGCCACGGCGTGGCCGCCCTCGGCGTTGATGAGGCTGGTGACGCGCTGCGCATTGTCGGCGCTGACATCGGAGACGACGACATTCAGGCCGTTGCTTGCAAGCAGCCGGGCAATGGCCTCGCCAATGCCAGACCCTGCACCGGTGACCAGGGCTACGCGGCCAGAGAATGAGTACTGCATGGTGTTTCCTCCAAAGGGGTGGATTAAAAAGAGGGGGTTAATAAGTTGCCGATAAGTCGGCTCAAGGGGGTGACAGCCGATAGTGGTGGGCCAGCATCAGTGCGATCGCGCATGAGGCGATGCGTGTATCACGCGAGTCGGCGCGGCTGGTCAGAATGACTGGCACCTTGGCTCCAAGAACGATCCCGGCGCTGGCTGCGCCGCCCATGAAGATCAACTGCTTGGCAAGCATGTTGCCGCTCTCCAGGTCAGGCACGACGAGGATGTCAGCTTGCCCGGCGACCTCGGAAACGATCCCCTTGGTACGCGCAGCGGCGATGGAGACGGCGTTGTCGAAGGCCAGCGGCCCGTCGAGCAGGCCGCCAGTGATCTGGCCGCGATCGGCCATCTTGCACAGCGCCGCAGCGTCCAGCGTGGCCGCCATCGTCGGGCTGACCGTCTCGACCGCGGCCAGGATCGCGACCTTGGGTTCGCGCACGCCGATCACCTGTGCCAGCTCGATGGCGTTGCGGATGATGTCTGCCTTCTGTTCCAGATTCGGGGCGATATTGATCGCCGCATCGGTGACGATGAACGGGCGCGGATAGGCCGGTGTCTGCAACAGGAAGCAATGGCTGACCCGGCGCTTGGTGCGCAACCCCGCTGCTGCCGAAACCAGCGCGGACATCAGCTCGTCGGTGTGCAGGCTCCCTTTCATCAGGGCTTCGACTTCACCTGCGGCTGCCAAGGCGACGGCTTGCTGCGCAGCGGCGTGGCTGTGCGGGACGTCCACAATGGCGACGTCGGCCAGATCCAGCCCGGCCTCGGTGGCGACTGCTTCGAGCCGCCCTCGTGGCCCGACCAGCACCGGCTCGATCAACCCCGCGTGGCGCGCTTCGAGCGCAGCGGACAGGCTGGGGACATCGCACGGATGGGCGACGGCTACCCGAATCGGTTGCAAGTGCGCGACATGCGCCAGCAGGTGCTGCAGGCCTGTGCGGCCCTGCGCATCCGGATGGATTTCCGGCAACGCCGTGCGCGTTCTTTCAATGCGCTCAGTGGGCGCTACGACCTCTACCTGGCCTTGGAAAATCGCCACCCCCTCCTGGCTGGTGCAGGTGCAGTCCAGCGTGACGTGATGGGTGGCCGTGTCTTTGCTGCTCACCTGCATCTGCACGGTCAGCCTGTCGCCGGGCCGAACGGCTCCGAGCAAGCGCAGGTTCTGGCTGACATATTGGGTTCCAGGCCCCGGCAGGCGTGTTCCCAGCACAGCCGAGATCAGGACGTTTGCACAAATGGCCTCGGTGGTGTCCCGCGAGGGCGAAGACACCGAAGATTCCGGATCCACATCATCGCCCGATTGCAGCGCGAACATCTGGATGTCTTGCGGCGAAAACGCGCGTTCGAGGCTGGCGCTGTCGCCGATGGCGATCTCGTCGAAGGTGCGGTTGCGCAGGACATGCCATGCATCGGCAGTGGCATCGACCGGTTTGGGCGAAGTCGTCATGTGCTTTTTCCTCGCCGTGTTTGTCTTGTCTGCGGCGCGGCGGGTGTCTTGGACGCGGTTGTCTTTTGAGGCGCCTTCGGCTTTGGCGAGGAGGTCTTGGGTTTCGTGTCCGCGACCGCAGAGGGTGCGTCATGGGCAGAGGGCATAGCGGGCGCCGAAGCCGCCTGCGCCCGGCGGATCGCCTGCTCGAACAGGGTAGACACCTGCTTCAACTTGGCTTGCTCTGGTGCGGACAGCGCATCGCCGCTGCCGAGCACCTGCGCGATCATCCCCGCAACCTGTCGGATGTCATCAGGCGCTACGTTGTTCAGCAGCCCGGGGATGGCGGACACCGCGGCGTCCTCGTGGAGCCTCATGAGCAAAGCCTGGCGACGCACGAGGTGGCGGAAGGCCTGCATGTCGAAGTCGTTGCCCAGTTGGGGGCGCACCAGCTCTTCTGCGTGGCGAAAATGCCGTTCATCGGCCTCGCCACGCTCGGCCAGCACGAAGAACAGTGCCCGTATGGCTGCTTCCACCAGCCCACCGCTGTGAACGGCTCCTTCGAGGCGGGTCAATTCTTGCACCAGATACTGGCGATGCTCGGGCGTCTCGCTGGGACGGGGTCGCGGCGGTGCATCGTCGTGCAGGCTCTGTCCAGTCATGGCCTGCACCAGCGGCAGGCTGTACAGCGTGTCAAACGCCTGTGCGTAGATCTGGTCGCGGCAATCACGGAATTGATCCAGCATCTGTTCGACGGCGGTGGAAAACTGCGCCTGCAGTTGCAGGAAAGGGTTGGCCTCGGAGACGGGCTGACGATGGTCGCGCACGTGTTGCGCAGCCTCATGTACTGCGGCGGCGAGCGGATGCCTGTCAGACCACAATTCATAGCCCATGCGCAGCGGATGCAGCGGCTCCAGCCACTTCGCACCCTGGTCCGTGACCAGGGCACGCATCCATGGCTGCACGAAGCTGCGGTAGCAAGCCAGGTTGACCTCGGAGATCCGCGCAGCGGCGGCAAAACGGCGATCGCTCTCGGGATCGGGGCGAACGATCTCACGGATTTCATCGATGTTGCTGCGGCGAATCCGGGTCAGGTAGGCGTCACTGGCTGGTTCGCCTTCCTGGGCGTCGTCGTGATGCTCGTCGATCTGCATGTGGTGAATGCCTGCCGGCAGCACGTCGATGATGTCGATGTTCTCAGCGAACTCCTGGTGCTCTTTACGCCCGACGCTGCCGGAGACGAAGATTCCCAGATGTCCGATGCTGTCATGGGTAGCGTAGACGATGGTCTGGTCATGTCCCAGCACGTCCAGGTCGTTGCGGTACAGGTCGGTGATCCAGCCCAGGGCCTGGGGCGGTGGAGTGATGTTGTCCCCATAGGAGCAGAACACCACGATCGGCGAGCGAATATTGCGCAGGTCGATGCGCACGCCATCGGATGTCATCAGTTGGGCGGTGCTCAGCTTGTTGCCGATGAACAGGTTATCGACGATGTACTGCATCTCCACGTCATTCAGGAAGACGTGGCCGCCCCAGTACTTTTCGAACTGCAAGTAGCGCGGGCCTTCCGTGTCGACATTGGCGTACAGGTTGTACTGTTTGCTCCAAAGCGTATTGGCCGGGTCCAGGTTTTCAAAGTTCTGTACCAGCCAGGCACCGTCGAACCGGCCGGCGCCCAGATCGCTGGTCAATGCCGTCAACCAGCTACCGCCAGTGAGGCCGCCCGCGTAGCGCATCGGGTTATCACCGGCCCAGTAGGACAGCGGCGCGCCGGCTACGATGATCGGCCCGAACAGCTCGGGCCAGACAGCGGCTGCCATCAGAATCTGCCAGCCCGCCTGGCAATTGCCGATGACAGCGGGCTTGCCGCGGCTGCCGGGGTGCAGCTCGCCGACCCTGCGCACGAAGGCCGCTTCGGCGCGCATGACGTCCTCGACGGTCTGGCCGGGAACGGGATCGGGCAGAAAGCCAACGAAGTAGCAGGGATGACCAGCCTTGAGGGCCGCGCCGACCTCACTATCGGGTTTGAAGCCGCCGATGCCCGGGCCGTGGCCCGCGCGTGGATCGACCACCACGAACGGCCGCTTCTTGGGATCGGCCGGCGCGTCGGCTGGCGGCAGGATGCGCACGAGGCCATAGTTGACTGGCCGCGGAAGATCCAGCCCGGACATGATGACCTCGGAGGCGAAGTCGAGTACGTTCGGCGTCTGCTCCTGCAAATGCTCCAGGTACTGGTTGCCGCGTTGGCGGCGAACGTCGGCATACAGAATGGACCGCTGCCAGGCATCCACTGCATACTCGTTTGCCATCGCCGATAGTCGCAACGGGTCCCACAGCAACTGCCCCCAAGCGGCCGTTGGTGATGTCGTGGTGTCTTGATTCATGGCGATGGGCACTCCTTCTGTGATGAAACTGAAAAATTGAATGGCAAGGGGCCGCAGGCACATCGTCTTGCTGGCCCTTCCTCACTCAGTACATATGCTGGCCACCGTTCATCGATACATTGCTGCCGGTCATGAACCCCGCAGATTCACTGACGATGAATGCAACCAGTGCAGCGATTTCCTCAGGCCGTCCCAGACGACCCACGGGAATACCGGCAATCACTTGCTTGACCACTTCTTCCGACATGCTCGTCACCATCTTCGTATCCAGATACCCCGGCGAGACGGTGTTGACCGTCACGCCCTTGCGCGCCACCTCCTGCGCAAGGGCTTTAGTGAAGCCATGCATGCCGGCCTTTGCGGCGGAGTAGTTGGTCTGGCCGAACTGCCCCTTGGAGCCGTTGATGGAGGCGATGTTGACGATCCTGCCCCAGCCGCGTTCGAGCATGCCGTCGATGAATGGCCGGGTGACGTTGAAAACGGAGTCGAGATTGACGCGCAGGACCGCATCCCAATCGGCGTAGCTCAGCTTGCGGAACGTAGCATCACGCGTGATGCCCGCGTTGTTGACCAGAATGTCGATGTGGTGACCGTCTGCTTGAATGAGGCCGGCCAGCTCCTGGCAGGAGGCATGGTCGGCCACATCCGCGCCGTAGGCGATGAAGTTGTAGCCTTCGTCCGTCTGGGCTTCCAACCACGCGCCGATGCTGGCATTGCCTGGCGAGTGGACGACGAGCACGGTATGGCCAACATCGTGTAAGGCTCGTGCGATGGCCTCGCCCAAGCCACCGTTGCCGCCCGTGACCAGGGCGGTACGTTGTTCAGCCGGCATTGCGGCCACCGGTCTTGCCCGGTGCCTCCTTATCCTGCGCCGAGGCCCACACGGCTCCCCACTGTTTGAAGATATCCTGGAACGGGAGTACCGCATCGCCCTGGCCTACGGCCTGCGTAACCGATTTCTGCCAGTCTTGAATGGCTATTTGCAGGCCTTGGGTGAAGGTTGTCTGGTTTTTGATCGCGACTTGTGTCAGCGCCTGCGCGCCGCCCACGTGGTGCTGAAACTGACGCCAGAAGGCTTGTGCGGGCAGCGTTGCCAGCTCCTGCCAGTTCTTCGCCTTGAGCAGGCTTTCGATTTCGGCGCCGGACTCGGTAATGCCGTCTTTGCCCGCGCGGGTGGCGTTCTCCAGCCATTGCTGGCCGTTTTCCTGCATCAGGCGTTGGATGCGCAGCTGCAGTTCCAGGTTCGCCTTGAAGAGATTGAGAGGGATGGTTTCATTGCTCATGGTCAAACTCCTTGCTTGGGTTGAAATGCCCACTCGGGCGGTAAAACGATCAGGCCATCTGGCCGATGGTTTTGCGAAAGCGTGCTAACGACAGGAAAAACAGCACCGTTCCGATCAGGGCCAGCGCCAGGAAGGGCTGCCATACCGTCTCCAGGCCCGCGCCCCGGTAAAGGATGGCCTGACTCAGTTCCACGAAATGCGTGGTGGGCGCGATCAGCATGATGTTCTGCACGATCTCGGGCATGCTTTCGCGCGGCGTGGTGCCACCCGAGAGCATCTGCAGCGGCATGATGGTGAGCATCATCAACATGCCGAACTGCGGCATGTTGCGCGCCAGCGTGGCGATGAAGATGCCCATCGACGTAGTGGCGAACAGACTGAGCGCCGCGCCGGCGAAGAACAGCGCAATGGAGCCCTCGATGGGCACGCCCAGGACGCCGCGCACCATGAGATTGAGCGACAGAAAGGAGGCGATCAGCACGACCAGGGCCATCGACCAGATCTTGGAAAGCATGATCTGCGCGGGCGTGACCGGCATCACCAGCAGGTGCTCGATGGTGCCGTGCTCGCGCTCCCGGATCAGCGCCGCGCCAGTCAGGATGATGGACAGCAGCGTGATGTGGTTGATGATCTGAACCACCGAGCCGAACCAGGCCTTGTCTAGCGATGGATTGAAACGCGCACGCAATGCGAGATCCACAGGCAGTGGCTCAGCCCCGCGATAGCGCTTGACGAACTCATTGACCTCGCCGATGGCGATCTGCTGAATGTAGCCGCTGCCCGTGAATGCCTGGCTCATGCGGGTAGCGTCAACGTTGAGCTGCAACGCAGGCGAGCGCCGGGCCAGCACGTCGCGCTGGAAGTTGGGCGGAATGACCAGGGCAAAGGTGTACAGCCCCGCGTCCATGCCCGGGTCCACGTCCCCATAGTCGATCATGGCCGGTGGCGTGAACTGCGGGGGGTAGAAGGCCGAGGCAACCCGCTGGGACAGCGCCGAATTATCCTCGTCGACGATGGCGATGGGCGCGTTGTGCAGCGTCTCCGGCATGGACGTGGCCTTGGTGTAGACCGACGCGGTGAACACATAGACGATGAGCACAAGCATCATCGGATCGCGCCAAAGACTCCACAGCTCCTTGACACCAAGGTCGTAGATGTTGGCCAGGTTTCTTCTGCGCATCTCAACGCTCCTGCTTCTTGAGTAGCAAAACAGCCACGCCGAGAATGACCGGAACCGAAATGAGCATCGACCACAGCGGCCCCGTCAGGTCGGCCAGGCCGAGTGATTTGTTGAACACGCCACGGCTGATGGAGATCATGTGCGTGGCGGGGTAGATCTCGCCGATGAACTTGCTGGAGCCTTCAAGCGAGGACACGGGATCGATCAGGCCGGCGAACTGGGTGGCAGGAATGATGGTGCCGATCATGGCGAAGAACATGGCGGCGATCTGGCTGCGCGTGACGGCCGAGGCCAGCAGCCCCATGCCTGTCGCGGCGAAGGAGAAGATCAGCGCGGCCAGCGACAGGGTGAAGAAGCTGCCCGTGACCGGCACACCGAAGATGGTGACCGCGAGCAGGCTCATCAGCAGGAAGTTCATCATGGCCAGGCCGACATAGGGCAGTTGCTTGCCAAGCAGGAACTCGATGCGCGTCACCGGCGTCACGTACAGATTGGTGATCGACCCGGTTTCTTTCTCGCGCACCACCGCCAGCGCAGTCAGCATGGCCGGCAGCATGAGCAGCAGCAGAGGGATCACCGCCGGCACCATGGCTGGCAGACTCTTGACATCGGGGTTGTAGCGAAAGCGCGTCTCGACGCTCGCATTGCCTGCGGCGCTGGCACCGCTGCGTTCGCTGGCCTGTACGAGCAGCCAGTGCTGGTGCATGCCCTGAACGTAGCCCTGGACGGTTTCCGCGCGTTGCGGCATGGCGCCGTCGATCCAGGCACCTATCTGCACGTTCTGGCCTCGCAACACATCGCGAGAGAAGCCAGGGGGGATCTCAATGGCCAGCGACAGTTCGCCGTTGCGCATGCGTCGATCAAGATCGTCGTAGTCGACGATCGGCGCGTGCTCGGTGAAGTAGCGCGATCCGGCCAAGTTCAGCGTGTAGTTCTGGCTAAGCGTGGTCTGGTCGCGATCGAGCACCGCATAGCTCAGGTCCTCGACGTCCATGGTGATGCCGAAGCCGATCACGAACATCAGCAGCAGCGAACCGCCCAGCGCCAGCGTGGCGCGTACCGGGTCCCGCTGCAATTCCAGCGTCTCGCGCCACAGATAGCTGAACATTCGCTGCAGACTGAAACCGCCAGAGCGGTGCCCACCGTGTTCAGCGGGCGCCGCCGATGGTTGCTCCTCGTGATCGGCGGCCCCGGGCTGGCTGGCCGGCGCCGCCGTGCCGCCCTCGGCTTCGACGAGGTAGCCGATGAAGGCCTCTTCAAGGGTTTTGGCGCCGCGCTTCTCGACCAGTCTGGCGGGCACGTCGCTGTCGAGCACCTTGCCCGCATGCATCATCGACATGCGGTCGCAGCGCTCTGCCTCGTTCATGAAGTGGGTGGAAATGAAGACCGTCACCCGGTCACGCCGCGACAGCTCGATGAGCAGTCGCCAGAACGCATCGCGCGCCACCGGGTCGACGCCCGAAGTCGGTTCGTCCAGAATCAGCAGTTCTGGCTTGTGCACCATGGCCACAGCCAGCGACAGGCGTTGGCGTATGCCCAGAGGCAGACTGGCCGGCAGGCTGTCGATGACGTCCACCAGCCCGAAGCGCTCCACCATCTCATCGACGCGAGCAGGAATGTCCTCCGGGGACACACTGAAGAGCTTGGCGTGCAACTCCAGGTTCTGGCGTACCGTGATTTCGCTGTAGAGCGAGAACGCTTGGGACATGTAGCCGACGCGGCGGCGGGTGCCCAGATCATGCGGGTTCACTTCATGGCCGAACAGCCAGGCCCGACCCTCGCTCGCCGGCAACAGGCCGGTAAGCATCTTCATCGTCGTAGACTTGCCGCAGCCGTTGGAGCCGAGGAAGCCGAAGATTTCACCGCGCCGGATGCGGAAGGACACGCTGTCGACGGCAACGAAGTCGCCAAAGCGCATGGTCAGCCCCTCGGCTTCGATGGCGATATCGTCCGCGCCGTCCTCAGGCAGAGGCGGAATGACAACCGCTTGGTGTCCGCGCTTTTTCTCTTCCGGGAGCAGGCGGATGAATGCCTCTTCCAGGTTCGGGCTGTTTGTTGTCTCCAGCAATTCCTTCGGCGTACCGGTGGCGAGGACCTTGCCGTCGTCGATGGCGGCCAGCCAGTCGAAGCGCTGGGCCTCATCCATGTAGGCCGTGGCCACAATCACGCTCATGCCGGGGCGATCGGCGCGGATACGGTCAATCAGATCCCAGAACTGCGCGCGCGCCAGCGGGTCCACGCCAGTCGTCGGCTCATCGAGAATCAGAAAATCCGGGTCATGAATCAGCGCGCAGCACAGGCCGAGTTTTTGCTTCATGCCCCCGGACAGCTTGCCTGCCGGGCGCTCCAGGAATTTGAACAGGCCAGTGGCCTGAGTCAGTTCGTCGATCCGCTGGCGGCGCTCTGCGGCGCCATGACCGAACAGGCGCGCGAAGAATTGCAGATTCTCCTCGACCGAGAGCGTCGGATACAGGTTTTTGCCCAGTCCCTGCGGCATGTAGGCGATGCGCGGGCATACCTGCTTGCGATGGGCCTTGCTGGCCATGTCGCCACCCAGCACCTCGACCGTGCCCTCCTGGATGATGCGCACACCCGCCAGCAATGAGAGCAGACTGGATTTGCCCACGCCGTCGGGGCCGATCAGGCCGACCATCCGTCCGGCGGGAATGTCCAGATCGATGCCATCCAGGGCGATGACGTCGCCGTAACGCAAGCGCACCTGACGGACGCTTGCAACGGTCGTGGGCTGCGCACTCGCACTGTGGCTCATACCTTACTCCGGCACGCGAACGGAGAGGTTTTGAGGCCACTCGGCATTGGCGTCGAGTTTGATCCAGGCCACGCCGGGCAACCCGGTCTTGACCTGATTGAGGTGCTCACGCAGCAACTCCTGCGAAATCTGCGCGCGCACGCGAAACATCAGTTTCTGCCGCTCGCTCGCGGTTTCTACCGTCTTGGGAGTAAATTGCGCCACACTGGCGACGAAGGAAACGCTCGCTGGAATAACAAACTCCGGCGCGGCATCCAGAATGATGCGGACCTCGGAACCCAGCGCGACGCGGCCGGCCACGGTCTCGGGCAGGAAGAAGGTGATGTAGACGTCCGACAGGTCGATAAGATTCAGGACGCGTCCGCCCGCTCCCAGCACCTCGCCGGGTTGCGCCACCCGCACCTGCACCCGACCGTCACGCGGCGAGCGCAGTTCGCTGTCGCGTATGTCGGCTTCGATGCGGCTGATACTGGCCGTAGCGGCGGACACACTGGACTGCGCGCCGACAAGCTGCGCCCTGGCGGCTTCGACCGCGGCGCGGGCAGCGGCGGCCTGTGCCTTGCTGGCCGCGAGGGTCGCTTGGGCGCCCCGTACGCGCGCCCGGTCATCGTCCAGTTCCTGGATCGAGGCGGCTCCCTCACTCGACAGCGTGCTGGAGCGTGTCAGGCGCCGTTGCGCGGCGTCCAGTTCGGACTCGCGCTGACCAACCAGAGCCAAGGCGGCAGTCACGTCGGCTTCACGCAGCGCCACCTGTGCCTGCGCCGCGGTCACCGAATGCTCAGCCTGCTGACGCATGGCCAGGGCCTCGTCGCGCTGCGCTTCCAGCGTTTCCAGCCGCATCTTGGCCAGTGGCTGGCCGGCTGTGACGAAATCGCCTTCACGCACCAGGATGTCTTCGATGCGGCCGGGAAGTTTGGTGGCCACGTCGATCTCGGTGGCTTCGATGCGGCCATTGCCGTTGACGAATCCTTCGCCCGGGCCGCTGTCGGTAAACCTCGTCCAGCTCCACCAGGCCAGCGCGGCAACAACCGCTGCAGCGAAAGCGACCAGGAGTTTTTTCTTGAGAGAGGGGGAGACAGTCATGGGTTCGGCGTGCCTTAACGGGTTGATGGGGTGGAAGCGGGAGTCGAGGCCGCACCCTGTGCCTCGCCGGCTGCGGCGAGGGTGCCGCCGCCGAGCGCGGCATACAGCGCCACCTGGCTGGACAGCAGCGCGCGGCGCGCCTGTACCAGTTGTTGCTGGGCTCCCAGCAGATCGCGTTGGGCATCCAGCACTTCCAAGAAGGCGGCCGAGCCGTTGTCGTAGCGCAACTTGGCCAGGCGTGCGCGTTCGCTTTGCGCTTCCAGGTTGGCTCTCTGGATCGTCAACTGCTCAGCCAGCCAGTGCTTTGCGCTCAGCGCATCGGCCACCTCGCGGAAGGCCGTTTGAATGGTTTTTTCGTATCCGGCGACGGCGATGTCGCGGCGCACTTCGCTCAGCTCCAGATTGGCGCGGCGGCGCCCGCCATCGAAGATGGGCAGCGACAGGGTGGGCATGAAGGTCCAGGCGCGACTGCCGGAATCGAACAAGCCATTCAAGTCGGAGCTGGCCGTGCCGAAGCTGCCGGTCAGCGCAATGCGCGGCAAGAACGCCGCGCGGGCCGCGCCGATGTGGGCATTGCTGGCACGCAATTGGTGTTCGGCGGAAATGATGTCCGGGCGACTGACCAGCAGCTCCGAAGGCAGACCGGCCCGCAGCTCAGCCAGAACCGTCGTTTCATCGAAGGGTGCCTTGGCGGGCAGCGGGCCGGGATCAGCGCCTACCAGCAGTGCCAGGGCGTGCAGTTGCGTGGTGCGAGCCTGCTCAAGCTGCGTCAGCAGCGCCTGAGCTTGGTTCAGCAGGGTCTGGACCTGTGTGAGATCCAGCTTCGAGGTCGAGCCGACTTCGACGCGGCGCCGGAAAATGCGATAGGACTCCTCGCGGGTGGTCACGGTTTGCCGTGCGATCGCCACGCGTTCGTCGATCTCGCGCAGGCCAAGATAGCCGTCTGCCACCTGGGCGATCAGCGCCAAATGGACGGCCTGGCGAGCCGCGTCGGAAGCCAGCCAAGTTTGCAGGGCGGCGTCTTCCAGGTTGCGGATCCGACCCCACAGATCCAGTTCCCAGGTGGTCAAACCCACCTCGGCCCGGTACTCGCCGCCCACCTGCGATCGGCCCGACATGTTCAGGTCGCCAGGGACCCGCGCGCGTCCACCCTGGATGCCCACGCCCACGGCGGGAAAGCGATCCGAGCGCTGAATGCGGAATGTGGCGCTGGCTTCCTCGACGCGCAGCGCGGCCAGGCGCAGGTCGCGGTTGTTCTCCAGCGCAGTCTCGATGAGGCGTTGCAGCAAGGGGTCGGTGAAGTACGCCTGCCAGGCAAGCTCTCCCGCGTGGGCGCCGTCGGTGCCTGATCCAAGATGCGCAGGCCAGGCTTCGGGCACGGGCAATGGCGGGGTGTCTGGCGCCGGAGCGAGCGACATGCAGCCGGTCAAGACGACGGCGCTCAGGGCCAACGAGGCAGCGCGCAATCTGAACGCGGGAAACAACGGGGAAGTTGGGAGCATGGTCACGTTCCGTACAGGTATCGGGCTGAAGAGGGTCTGGTCGCAGAGGAGGGAATGGCTGCCACCCCCGCAATGCGGGGTTCGTGGCTGGTGTCCGCAGGCCCTACTTTCTTGCTTGCAAGTGCTGTCAAGCCCACTTCATCTCCTTGTTGATATGTGCATCCCCGTGTTCCCCGGCTGGTTGATAGGGCGCTCTTCCTGTGTCGTAACCCGATGTGCCGGGTTCACTCGCGCCCTGTGTTGATCTGCATTGTGAAATCTGAAAACAAACGACTGAACGGTTGCTTTCAATTATACGTTACAATCCAAGAACCGCAATCAGCGGGCTCGTCGGTCATTGACGCAGGTCAATTCGAGCTGCCGGCTTGGGTTCAAGGAAGGCCCTGATTCTTGGTAGAGCCGGTGACAGGCCCATGGGAACACCCCTCAGATCTTTGAACAGAGCCTTTGAATGCCACCCAAGAAAGATGACGCGCCAGACAACAAGCGCCCCTACCTGTCCTCTGCCGCCAGGAAAGAGGAAATACTCGACGCGGCCCTGGTCGAATTCGCGGATCGGACATACAACGCAGTGTCGATGGAGCGCCTGGCGGAATGCGCGGGCTTGTCCAAGGCTGGCATCTATGCCCACTTCAAAAGCAAGGAAGAAATTTTTCACGCCTTGCTCGAACGTACGACGAAGCAGATTTGTGATTTCCAGGGCTGGCTCCCGGATGAGGATCTGACGTTGCCAGAGCTGGTAGATGTCTACCTGGATCGCCTGTACGCGACCTTCAGCTCCCCTGCCACGATGTCGATCTACCGGCTGCTTCTGGCCGAAAGCGCCCGAACTCCAGAGCTGGTGCAGCGTTGGCACAACGAAGTTGCGCTCGGGCTGAAAGAGCGGGCGCAGACCATCATCCACCGCAACATACGCCGAGGCGTCATTCGCCCAGGCGTCTTGACCGAACACTTCTTCCCGTTGGCGCTCGCGCCCGCAGTGCTGTGGCTGAGTTCCTCGATGCTGTCCAAGGGCAGTCCTTCCATCTCGCTGGTGCAGTTACGGGATGCGCACCGGCAACTGTTGCTTGAGCTTTTGCAGCCTCAATGAGCGGAGTGATGCACATAGTCCTGCGCGCCCTTGCAGGCTTGGCGATCGGCTTTGTGGTACTGCTGCTGACTGTGTGGGGTGCGCTGGCTCTGTGGCATCAGATGCCGGGACCTTCGGTGGTGCGATGGTTCGTCATTGCCATGTGGTCTACGTTGGGTGTGACCGTTGTCTTGTCGCGGGCGGGCTTGCTTGGGCGGCGCAATCGCAACATCGCCGGATTCGCATTTGTGATCGCAGCCGCCTCCCTGCTCATGTGGTGGGGGACGCTGCAGCCGTCACACCAGCGTGTATGGGCTGACGATGTCGCCCAGTTGCTGGAGGCCAGGATCGACGGCAACCATGTTCACCTGAATAATGTGCGCAACTTCCAGTGGCGCAGCGAAACCGACTACACCCCGCAGTGGGAGAGCCGCACATACGACCTGGATCGTCTGCGCAGCGCCGACTTGGTGCTTTCCTACTGGATGGGGCCGCACATCGCCCACACCCTGGTGTCGTTCGGCTTCGATGGCGGTGAACGCGTGGTGTTCTCGCTGGAAATTCGCAAGGAACGCCATGAGTCCTTCTCGGCGGTAGGAGGATTCTTCCGTCAGTTCGAGCAGATCCTGGTAGCCGCCGATGAGCGAGACATTGTGCGTACGCGCAGCAACGCGCGAGGCGAAGATGTTTATCTCTATCGCTTGCAGATGAATCAGGCGAGTGCCCGCGCGTTGTTTCTGGAGTTTCTGAACGCGGCCAATGAACTGCGGCAGAAACCGCGCTTTTACAACACGTTAACCAGTAACTGCACGACCATCGTATTCGAGCTGGCCCGGGTCATTGCGCCCGCATTGCCAATGGACTATCGCCTGCTGCTGTCTGGATATTTTGCGCGGTACGTCTACGACATGCATGGATTGACGCCTGGCTATCGTTACGATGAATTGCAGGCACTGGGGCATATCAACGAACGTGCCCTTGCTTCCGATGTGTCAGAGGATGACTTCTCGATGTCGATTCGACAAGGCGTGCCAGGCATCCCTGCCAACGAGGTGAATCCATGAGGTTCCCGCAGGCCTGCCTTCTCATTACATGCGCCGCTCTTGCTCCGCTGCTGCTGGGGGGCTGCTCGATCCTGCGCGAGTTCGGCCCAGTGGTTGAAGTTCATACGCTACCTGCCAGGGAGGCCATCGAACTCAAGCGCGGCGACATCCTGACACGTGGCAAGCTCAGCGATGCGACTGTCCAGACCATCAGGGTGGCGGCATTGGATGAGCAGGCATGCGCAAAGCCGATCTCCTCGGAGTGCGCGGAGGCCTTGGCTACCGTGACGGGGGTTGCCACGGATAGACGCCTGGCTGCACTGTCCGAACTATGGCTGGCGCAGGCTCAGGCCATGAAGCCCGGTTCAGCGCAGCAAGCCGCCTGGCTTGAGACGATTCGCTATGCCTATGCTTATCTGTTCCTTGGTGACCATACTCCGGGAGAGCGGGCCTTCGAGGATCGCCAGACCCAAGTGCGGGATTGGTATAACTATGCCGTCGAGCATGCGGCCACCGGCATGTTCGAAGTTCGGCAACAAATGCCGACGCAGTTGCCCGACCAGACCAGTTGGAACATTGCAGGCTGGGAACTGAAGCTGGATATGCGCGGCGCGCGCTTACCGGGCACTACGGCGGTGCCAGCCGAACTCCTGCCAGCCTCGTCCCTGTCTTTCCGTGGATTGCGTAGCCTCTACCGGCGCGACGGCTTTGGCGCCGAGCTTGTGGCGGTCATTCCGGACGAGTCCCTGAGCGCCGCCCCAACTCGGGGTGGTCGCCCAGCGGCAAAACATGATCAGCAACCGCTGCCCTGGAGCGAGATGCCCGCGCCGTCCATGACGGTTCTGCTGCATCCCGACGGAGACAACTTGGACAGCGTGCTGCATGCTCGTACAGCCCGTCTGACGGTGCATGACCCCTATGTGGAATCGGCCATTATGCTGCGCGGCCAACGTGTGCCGCTGGCGGCCAATTTCACGGCCGGCTATGGCGTATGGCTGGCCCGTGCCAATTTCAACCGCCAGTCGCTGCGCAGCCTGCTCGGGCGCGAGGGTGGCATCGACCGCCCGCACGTCTACTTGATGCAGCCCTACGATCCGAACAGGCGGATCATCGTCATGCTGCACGGACTGGCCAGCAGCCCTGAAGCCTGGGTGGAACTCGCCAACGAAATCCTGGGCGATGAGGCCCTGCGCCAGCATTACCAGATCTGGCAGGTCTACTACCCGACCAACATGCCAGTCGCGTTGAACCACGCCATGATTCGCAGGGCGCTCGGGGAGACGCTGACGCATTTCGACCCATCCGGCCAAGCGCCGGCGTCGTCCGACCTCGTGCTGGTGGGGCATAGCATGGGCGGGGTCATCGCGCGGTTGATGGTGTCGTCAACCGATCAATCGCTGGTGCAATTGGCTGCGGATCACAGTCGGTTGACGCCGCAGCAGATCAGGCGCATTGATCCCATGTTGCGCTTCGAGCCCTTCCCGAATGTCAGCAGTGCCATCTTCATCGCGGCGCCTCATCGGGGCACATCGGTCGCGGGTGGACGCCTGGGGCGCTGGATGGCGGGATTTATCCGCTTTCCCATTACGGTGCTCGAAGAACTCGCCCATACACTGACACCCAATGCGGCCGCCAGCAGCCGTGAAAGCCTGGCAACCATTCCCAATAGCGTGAACAATCTCGACGAAAACGATCCGTTCGTGCGTACGGCGGCGGGCTTTCCCATCTCATCCCAGGTGCGCTATCACTCGATCGTGGCCCAAGCCAATTCCGAAGTGGCCCTCGATGATTCCGATGACGGTCTTGTGCCTTATCGCAGCGCACATCTTCCCGGCGCACAGTCCGAGAAAGTCATTATTTCGGGGCACAGCGTGCAACAGAGCGCGGCCGCGATACTGGAGATCCAGCGTATTCTGAGAGAGGACATGGCTCTGCGGGAAGCGCATTTACAGCCATAGACAACTGCCATCTGCTGTGCGCGGCCGAGCTGATTTCGGATTTCGTATGGGCGTAATGCATTCATCTGAATGCGCAAAGAGCATCAGACTTACTGTTGCCCGCTCGACGCTGGCACAGTGGGTCGGTGCGTGCGGCGCGCAACTGCAGCCGATGGTAAAGGCGCTGGATGACGAACTGCGTCGCCACGTGGTGCTGCACGCCCACGAGACGCCGATGCTCAAGCCCAAGCATCTTGGCGACGGCAAGGCGTACCCAACGTGATCCGCCGTCTGGCGGCGACCCAGCCCATGCTCGACAAGATCGTCGGCCACCAACGCCACATCGCTCAGGCCTACGGCATATCGATGGAGCATGCGCGCTGGCTGTTGACCACCGTGGCGTTCCACTGCCTTGCCGTGGCCGACACGGTGTACTCGGTCGCCGAACGGGAACCCGTCGTGGATGCAGACCGTGCGACGGAGGAAGCCGAGATGGAGGCCGAACTCAACAGGGCATGCACGCACTCATTGTTGGCATGCTGGCCTTGATGGATGCTGATGGCCTTTCAGGAGATAGTTGATCGTCGTTCTCGTTTGTGGGGGTTGAATGGAAATCCAGGGATGCCGTAATTGAGGAGCCTGGACGGCGTATCGTTCAGGAACAAACACGCACGGGCGGCCAGGCCCTGCCGTGGCTCGACATGACGGCCTTCCTGCGCGGGGCCATCGACCTTGCGCTAGACAACCATGCCAATGCGCCACGCAGCAATACGCAATGGGTGTTCTTCGACCGTGGCCTGATCGACGCGGCGGCAGCACCCCAGGCACTGGACGGCACTACTATTCTGGACACGATTGCCCAGTCGCATCGCTACCACTCGCGCATCTTTCTGGCCCCGCCGTGGCCTGAAATCTATGTGCAGGACGAAGAACGCCGTCACAGCATGGATGAAGCGCGGGCTGAATTCGAGCGGCTTCAGCGCACCTATCCAGCGCTGGGCTATGCGGTATCGCGGTTGCCCAAGATCAGAGTGGCGCAACGCGCTGACTTTGTGCTGGACACCTTGGCTAGCCGCTAACCTACCAAGGCGAACTCTACCGTATCTCACCGCCACGTAGGACTCCATGCTCAAATCTCTTGCGTAACTCTGAGATAAGGATTGTTGGGTGGTACTGCATCGAACAACCAATTCGCATCGATCAGCAAATACCCATGCAGCTTCCGGGACTTGCGCGGCCCGGTGACTTCACAGATCCAGATGTTCAAGCCGCTGTCGTGCTTTCGATGCAACCCCAGTTTCTCAAAGCGCTTCTGCACCCACTGCCAATCCGGCATCTTGTCCTGCCGTGCCAGCGTGCCGACATGAGGGTGCTCCTGGACGTAGCGCTGGAACACACCTGGGCTGACCAAGTAGGCCGTGTCATTCACGGAATGCACGAGCGCTTTTGCGTCGTTGATGATGAGCCGGCGCGAAGCAATTCCCTGTTTCAGCCACATCATGAAATGTTCGCCTGACGGGGGCGCTGCTGTTAGGGGTGGTTTAGCAGTAGATGGTGGTGGCGAAGGAAGCACTGCGGCAGTCGCTGGCATAGGAGTGCTGGGGTCTGCGGGGTAGCTTCTCTGTGCGACCGGCTCCACATCCTGCTCGGCACCAGGCGAGCCGCTCGTGCTCACCATTGCCAGCATGTCCTCCATGACATCGGACACGGGCTGGGCCTTAGGCGGTGAGGCGGTGACGGTACTACTGCCTTCCCAAGATGGAAGTTTCTGACCGTTCGGGGCTGCCTTCGCCATGGCCGCAGGCGGCATTTTCGGCGCCTCGGCGTCGTTTTCGGCGACTGCCGCGTCGATCGCTACCGTGCCTGCAAAAGGCGTCGGTCGCTCGCCAGATTCCCAGATCAGCGCAGGAGCGAGGCGCAACAGGGTGAACGAGTGGGACCAGCCGGTGGAACTGGTTATGGTCGCGCGCCAAATAGCCTTGCCGTCGGGCGCCGGCTGCAACATGCCGTGATCCTGGAGGACGTTGAACACCGCGGTGTTGTTCGCAGGGATGCCATCGACGCCTTGGGACAGCAGGTGCGCACGCAGTTTGTCCGAGACCGTTTTGCTCACCAGCCACAGGGCATCGTCGGTGAGCCAGCCATCGGAGGCTTCCGGCTGGTTCGGTTTCAACTGTTCCTTGAGCAGGTAGCGCAACCCGTCGAGCAGCTTGCGCTGCAGCGCGTGCTTGGGCGCAGCCATGGCGCGGGCCGGATCGCCGCCCAGCTCCTGGGCCACGGAAGCGCGGTCGGCCTGCACGACCAACTCGCCCAGCACGCCGGCGTGCTCACACTGCCCGGCCAGGACATAGAGCAGTGGTGCCCATAGGGACGGATAGCCGCTAAGCCAGTCTAAGAGATCGCGGTCGAGCAGTTGGCGGTAGAGCAAGCCGGTCGCGGCATTGTGCAGGCGGTACTCGCGGTCGTCGCGGTAGCGGAAGCGGTACGGTTGGCGCCGCGGGCCGTGCCATGGGTTCCAGGTGCTGCCGTCGGCCAGCTCGACGTGCAGATCGACGGCGATCTTGCCGATGTCGTGCAGCAGCGCGGCGTAGGCGACGGCGGCGGTCCAGGCTTCGGACTGTGCCGCTTGGTCTTCGGGGCTGGCGCCGATGGGCAGCAGATGGGACTGCCGCAGTTTCAGACTGTAGGCGACGATTTCGAGGCCGTGGTCGAGCATGCCGCCCAGATAGGCATGGTGATGCGCCTCGGAGGCCGGGAAGGCCTGGACCAGCTCGGCGTAGCGTTCCAGGGGCGCTCGGTACAGCGTGGCGAATTGCCTGCGCGACAGCGAGGTGCGCTGCCAAATGTGCTCCAGCAGCTTCTGCCGGCGCGGGGTGGCCAGCAGCGATGCGGCCGACTCGGGCCGCATCAACCCTTTCGGGAGGACGGTGGCGGGTGCTGGCGGTGGCGCGCCGGCGACCGGGGGCCGTTTTCGCTGGAACAGGGAGAGCATGCGGGTGTCCTGTGGCGGGCCGACCGGGAGGCCTTTTTGCCTTTTCGAGGTAGGGCCTTTCCCCTTGCACCCCATTCCCTTGCCGTTTCGGCCCTTTGGCCTTTAACCGTTTCGGTATAGCGGGGCCTGGGTTGCGGTTCCAGCGTCAATGTGGAACCCGCACGAATGGATTGCGCGGCGACCAGCCGCTGGCCTCGGCCTATGCTGCGGAGACGCTGTTTTCGCCAGGTAGGTTGCTCTCTAGGCGTCAAAGTTGACAAATGCGACAAAGGCGACTAGAGTAAGTCCTGTCTCACACCTACCTGGGAGATGACCATGCCCACCGCCATTGAATTCATTGCCGACCGTCTGCCGCGTGTCACCGTGGAGGATGTGCGCCGCTTCGCGGATACCGTCGAAATCCGGGATGCGCCGGCTTTCGCGGCCGAGTTGCAGGCGTTCATTCACGAGCGCGTGGAGGCGGTAAAGCTGCCAGCCAACCTCGAAGGTGAAACGGTGGAGCACGCCTTGAAGCGTAAGACGGCTGCGCTGCGCGCTGAGACGCGCTGGGCGCCGACTGAAACCGACGTCCAGCGAGGCCGCGCCGTGTTGCTGGAATCCTTCAACCAGCCGCACAACCTGCCGATCCCCGAGTACGCCAAGCTGGCGGACAAGTCGCGCCAGCAGATCTACAAGGACATCCTCGCGCGCCGGCTGCTGGCGCTGAATGTGGGGCCGCGCGGCCAGAAGCTGCCCGACTGGCAGCTCGACCCGGTGAAGCAGCAGTTGACCCAAACCGTGCTTCAGGAGGTCGAGGGCATCGACCCTTGGACGATCTACCGCGCACTGTCCGAACCGCTCGAAGGTTTGGGCCGCTCGCCAGTGGATGCGGTGACGCATGGCACGATCGACGACGTGGCCGAGGCCGTGTTCAACGTGCTGGGCGTTCAGGTGCATTGAAGCGAGATCGCCATGAGCCACGAGCTGCCTTCGTTCCTGATCGATGCCGGTGAGCTGCTCCAGCATGTGAGCCGCGTCGTTAATGTTTTCCACACTTCCAAAGATTACGAAAGAAAAAAGAACAAACATCAGGAAATAAGCAAGACTCATTTGCCCGTTAAGTGTCTGCCATGCACAGATAAACACAATCCCCATAGATGCCAGTTTTAAGGAGAACAGGTGCAAGCAGTTAAATGGCGTATAGCCCTTTTCTACTTTGATATGAATATTTTTCAAATCTTTATTTGCCTTGCGAAAACTCTCGATAGAAGCCCCTTCCTGTCCAAACGACTTAACGATGGACAGCCCGCGGATATATTCAATCGCAGAGCCAGACATATCCTCCATGGCCTGGTGCGTAATAGCAGCGGTCTTTTCACTATGCCTGCTGATACCATGTAAGGCCAATGAGGAAAAGGCAACGCCGACAACAGATATCACTGCTGCGGCTGGACTCAGGAAAAGGAAACACAGGAGAATTGCAA
>ERZ1023696.44-NODE-44-length-27855-cov-7.862594_pt1 | contig 27855 bp, 22 predicted proteins | sample MGYA00520859_ERZ1023696 | MGnify/ENA primary metagenome ERZ1023696 (study PRJEB33180, sample SAMEA4046002) | wastewater metagenome | place: Denmark | collected 2016-03-13 | study: EMG produced TPA metagenomics assembly of the PRJEB13832 data set (Local surveillance...
CACATGGTCTTGTTGGCTTCGCTTCACAAGGTTGTAGATATGAATAGCCATCATCTGGAAAACCTTGTCGCTCACTACCTTACCCGTCTTAATGGTGACATGGCGGAGGATTTTCTCCAGTTCCTTGATGATGTTATCCGGCACAAGTGCGATTAGGTTTTCTTTGTTGCAAAAAAGTTGTTCCTTTTCTCCGGTCAATTTGAAATAAGTCTTCAGATCATGCTCCATCGCTTTTTGGATCTCTTCCGCGCTGGCTTTGTTCTGCTCCAATTCCCGATAGCGTGTGTTCATTTCCCGGTAGATGGTGCTTTCACTCGGAACGCTGACTTCCGTAACGGTAGCGGTGGATGGCAAATATTGGATCGCCTGTCGGTTCGTAACTTCGTATTTCGACCACATCTGGCGGTGAGCCGCATTGCTGAGCAGCCCCGCCCGGATATAATCCGGCAAATCTTTACTGCTGACTCTCAGATAATCCTCTTTGACTGCCAAAAACCGGGCATAGCTTTTCGCGAAAGCGATCCGGATATCTGCTTTGAATTGCCCAATATTCAATTCACACTTGTAGTGCAGAAAAGCTTTCAGCGCATTCTTGCTGAAATACATCGGCACCCCCAACTGATCTACTTCCTGTTGGACGAATATATCGAACAACTGATGTCTTTCTTCGATTGACCTTTCCCTCAAACTGGGCAGATCGATGATGATCGGCAGTCTGCGGATGAATGTCTTCAAAAGTGTGTCCTTTTTTTCAGTCGTCGCGCCGATGATCAGGACATTGGCATGATGATCTTTTTCGGATTCGCCGAGCCGCCGGAAAACACCGCGGTCGATATAGGTGAACAGCATCTCCTGTCCTTCGATCGGTAACCGGTGGATTTCATCCAGAAACAAAATCCCGCCGTTCGCCTTCTCCAGAAGTCCCGTCTTGTTGGTCTCCGCCCCGGTGTAGGCGCCTTTGACGTGGCCAAACAGTTGGCTCATCAACAGCTGCGGGTTATGGGCATAATCAGCGCAATTGAACTGGATGAACGGCGAGGCCTCCGCCAGTTTTCCGGACTGGATGCCGTATTTGTGCAGCAAATCGGCGAACAAAGATTTCCCTACGCCAGTCTCGCCCAGCAAGAGCATATGCATGCCGTCCCCCGGATAAAGGATGGCAGCCTTCCCTTGTTCGATCTGATGGAACAGGCTCGGATTACGCTTCAGGAACTTGTCCATGTCCACCATTTTAGGCGTTTCCTTCGGTACCCCAGTCTTTGGTACCCTCTTGTGGGTGCATGGAAAAAAGCGTACCGGTCTGGTCTTCTCTTTGTAGCAGCGCTGTTCTTTGTGCAACCGGTTCAGGTCGCGCGAAATATTGCTGCGATCACTCTACAACCTGTAGGCAATCTCTTCGGCCGTTATCCCCTGCTTCTTCTCTTCATAAAGCATGCCCAGTGCCTCAAGCACTTTCTCGATCCTCTGCAAAAATCATCACTCCTCAGAAAAGCGTTTACATCTTCAACAATCGTACCATATTTTTATGACAGACGAATACAAAAACGTTCAATCTGACCTATTGTTTTGCTCTGTTTGAGTGCTAAAGCGAAAATTGGCAAAGATGAAAGTAAAAATGGACATATTGCCCCAATCCTTTTCTGATCGGATACGATATAATGAACTCTAAATTCTTAACTACAAGAGAGGACTGCACATGATTAGTATCTTATTGGTTCGGAAAATTGCCCAACTGTTCCTCATCATGATTTTGGGTTATCTGTTGGTAAAACTGAGAATTCTGAAAACGGAAGAGAGTATCGTCTTGTCGAAACTATCGTTGTATCTAGTGATGCCTGCCGTGATACTCAGCGCTTTTCAGGTCGACTTCAAGCCGGAAATCCAAGCAGGCTTGATACTGGCCTTTGTGGCGGCTGTTGCCATCCACATACTCCTGCTCATAATCGGACACATCTCGGGTAGGCTGTTCCATTTTGAGGAAATTGATATTGCGTCCATCATCTATTCCAATGCAGGAAATTTGATCATTCCCATTGTAACAGCCGTTTTGGGGACTGAATGGGTCATCTATTCCACGGCATTTCTGTCCGTTCAATTGATTTTCCTGTGGACGCACTGCAAATTGATGTTCTCAAAAGAAAAGAAACCTCATTTTCGGAAAATCATTCTCAATGTAAACATGATCGCCATTTTTATTGGCGTGCTGTCCATGTTGTCGGGAAGCCGCTTGCCGGCCATCATCCTGTTGCTGCTGAAACTCAGCAATGCCGCTAGTTTGGTGAATAACGGCACGGAAATATTACTCATCACCTTCCTGGCCACCGTGACCCCCGCAGCCTCCACTGTGACGCAATTCGCGCAGGTGCACGACAAGAATGCAGCATACGCAGGTGCGATCAACATCATGACCACGCTGCTATGTATCGTAACCATGCCCATCTTCGTCATTCTGTATTATATTTGAAAAAAAATCCTTGGAAACTATTGAAGACAAGCACTTCAATGTTCCAAGGATTTTTTGTTAAGATTTATGGGTAATGAGGGGCTCGAACCCCCGACCCGCTGATTAAGAGTCAGCTGCTCTGCCAACTGAGCTAATTACCCCTATCACGTACTGAACACGTAACAAATGTTATTTTACTCCCCTTTTCAATAAAATGCAATAACATTATGAAAAAAAGAGTCCACATCCGGATAGGTTCTCCGGGGTGGACTCTTCATTGTGTTCATCGCTAGATTAGATACTTGCCCAAACGTTTTCCAATACATTCGTTTGATTGCGGTCAGGTCCCACTGAGAAAGTGGAGATGCGGACGCCAACGGTTTCTTGAACGCGACGGACATAGTTGCGCGCATTTTCAGGAAGATCTTCCAAAGTACGGCAACCAGTGATGTCTTCGCTCCAGCCTGGAAGTTCTTCGTAGACAGGCGTGCATTGCGCCAATTCCTTCAAGCTTGCTGGATAGTGGTAAATCAATTCGCCTTCAGCATTTTTGTAGGCGGTACAGATTTTCACTGTTTCCAAGCCGCTCAAAACATCAATTGAGTTCAAGCATAGGTTGGTGATACCTGAAACGCGTTTTGAATGACGCATAACAACTGCATCAAACCAGCCGATACGGCGCGGTCTGCCAGTTGTTGTTCCGTATTCGCGGCCAACTTCGCGGATTTGGTTTCCTACTTCGTCGAACAATTCAGTTGGGAACGGGCCATCGCCGACACGGGAAGTGTAAGCCTTGCAGACACCGACAACTTTATCGATCTTGGTAGGGCCCACACCACTACCGATGGTTACGCCACCAGCAACCGGGTTGGAAGAAGTAACGAATGGATAAGTACCTTGGTCGATATCCAACATAACCCCTTGTGCGCCTTCAAATAGGACACGTTTGCCTGCATCCAATACATCGTTCAAGATAACCGATGTATCACACACATATTTTTTGATTTCTTGTCCGTACTGATAATATTCTTCAAAAATATCTTCGAATTTGATTTCTACAGAATCGAACATTTTTGTGAATTGACGGTTCTTTTCTTCCAAGTTGATTTTCAGACGCTCTTCAAAGATTTCTTTGTCCAACAAATCGGCTACCCGGATACCGACACGCGCTGCTTTATCCATGTAAGCTGGCCCGATGCCTTTGATGGTCGTACCGATTTTGTTTTCGCCTTTTGAATCCTCTTGAAGCTGATCCAATTGAATATGATAAGGCAAAATGACGTGGGCACGGTCGGAAATACGTAGGTTATCCGTGTTGATGCCGTGATCTTTCAAATATGCCAATTCTTTGATCAATGATTTCGGATTCACTACTACGCCGTTTCCGATCACGCTGATTTTTTCTGGATAAAAAATGCCGGATGGAATTAAGTGCAATTTGTATGTAACGCCATCAAACTGGATTGTGTGGCCAGCATTGTCCCCGCCTTGATATCTAGCGATTACTTCTGCATTCTCACTAAGGAAATCTGTAATCTTCCCTTTACCTTCGTCTCCCCATTGAGTCCCAACAACTACTACTGAAGTCATTATTTACTCCACCTCATCTAATTTATTCATAATACTATGCTAGTTTACCAATATTACCTATGTCTTTCAATAAAGAATCAGATAAAAGCGCTCATTTCTGAACAATTTGTCCAAAAATATCAACTAATTTCCGGCATATAGCTCATCGAAGAAAATTTATTGAATTCCTTTTTGAACAGGAGCTTGACGGTTCCCCGCGCCCCGCTCCGGTTTTTTTCGATGATGACCTCTACGACATTATTCTCTTGCTCATCCCGTTCCGGTTCTTCGCCGCCTTCACGTTCGTAATAGTCGTCGCGGTACAGGAAAGCAACGATATCGGCATCCTGCTCGATCGATCCTGATTCACGGATATCGCTCAATACCGGACGTTTGTCTTGCCTTTGCTCCACGCCACGGGACAATTGGGAAAGGGCGATGACCGGTACTTTCAGTTCCTTCGCCAACTTCTTCAATTGACGCGAAATGTCTGAAACTTCTTGTTGACGGCTTTCGCGGTTGTTCCCTTCAATCAGCTGCAAGTAGTCAATCACAATAAGTCCTAATTTTCCCTGTTCCTGCAGCAAGCGACGACTTTTTGCCCTTATTTCCGCAATCCGTATACCTGGTGTATCATCTATAAAAATCTTGGACTGTCCCAAAGTCCCCATCGCCATGATCAGGTTGGACCACTCATCTTCAGAAAGCTGCCCTGTCCTCAAGTGACCGGCATCGATGTTCCCTTCCGCACACAGCATCCGGTTGACCAACGACTCCGCCCCCATTTCCAAACTGAAAATGGCAACTACCTGATCCGCCTTGGTTGCGACATTCTGTGCGATGTTCAGAGCAAAGGCGGTCTTACCGACCGCCGGACGAGCTGCCAGGATGATCAATTCTTCTTTCTGAAGACCCGCCGTCATTTTATCCAAGGCGATGTATCCGGTGGGCACCCCTGTGACGTCATCGCTTTGTTGGGCCAGCGACTCGATGTTCTGCAGCGACGCCGAAACGACATCCGATATGCGGATGAAACCGGAGCGATTTCTCCGTTCGGATACCTGAAGAATATTCTGTTCGGCGCTGTCCAACATGACGGCAAGCTCATCACCCTCTTCATAGCCTTTGCGGACGATTTCTGTAGCCGAGCGGATCAGGTTGCGCAAAATCGATTTCTCTTCTACTATCTTGGCGTAATATTCCACGTTGGCTGAAGTCGGTACCGCAACCGCCAATTCGGCCAAATACTCCATACCGCCAGCATTTTCAAGCTGATTCTTCGTATCCAACTCATTCGCGATGGTGACGACGTCTATCGCTTCGTTTCGGTTGTTCAATTGCAAAATCGCGTCAAAAATAATCTGATGATTTTTTCGGTAAAAATCAGATGTTTCAAGGTATTCCAAAACATTCACAACCGTTTCAGGATCCAAAAAAATGGAGCCCAGAACAGATTGCTCTGCTTCTATACTATGAGGAGGTATGCGATCTTGAAGTGTTTCTTCCATTTTATATTTTCACCCTTTAGGTTTTATTCATTTCGACAAGGAACCGGTTACTGGTTTACCCATCTTTCGCTCTCTTATTGTACTGTAAACTGGAGGCTTTTACAACCAACGAAAGGGAACGCTTGTTCTATTTCGAATCAATATTTATCCCCCTCTACACAAGCAAAAAGACAGAGATGGTTATCCCTGTCTTTCGTTTATATCTGGAAAATTATTATCCTTCAGTCACTTGGACAGTCAATATCGCTGTCACTTCCGGATGAATTTTTACGGGCATTTTCGTGAAACCTAATGCTCGGATAGGACTGTCTAATTCAATTTTCCGCTTATCCAATTTAACATTATGTTGCTTCTGTAATGCTTCAGCAACCTGTTTCGTTGTTATCGAACCAAACAAACGACCATCTTCGCCAATTTTTGCGGACAATTTGATGATTGATTCATCCTTCTCCAGAAGTGCCTTTAATTCTTGAGCAGCGGCTAACTCCTCAGCCTGCTTCTTCTCTTCAGCCTTCTTTTGGCCTTTCAATGCAGAAATCGTAGCAGCATTCGCTTCTTCCGCTTTACGGTTTTTGATCAGGAAATTAGCGTAGCCATCCGCAATATCTTTGACTTCCCCTTTTTTCCCTTTACCTTTAACGTCCTCTAAAAATACAACTTTCATTTATTATTCCCCTTCCTTGATTTTTTTTGGATCTATGACTGCCTTCAATCTCTCAACGACTTCATGGACCGTCGTATTCTCAATCTGCGTGGCTGCATTGGATAAATGTCCGCCTCCGCCTAATTTTTCCATGATAGTCTGCACATTATATTGCCCCAGACTTCTGGCACTGATTCCAACTCTGCCGTCCTGACGTTTTGTAACGACAAATGAGGCGTCTACTGCTTCCATCGATAACATCGTGTCGGCTGTTTGAGCAGCGACAACCGTATCATAGATTTTTTCATCTTCTCCATGGACGATTGCGAGGTTACCGTTCACAAATTCCATCGTTTGCAGCAAATGACTACGCAACAGATAGGTATCCAAGTCCTCTTTCAATGATTTCTGGATCAGAACGGTATCCGCTCCGTTCGACTGCAGATAACTGGCAGCATCAAAAGTCCTGGATCCGGTTCTCAAGCTGAAATTGCGTGTATCGACAATAATCCCAGCCAGCATAGCCGTTGCTTCTATCTTATTGATGGCATCCATCTCATTGGATTGATATTCAAACAATTCAGCGATCAATTCCGAAGTGGATGACGCATAGGGTTCCATATAGACCAAAACAGAGTCTTTGGGAAATTCTTGTCCACGTCTGTGATGATCCAAGACGACTATTTTTTTGGACAGATTCAAAAGTCCAGGGGCCGGTGTCATGGAAGGACGATGCACGTCAACCATCACGATAAGCGTTTGCGGAGTCACCAATGCCATTGCCTGCTCAGGCGAAATGATTCGCTTCGCAATCAAAGGATCTTTGTCTATCTCCTGCATAATCCGATTCACATCATTGGAAAATTGCTGCGGATCCAATACTATCCAAGCCTCCCGATTGTTCATCTGAGAGATTCGGCGGATCCCTAAACAGGAACCGATGACGTCCATATCAGGATAACTATGCCCCATGATGATCACTTTATCAGCATGAACGATGAGTTCTTCCAAAGCCTGGCTGATCATTCTTGCACGGATACGAGTCCGTTTTTCCATCGGATTCGTTTTACCACCATAGAAACGGGCATCTTCATCTTCAGCCCTCACAACAACCTGATCGCCACCTCTTGCCAATGCTAAATCAATATTCGACTGCGCCATTTTAGCGACTTCTTTAAACTTAGTTTGCTCAAAAGTTTTCTCATATGAGAAGCCCATACTCAATGTCAACGGAAAATTTTGCTTGTAGGTTCTTTCTCTGATTTGATTTATGATATCAAAATTGTTTTCTTCGATTTTCTTCAATGCACGCATATTGGTCAATGCTATGAAGCGGTCATCATCCACTCGTTTCAAAAAAACATTATTCATATTAGCCCAGTTTGTGAGTTGGTTCGTCAGATAGTTGTTTACATTCGATCGCTTGCGATCATTCATGGATTGGACAGCCTCATCATAATTGTCGACAATGATATTCCCAAAAACAAATTTTTCATCTTTGTATCTTTCTTCAATTTTGGCATACTCCGTTATGTCCATCAAATAAATGACGCCAATATCCTCTTGAATAATCATATCAAAATAATGATCTCCCCATTTCACACGGCGCATCACATAATCCTGCGAACCCTTAAAAAGCTGATATAATTCTTCATCGACCACGTTCAGCTTACGTCCCAATGTGTCTTTCTTGCCAAAATACTTTATTAAATATGGGTTCATCCATTGGATTTCTTCTTGCTTATTATATAGAAGTATCCCAATAGGCATTTTAATTAAAGCCTCTTGTTCACCTTTTTTTATTCGATAAGATAAGTCAGATATGTATTGATTAGTCTCGTCAATCAAATACTCCGAAGAATAACTGATGAACCCAAAAATTCCAACGCATAAGAGCATAATTCCAATTCCGATTTTCCAATCTGCAATGAAAGTTAAAACAACAATCATAAGCAGTAAGAATACGATAATCAGGAAAGGAACCTTAATCTTGTCAGCCTTTATGAAGTGAGGAAGATTTTTTAACTTTTCCTTTATTTTCATGATAGCTCCTTTACTGAACCTACAATTTGCACTTGTACATTTTAACATATTCAAATAATAATAGCTATAATGCCCTTTCCAAAGGGATTAGTTACCATTTTAGCGTCATAATGAATGTTTCACGTGAAACATTTCCTCTGTATAAAGTACGTATTGCGGAGAGCAGGTTTTCTGAGCGAGAACGATTGTTGCTATATTTCAGGCATTGAAAAGTATTCATTTACCCAGTGATGATATCTGTGCTCAATAATCGATGTCTCAACTGTTATCATTCAGCGTTCATTAGACCCTCGGCTAGATTGGATTATAATGCTGTATTTTTTCTGGATATTTTTTCAAAGCATACCTGCATTTTGGATAAGTAATTCTCTATTACTGGATTTGCATGTCGTGAAAATTTATCTTTCAAAATAGTTACCATTTTCGATATAAATGTAATTATTATTATAGTTATAAGTTGAATGCGACTCCTTCTACTATTCAATAGTTCCACGTGAAACATTGATTGATTACGCTCTTCAATTTATCCTCAAATTCTGTATACGTTTATTTTTTGACCAATGTTCCACGTGGAACGTTTTTAGTTTTGATCTCTACTTTTTCTATTTTTTCGCATAGACTTGCTCTCTTTCACTTTTATTATTCTATTAGTTTTTTTACAAAAAACGATTTTCGCGATGACTTCTATTACTATTTCACTAATGATTTGAATAATCTAGCTATACGATTTTCTCCTTTTTTTTCATATAATCTGCAGTATCCATTTCCGTAATTGAAAATGGATTTTCATCCTCTCACTTCTCCCCAGCTTCATTTCATTGTAGTAGCTCCTGTTTTTGTGGATAACTCAAACTATCCGCAACCTTTTTAGTTATGCACATTTTCCGACGCCGCCCTGTGCATAACTAAATTAATTACCACATCATAACCTTGCTGCAGTAGGATTTCTGTCATAAAATGACTTTGTTGATAACTTATTTTTCTGATACTATTCATGACACCTTTACTACTCTCGAATACCTGTGGATATCCTGTGCATAAGTCGAGTTAAGTGCGCGGATTCCTTCATTTTATTCTGAACATTTGTTTGATAAGTGTTTTAATGAAATGAAACCCTTTATTTTGTGTGAATTTATTACCATTTTTATGAAAAAAGCTGGATTTTGAAGAATTCACTCTTATCTCCAGCATTTAGTCATTCCCGCTCGTTTGCAAATGCATACCAGCATCCGCCGTTGATATCATCAAGATTCTTCTGTGGATAAAGTTCAGGAAATAGTTTTCCACATCCTATCTTTGAATGTACTATTGGTCTCAAAATCATCGTCATATCCTTTTGTGGATAATTGAAGAATAAACATATAATCAGCCTGTGTACAATCCACGGAGCCTTTTCAGGTTATCACATGCGTCCGTCTATAAAACCATCTCATTAGTATAGTATGTAAAAGGGAGTTATTTACTCTTACAGCACGTGATTTAAATTTTGGTTCCCCCGCAATCGCCCAATCATCATAAAGGAGATCTTGTCTGAATAGACTTCCTCTTTTTCGTCTTTTAGAAGGGACGATACGATACAAATTTCTCAATTCGTAGAAAAAACATCGCTTGACTCGAGTAGTTTCGATTTATATGAATAAAGTCTCGGACTCATATTTTATGAAAATTATTAATTAATCCATTCTTGAAATGCGATGGCCTCCCAGGAATAACCGTCTGAACGGAAATATGCGACTACCGATCTGATATATTTTGAATAGTCTCGATCTATTTTTATCTTGAGATATGATACTTGCCTCAGTTCAGATTTGCGTGTGAACTTTTTTCATGGCAAACCTGATCATCTACTCATACGTTCTAAGCCTATGTATGGTATCAAAATCGCCAACTTTTGCCATTGATGTTTGAACGCGTTTGATGCTGGCCCTCAAATTCTTTTCAATTTATACCAGAAGGAATCCAATTTCTTGGCCCATGGCGTCGGTTTGTTATATGGCATTGGCGATGATAGGGGAGTACTGTTGTTCCTTCAGCTCTACGTTGCCTTGTCTTGAGCAGCTGCTTCCACTTTTATATTTGTTGAAGCGGGTTTATGCATTTTCTTTATTGAAGCCGATTCACTATTTTCTGGCTCATTCATTGTTGTTGATTTTTACGATCCATCATCAGCAGGCCTTCTATCATTGTATCGATTTGCTGATCGGGATAACCATAGGACGGATGATGGAGTGGAAGATTTTATTTTTTCTGGATTGCACGCTTCGGGTTTTCCCCATAACTCAGTTCTTTCTGCTTTCAGATTGTAGCGATCTGAAAACTGTTTTCAAATCAAATCAGCGCTCAAATGTTCCACGTGGAACATTTGAGCGCTGGCGATTTTTCTTTATTCAATTCGGCTATATTTAAGCTTATGACAGCACCTGTATTCTTCTATGAAGATTTACCCTAGTATAATGTTAATTCGTTCTTACAAGCGTAAAATGACCCGGTCAGATCATTTTAGTTCTTAGTCCTATGCCTCCGATGGAGAATAATCACTCATTGCAACAGCCAGGTATGGATAAAAGGTTGAGAAAGCTTTCTGCTAGCATGAAGGAGAGGGCATGTAAATTGAGTATCACATCTATTGAGCGAGGAATGTATTTGAATGATCCACTCTCAACCTGAAAAAAAATAGTCTATCCTCAGCCGGTTGAGCAATGCCAAAGGAGAGCTGGGAGCAGACACTGGGAACGGAAAGATGAAGCAAACTGTTTGCTTCACCTGAGCATACTGATCGTTCAAAAGAAACGGATAGGGCGTGTCCAAAAAAGTTGTAGCCGAAAGAGGAGGAAAGGGGAGTCCCGTGATATCCGATCCGCTGCAAGACATGTTCGTGTTCAGCAACTATTTTTGGGTACAAAAAAAGGAGCGCTCCTGGAAGCGACTCCCTTAATCTTATTCTGCTAATGTAAATGGCATAAGAGCCATGATACGAGAACGTTTGATAGATACAGTCAAAGTTCTTTGATGTTTAGCGCATGTACCTGTTACACGACGAGGTAAAATTTTACCTTTTTCAGATATATAACGTTTCAATAAATCAGTCTCTTTGTAATCTACATGATCAATGTGGTTAGCACAGAAGTAACAAACTTTTTTACGTTTGCGTCCGCCTCTGCTGTTACGTTGAAATGCCATGTCAATTCCTCCTTTTCCTAAACTAACCATTCTGCCCTAAAGACTAGAATGGCAAATCATCATCTGAAATGTCAATTGATTCTCCGTTTGATGAAAACGGATCGGCAGTTGAGTTAAAATCAGAAAAACCGTTTTGTTTCGGAGAAGAGTATTGATTATTATACTGTCCTTGGTTTTGGTTAGATTCAAAAGATTTGCTTGATCCGAAGTTTGCACTCGGAGCTCCTTGATTTGAAGAACCTGCGCCAGTCTCTCTCGGTCTTTGTTCGGTAGTTGTTTTCGATTCCAACAATGTGAAATTATCTGCAACAACTTCAGTCACGTATACGCGCTGTCCTTGCTGATTATCATAATTCCTTGTTTGGATTCGGCCAGTGATACCGACTAAAGAGCCTTTACGAGTGAAATTTGCGAAATTCTCTGCAGATTTTCTCCACATGACACAATTGATGAAGTCAGCTTCTCTTTCTCCCGCTTGGTTCGTAAACTGTCTGTTTACTGCAAGAGCGAAGGTTCCGACTGCTGTGCCGCTGGATGTATAGCGTAAATCAACATCTTTTGTAAGTCTGCCGACTAAGACAACATTATTAATCATTCATCTTACTCCTTTCAAAATGTTTCACGTGGAACACTTTATTTAGCTTCTTCTTTAACAATGATGTGGCGAAGAATATCGCTATTGATCTTTGCTAGACGGTCGAATTCGTCGATTGCTTTAGCGTCTGAAGCAGAAATTTTCACGATATGGTAGATACCTTCACGAAAATCTTTGATTTCATAAGCTAAACGGCGTTTCGCCCAGTCTTTTGATTCAATAACTTCAGCGCCATTATCTGTTAAAATAGAATCGAAACGTGCGATCAATTCTGCTTTAGCTTCTTCTTCGATGTTAGGACGGATAATGTAGTTGATTTCGTAATTGTTCATTTGACTGTCACCTCCTTGTGGACTTTGGCCCTTACTTTTGTAAGAGCAAGGAGAGTACCTTTTCAGGATTACTCACATCTAAAGATTGTATCATATTCCATTTTTTATGGCAAGCTTTTTTTTGCCATGAATTCGGAACTGGGGGTAACTCACACAAATGAATCCAGCCTCCGCTGGGCAGTCCGCAATCATATCTGTGAATTTTTACTCCTGCTCCGGCGAACGAAAGCTTCGCCGAAGTTAGGCAAACATTATATTGCTTTCCTTCGGTAGGATCGGCTTTATCGGAGGTTCGACCAATAACGGTCTCTGTCCTCCGATGAACAGCCGCTACACCGGAGCAACAGTCCGATCCTGCAGCTCCGCTGTGGCAGCAGGCAACTAGCCGAAATCCAAAGTACACTAAAAAACGGGGCTATCTCACACTGAGACGGCCCCGTTCTGAATTAGTTTCGTTTTTGACGCTTTATTCTTCCGAATCTTCTTCATCCAACAGTTCATCTGCGAAATCGCTCAATTTATCGGCCATTTCGGATGTTTCCGTTGTATCTAATGTATTTGCCTGTTCAGTTGCATCAAATGCTTCTAAGGCGTCATTTTCGCCCTCTGAATCTATTTCTTCATTCAGGGGAGCAACAACAACTTCTTCATCCTCTTCGCGCTCAACTTTTGCCATTGTCGATACGATAGCTTCGCCATCAAGCTTGATCAGACGCACGCCCAGAGTGGCACGGCCTGTTTGGGAAATGGCATCGGCGTGGAAACGGATCATGACACCTTTATCTGTAATGATCATGATGTCTTCTTCACCGGAGACAGTCGTCAAGCCCACCAACTTACCATTTTTCTCAGTGATGTTGGCTGTTTTGACCCCTTTACCACCGCGGCCTTTGATAGCATATTCATCAGCTGCCGTACGCTTGCCGTAGCCATTTTCTGTGATGATGAGAACTTCCGACTCGTGTTTCAGCACATCCATGCCGACAACATAGTCGTTTTCTCTCAATTTCACGCCACGGACACCGGTAGCAGTTCTGCCCATATCGCGGACATCCTTCTCATCAAAACTCACGGAGTAGCCGAAGTGCGTTCCGATGATGATGTTCTGGTTGCCATCAGTCAAGGAGACTTTGATCAGCTCATCCTCATCCTTCAGGTTGATTGCGCGCAGACCGCTTTGACGGATATTCTGGAATTCCGTAGCGGATGTCCGTTTGACGGTACCCATCCGTGTCGTGAAGAACAAGTAATCTCCGTCTTGTGGGCCGCCTTTGACGTTGATGATGGCTTGGATTTTTTCGTTGGCATCCAAATTCAGCAAGTTAATGATCGGCAAACCTTTTGCCTGGCGGCCGTACTCAGGCACTTCATAGCCTTTTGTTTTGTATACTTTCCCTTGGTTCGAGAAGTACAGCAACACATCATGCGTCGATGCCGAAATCAGCGTTTCGATGAAATCATCATCATGGATACCCATACCTTGGACACCGCGTCCGCCGCGTTTTTGGGCTCTGAATTCGCTGTTTGGCAAACGTTTGATGTAGCCGTTATGAGTCAAAGTCAAGACGATGTCTTCCTCTTCGATCAAGTCTTCATCCTCAAGCGACAAGACTTCTCCGACCAACAGCTCCGTGCGGCGTTTGTCGCCGAATCTTTCTTGGATTTCAAGTAATTCTGTATAGATGATGTCGAAAACACGCTGCTCATTCGCTAAAATATCAGCCAAATCAGCGATCAGAGCCATCAGCGCATCATATTCCGCTTCAACTTTTTCTCTTTCCAAACCGGTCAGACGCACCAGACGCATATCCAAAATGGCTTGCGCTTGTTTCTCGGAAAGACCGTATTTGTCGATGAATATTTGTTTGGCTGCATCGCCATTGTTTGAACCGCGCAGAATCGCTACGATCTCATCGATATGATCCAAAGCGATCCGCAAACCGGCCAAGATATGCGCACGGGCTTCCGCTTTTCGTTTGTCGAATGCGGCTCTTCTGCGGATAACTTCTTCTTGGTGTTCCAAGTAGTGGACCAGAATCTGCTTGAGTCCCAGCACTTTCGGGATGCCTTTTACGATCGCCAACATATTGAAGCCGAAAGAGGATTGGAGCGGCGTCAGTTTGTACAGATTGTTCAGAATGACGCTGGCGCTGACATCTTTGCGGACATCGATGACGACACGCATGCCGTCGCGGTCGGACTCATCCGCCAAGTCGGTTATGCCTTCGATCCGTTTGTCGCGGGCCAGTTCAGCGATCCGCTCGACCAATTTCGCCTTGTTGACCATATAAGGCAATTCGGAAATGACGATGCGTTCTTTGCCGTTTTTCAGTATTTCGACTTCTACACGCCCACGGACAATAATCGATCCTTTACCTGTTTCATAGGCTTTCCTGATACCTGATTTGCCCATGACGATACCGCCAGTAGGGAAATCGGGCCCAGGAACGGCTTCCATCAATTCGGCAGTCGTCGCATCTGGATTGTTCATCAGGATATGCAAGGCGGAAATGACTTCCGTCAGATTATGCGGCGGGATATTTGTTGCCATCCCAACGGCGATACCGGAAGCACCATTCACCAGCAGGTTAGGGAAGCGGGCCGGTAATACATCGGGTTCACTTTCGGAACCGTCATAGTTATCGTGATAATCGACTGTATCTTTATTGAGATCACGCAGCATTTCCAAAGCAATTTTTGACATCCGCGCTTCGGTGTAACGCATCGCTGCGGCGCTGTCTCCATCGATGGAGCCGAAGTTTCCGTGTCCATCTACCAGCGGATAACGGTAACTGAAATCCTGGGACATACGCACCATCGATTCATAGATGGCACTGTCACCGTGGGGATGGTACTTACCCATTACGTCCCCGACGATACGTGCGGATTTTTTGTGCGCTTTATCAGGCGTGACGCCCAATTCGCTCATGCCGTAAAGGATACGGCGATGGACCGGCTTGAGTCCGTCACGGACGTCAGGCAAAGCCCTGGCTACGATAACGCTCATGGCATATTCCAGGAATGACGTTTCCATTTCATGGCTCAATTCCCTTTGTTCCATGGCTTGATCATTTACTTTTTCAATTTCATCAGACATTTAGTCTCCAACCCCCTTTTAGATATCCAAGTTCTTCACGTAAACCGCATTTTCTTCGATGAAGTTCCTTCTTGGTTCTACATGATCCCCCATCAGCATGTTCAATGTTTCGTCAGCTTTGACGGCATCATCGACAGTCACCTGCAGGAAGTGACGGTTCTCAGGGTTCATGGTCGTATCCCACAATTGTTCTGCATCCATTTCTCCAAGCCCTTTATAACGTTGGATGCTTGGTTTTGGCGAGTCAGGGATGGAGGCCAAGTACTCTTCCAGTTCCTGATCAGTATCGAGATATTTCTCTTTTTTGCCTTGCTTCACTTGATACAAAGGCGGTTGTGCAATATACACATATCCAGCTTCAACCAAAGGACGCATGTAGCGATAGAACAGCGTCAACAGCAACGTACGGATATGCGCGCCATCGACATCGGCATCGGTCATGATGACTAATTTATGATAACGCGCTTTGGAAACGTCGAAGTCTCCGCCGAATCCTGTACCCATCGCCGTAAACAGCGAACGGATCTCTTCGTTGGCAAGGATTTTATCGATCGATGCTTTTTCTACGTTCAGAATCTTACCGCGGATCGGCAGAATCGCCTGGAAGAAACGCGAGCGTCCTTGTTTTGCCGAACCTCCGGCTGAGTCCCCTTCGACGATGAACAATTCAGATTCTGCCGGGTTTTTGCTGGAGCAATCGGCTAATTTTCCGGGCAGATTGCTGATTTCCAATCCGCTCTTCTTGCGGGTCACTTCACGGGCTCTTTTGGCTGCCAAGCGTGCTCGGGCGGCCAACATGCCTTTTTCGACAATCTGACGGGCGACTTGTGGGTTTTCCATCAGGAATTTGTCGAAGTACGTTGAAAAAAGTCGGTCAGTGATGGTACGCGCTTCGGAATTGCCCAATTTTGTCTTGGTTTGTCCTTCGAATTGCGGATCCGGATGTTTGATGGAGAGAACAAGGGTAAGGCCTTCGCGCACATCTTCACCAGTCAGGTTCTCTTCATTTTCCTTAATGATCTTATTACGTTTTGCATAGTCATTGATGACACGCGTCAAAGCAGTTTTGGCGCCGGATTCGTGGGTTCCGCCTTCATAAGTATGGATATTGTTGGCGAAGCTCAGAAAGTTTGTATGATAGCCATCCGTATATTGGATTCCTACTTCAACTTGAATATCGTCCTGTTCGCCTTCGATATAAATCGGTTCTTCGAAAAGGACTTTTTTGTTGCGGTTCAGGAATTCGACGTAGCTCTTGATCCCACCTTCGTAATGATATTCTTGTTTCAAAGGTTCTTCCGGACGATTGTCGACGATCGAGATATTCAGTCCTTTATTCAAAAAGGCCAATTCCCTCACACGCACAGCTAATTTTTCATAATCAAAAACAGTCGTTTCCCTGAATATTTCCGGATCCGGAAGGAAATTAACGGTCGTTCCATGCTTGTCCGTATCGCCGGTCACCGTCAATTCGGAAGTGATGTCTCCGCGCTCGAATGTCTGCGTATAAATTTTGTTGTCTTTATGTACACTGACGGACAGTTTGGAGGAGAGGGCGTTTACGACAGAAGCTCCAACACCGTGCAGACCGCCGGATACTTTATAGCCTCCGCCGCCAAATTTACCGCCTGCGTGAAGAACAGTGAAGACTGTTTCTACAGCGGGGCGACCGGTATTGGCTTGGATATCGACAGGAATGCCGCGGCCGTTATCGGTTACGGTGATGCTGTTGTTCTCTTCGATTGCGATTTCGATTTTTGTCGCAAAACCAGCCAGCGCTTCATCGATGGAATTATCCACGATTTCCCAGACTAAATGATGCAGACCTGCGCCACTGGTGGAACCAATGTACATCCCGGGACGTTTACGGACTGCTTCCAGTCCTTCCAGAACCTGGATCTGACTGGCATCATATTCCTTAGCTCGTTCAGCTTTGTTCTTTTCGTTTTCTACCATTCTGTTACACACCTTCCATTTCTACTTCACCGTTTTTTATATGGTAGATAGTCGGTTCGTCTATCTTATTCTTCTTTATGCCATCCAAACTGGTTGTCGTCAAAAAGGTCTGAACCTTCTTCTCGATCGCTTTCAACAAATGGGTCTGGCGTTCATCATCCAATTCTGACAGGACATCATCCAACAAGAGGATCGGATACTCCCCCAGAACCTCATTCATACATTCGATTTCCGCCAGTTTGAGACTGAGGACAGTTGTTCTTTGCTGTCCTTGAGAGCCAAAGTTTTGGACATTGCGCCCGTTCACCTGAAAAACCAGATCATCACGGTGCGGGCCGAAAAGGGTGACTGCCTGGTCTCTTTCACGGCTTTTCCCTTGCTTGAAAGCTTCCATCAGTTTCAAAAAAAGAGCGTCCTTATCCATCTCGTCCGACAACTCGACATTGGATTTGTAGGCGATCGTCAGTTCTTCCCGCTCCAAAGAAATCTCTTTATGAAGCGGTTGGGCCCAGGCTTCCAATTTTTTGATGAACTGCAGACGGTAGACCAGCAGATCGGCACCCAAAATGGCCAATTGCTCAGTCAGCACATCCAAATAGACTTCATCCTTGGCTTTGCCGGTCACCAACTGCTTCAGATAAAGATTCCGTTGCTTCAGTATCCGCTGATATTGCACAAGATCATGCAGGTAGACCGGGTTCATCTGGCCCAGCTCCATGTCCAGGAATTTTCTCCGGTTGGCCGGTGCACCCTTGACTAAATTCAAGTCTTCGGGAGCAAACAACACAACATTCAGTTGGCCGATGTATTGGCTCAGCTTTTTTTGCTCCAAATGATTGACTTTAGCGATCTTACCCTTTTTGGAAAAAATGATTTCTAAAGGGAATGTTGAAACCCTTTTTTGGATTTTTCCGGTTATCTTGGCGGAGTCTTCTTGCCATCGAATCATTTCTTTTTCGTTTGACGTACGCGGACTTCTTGCCAAAGCCAATGCATAGATAGCTTCCATGAGATTGGTTTTGCCTTGCGCATTCTCACCTAAAAACACATTGATGCCATCTGAAAAGGACACAGAAAGAGACGGATAATTCCGAAAATTTTGCAGCGTCACTTCTTTCAGGATCATGCTTCGGACTCACTGTTGTCTTGCTCAGCCTCTTCTTTATCCGATTTTGTTGACTGAATGAAGAAAGTGCCTTCACCAGGGATGTCGATCATCGTACCAGGAAATAATTTGCGGCCTCTGCGGTCTTCTTTTTCGTTGTCTACATACACCACATATTCTGAAAGGAACCATTTGGCCATACCGCCGCTGGAAATCAGATTGACATGTTTCAGTAGTTGACCAAGAGTAATGAACTCTGCGTCAATATTCACAATATTTTTCAAGAAATTCACCTATTTTCCAATAAAATAAGCGTGGAAAACAAAATCCACGCGACCATGCTGATTAATACGTTTATTATACTATTTTTTTTGATCAATTTCAAATTTTCGCGAAAAAAAAGGCCCTTATTTCAATTTTTTTAGAAAACAATACAAATTGGCTATATCCAAACGAAAGCGTCTATAGGCTTATAAATTAAAAATTCGCGTTTTTTATTCATTTTATCTTTATCTGAACAAAAGGACCGAATGCTAACTTTCTTCCTATAGGAAAACAGCAGATCCAAAATTTTTCATTTTCAGATAAACAAAAAGCAAGGAAACGAAAGCATACGTTTCCTTGCTTTTTGGATTTAAGCGGTGGGATCAATAAGTCCTTACAGGCGTGATCAACTGGATGAACGAATTATCGTTTTCGTCTTCACGATCCGCCGGTACGACTGTGAATGGCCGTACAGCTGAAGTGAAATTGACTTGGACATCCTGTTGGCCGAATGTGCGCAGCGCATCCTTCATGTAATCAGGATTGAAGGATATGATCAGTGGGTCGCCACTGGCGGACTGATAGGCTAGGGATTCCTCCACATTACCGACTTCAGGTGAGTTTCCTGAAAGCTCGACTTTATTGGAGTCAATGGACAATTTGACGACGTTGTTCTTTCCTTCATGCGAAAGCAAGGAGGCACGGTCGGTAGCCTGCAGCAAATCGTAAGCGTTCAGGACAATCTGTGTACTTGAGCTGGCTGGAATCAAGCGATTTGTATCGGGATAATAGCCCTCCAACAAACGTGAATAGAAATAAACATTTTCGGCTTTGAAAAGAACCTGGTTCTCCGTGATCATCATTTCGATGGTTGGTTGGTTCTCAACGATCCGTGACAGCTCTACCAGGCTTTTTCCTGGAATGATGACATTGTAGTTTTTTTCAAGCTGTGATTCCGGCGCGGCAATCGAGATGATCCGTTGGCTTAATCGATGGCTGTCCGTAGCGACAGCCGTCAATTTGCCATCTTTGATGGTCATGTTCACTCCCGTCAAAATCGGACGGCTTTCTTGTGTCGACGTTGCGATTACCGTATGTTGGATCACTTGTTTGAACAGGGCTGTCGGCAAGGTGATGACTTCATTCGAATCGATGACCGGAAAATTTGGATAGTTGTTTACATCGATTCCGTTGATGGTAAAAGAAGCTTTTGCCGAAGTGATGTTTGTCTGGAAGTGATCTTTGACTTCAATCGTAATTTTTTCATCAGCTAATTTTTTTACGATTTCACTGAAGAAACGAGCTGGCAAGACAATGCCGCCTTGTGTGTGGATTTCGATCTGGTTATTCTCTTCCGACACAGGAATCAGCGTTTCGATGGAAATATCCGAATCGCTTCCGCTCAATACGATCCCATTTTCATCAGCACTGATTTTTACCCCTGTCAAAATAGGAATTGTCGTTCTGCTGGAAATAGCTCTTTGTACGTCAGATAAGTGTTTGATCAAAACCTGACGATTAATGGAAAATTTCATAATAAGGGACCTCCGATGGTTATTCATATAAATTAAATAATATTAGTAATAGTAGTAGGGCCTGTTCATACTGTGGATAAGTGAAAGAAGCCGATAAAACCAATCGTTTTCCACTTGTGGATAACGTGTTCGTAAATGGCGTCTTAGTTATTGGCTTATCCACAATGCGCGAGAGGATCATTTTTTCAGACTGTTTTGGATCGTCTCGATTTCGCGTTGCAGAACAGGGTCTTTTTTTACGGAAAGGGCAATCTTGTCATGGGCGTGGATGACGGTTGTGTGGTCCTTGCCGCCGAATTCAGAACCGATTTTCGGCAAGGAATTGTCCGTCATGACCCGGGAAAGATACATGGCGATTTGTCTTGGCACCACGATTCCCTTAGTGCGCTTTTTGCCTTTCAATTCCTCGACGGTCACATGGTAATATTTCCCTACCGCTTGTTGAATGGCATAGATGGATAATGCTTTTGGTTTTTCGGAAGGCATGATGCTCTTCAGCGCATCCGCAGCCAGGCTGGTGGTGATGTCGGTCCCTTGGATAGCAGAATAGGCTTGAACGCGGACCAGTGCACCTTCCAATTCCCGGATGTTGGAATCTATCTGTCCAGCGATGTAACTGAGAGTGTCATCCGGAATCTCCAGGCGTTCGCTGTTGGCTTTTTTGCGCAGAATAGCAATGCGCGTCTCCAGATCCGGCGGCGTGATATCAACCGATAAGCCCCAAGCAAAACGGGAGACGAGCCGTTCCTGCAGTTTAGGGATTTCGTTCGGCAGACGATCGCTCGTCAGTACAATCTGTTTGCGTTCATCGTAAAGCGCATTGAAAGTATGGAAGAACTCTTCCTGCGTTCCTTCTTTGTCGGCAAAAAATTGAATATCATCGACCATCAACAAGTCGACGCTGCGGTATTCATTGCGGAATTGCTCCTGCGTCCGATTCTGGATGGAATTGATGAAATCATTGGCGAACGTTTCGCTGCTGACATATTTTACCCGTGCGGTTGGGCGCAGTTGCAACATTTGATGGCCGATGGCGTGCATCAAATGGGTCTTGCCTAAGCCGACGCCTCCATAGAAGAAGAGTGGGTTGTAGATTGTTCCGGGTTCTTCTGCCACGACGAGGGCAGCTGCGTGAGCCATCTGGTTTCCTTTTCCGATAACAAAGGTGTCAAAGGTATACTTGCTGTTCAGTTGGGCATCCTTGAAGAGACGATTGTTGTTGGTGCGTTTGATGGTCGGTTTTGCAATATCGGGCATTTCCTCGTTCTTGATCATAAAAATGGGAGTCAGTTCTTTGCCGCTGAATTCGTAGATGCCTTCAACAATTCTGCTCATCAAATTATTTTGCCAATAATCTTTATGTAAAGAAGAGGGAACTTCGATGATGATATTCGTATCAGTCAGTCGGACCGGGACTGCGCTGTCTATCCAAGTATCGTAGCTGACTTTTGACAGTGATTCTTGAAATTTTTCTTGCAGATAACGCCATAATGAATAGATGTCATCCAAATGGGACACCTCCTTTTAGTGAGTCCTTTTTATTTTAGCATTATATCAAAAAGTTTTCCACAACTCTTTTAAGCTGTGAATAAAACAATTAACCGGTGTATAAATAGTTGTCCACAGGTCGATTTAGGATGTGGACAAGGTTTGTGGACGAAGTTGTTATCCACGGTTTTTTGTGTGTTTTAATTCGGGTTTAAATACCATTGTTACAGCTTTTGGAACACTTATCCACAAGTTCCGGAAGTGGTTATCCTACGGAAATACACACCCTGTAAGAATGTGGACAAGTCGGTTCGAAGGTGTGCGCAAGCGAGGGGATTGCAGGAGTTATCCATGGGCATTGTGCATTAAAAAAAAGGTTGTGGATAATTTTATTTCGATGAAAATCAAATTTTTTTCAAGAAAGGTGTTTAATCTTTCATTGTTTTGTGCTATTATATCTCAGTGAGTTCAATAAAAATGAACCAATTTTACTTGACAGGTCACATTCTGTCTCTTTATAATGTATTGGACTGTCTAAACAGTGAAATATAACCTATTTGAAAGATAGTTTATCAGGAGGTGTAAAGATCAATGAAAAGAACATACCAACCTAAAAAACGTCACCGTCAATCCGTTCATGGTTTCCGTAAACGTATGAGCACAAAAAACGGCCGTAGAGTATTAGCAAGAAGACGCGCTAAAGGCAGAAAAGTTATCTCTGCATAGATCACTGACCGTTTCAGTGGTCTTTTTTTTTAAGTATTTCGAAAAATGCAAAAATGTCTTTCTTAAATGGAGAGTGTGACAAATGTGTCCGACAGAACCGAAAGCTGTAAAGCTTCGGGAGTGGGTTTGCATTTGTGATGAGAACGGAGAGAGAAATTTTTCTGTTTTTCTCCATTTTCGGGAGATTTTTTTGTATGTTATGATTGCAGATTTGAGGGAAGAAACATGAGGAAATCTTTTCGTGTTAAGAAAGAGAAAGAATTTCAAAAAGTATTTCATAATGGTGTTTCCAAAGCGAATCGCCAATTCGTGATTTATGTGCTCGATAAAAAAGGACAACCGCATTTCCGGGTAGGGTTGTCCGTCGGCAAAAAAATCGGCAACGCCGTAGTGCGGAATGCCGTCAAAAGAAAAATCCGCCAGGCACTCACGGAATTGAAGGAAGAGTTGGTTCAGGATATTGACTTCATCGTTATCGCACGCAAGCCGGTTGCTGAAATGTCGGCTGCGGAAGTAAAGAAAAGCCTGATCCATGTTCTTAAGCTTTCCAACCTTTTGAAAAAAAAATAAACTATATTATTCCTATTAAGGAGGAGTTCTCTTGTCAAAGCGTAAGCGATTACTTTTTACACTCAGCTTATTTGCTGTTATGATGGTTCTATCAGCATGTGGAACGGAACCTATCACCTCAGAAAGTACCGGTTTTTGGGATCGGTATGTTGTTTTAAACTTCTCAAACATGATTGTGTGGTTGTCCAATCTATTTTTCAGTAATTATGGTCTGGGAATCATTGCCTTTACGATCATCATCCGGGTTATCCTATTGCCGCTCAATCATTTTCAGACGAAGAGCACGAAAAAGATGTCGGCTGTTCAACCAAAGGTAAAAGCGTTGCAGGAAAAATATGCCTCTAAAGATCGGGAGACGCAGGAACGTCTGCAAAAGGAAGTTTCTAAGCTGTATGCAGATAATGATGTGAATCCTTATATGGGATGTTTGCCTGTTTTGGTTCAGATGCCTGTATTGATGGCACTGTATCAAGCAATCAGCCGGACTGAAATTTTGAAGAGCGGTAGCTTCCTCTGGATGAACTTGGGAGAACGCGATCCATTCTTTATTTTACCAGTAGTGGCCGCGATACTGACGTATGCCACCAGTAAGCTGACGATGATGTCACAAGCAGAAGCGAATTCTGCGACAAAATCGATGACGTACACGATGCCGATTATGATTTTGTTGATGGGTATCAACTTCCCGAGTGCCCTGTCGTTGTACTGGGTAGCCAGCAATGCCTTCTCGGTAGGACAGACGATGTTGTTGAACAATCCGTATAAGGCCATCCGTGAACGCGAAGAAGCTGAAGCTCAGGCAAAGGCGCGCGAAAAAGCATTGAAGAAAGCCCAAAATCCTAAAAAGAAAAAGAAAAACTAGTTAGACTTTGAAGTAGGAAAGGATGACATTCTATTATGGATAAAGTAATTGCGAAAGATACGACTGTTGACAAAGCCATCCGCAAAGGTCTGGATATGTTGGGCGTCGATAGCCATGAGGCCGATATCGTCATAATCTCTGAAGGAAAAAAAGGGATTTTCGGATTCGGACAAAAAGAGGCTGTCGTGGAAATCACGCGCAAAGAAATCAGGGACTTTGATGAAGCCGGCGATATCCAATTAGCCGAAATCGAGGAGACAGTCGAAGATATCGTAGAAGATCTTGAAGAGGATTATCCGGAAGCTGCGGAAAAGATATTGGCTGATCAACCTGAAGTCGATAAGGTGATTTATTCGGACGAGAACGTGGAATCTTTCCCGGAAGATTATGATGAAGAATCCGGTCGCGATGAAGCGATTGCCGCCGTGACTGCTTATCTTACATCTGTAGCTGAAGCATACGGGGCTCCTGCGATCGTGACGGTCGAAGAGAAGAACAACATGCTGATTTTCCAAATGGAAAGCGAAAAGCCAGGCTTATTGATCGGCAAATACGGAAAAATCGTCAATGCTTTGCAGATATTGGCCCAAGCACTGGTGCAACGTTATGTGCGTCGCCGCTTGTCCGTAATCGTGAACGTCGGTGACTACCGTGAGCGCAGAGCTGCCGTTTTGGAAAGCATCGCTGACCGTACTGCAGAACGCGTCCTCAAAACGAGACAGCCCGTGTTCCTTGAGCCGCTGCCTGCTTTCGAAAGAAAACAGATCCATGCGCGCTTGAGCCAGAACAAACGCATCAAAACCCATTCCGAAGGCAAAGAGCCGCATCGTTATTTGGTTGTTGAGATAGCGGACTAATCGAATATCCTAAAACCTTCATCGGGGATCAGCTTGATTCTCGGTGAAGGTTTTTTTATTTGGCTCTTTTTTCATGTGGGTTGCGGGGAAGAGGTCGCAAATTATGGGCAGATGGACTAAACTTAAGAAAATACACGCTGAAAAGAGGGAAATGCAGTATGGAAGAGTTCAAAGCTTTATGGGCGGAAAATATAGATGCGAAAGTGGAAACGACGGTCAGAACATTCAACGAAGAGGACTTACCTGATGGGGAGGTGCTGATCGAAGTGCACTATTCGAGCGTCAACTACAAGGACGGGCTGGCCGGAACCAATCCGAAAAGCGGGGTCATCCGCAACTATCCGATGATTTTGGGGATCGATCTGAGCGGCGTGGTTGTGGAATCGCTCGATCCAACTTTCCAGGCAGGGGATAAGGTGATCGTGACTGGCTACGGTTTAGGTGTGAGTCATTTCGGCGGATTCAGCCAATATGCCCGGGTCCCTGCAGCCTGGGTCGTGCCGTTGCCTGAAGGGTTGAGTTTAAGGGAAGCAATGATTTTCGGGACGGCCGGGTACACAGCGGCTGAATCGGTGGATGCTTTGGAGAAGCAAGGCATCCAGCCGCAAATGGGGAACGTATTGGTGACAGGTGCTTCCGGCGGTGTCGGCGGGATGGCGATCGCGATGCTGAAGCGCCTAGGTTATACGGTCGAAGCTGTGTCCCGCAAAAAAGCGGACTGCACGGATTACCTGAAGAAGGGACTCGGTGCTGAAGCGGTCCTCCATCCCGATGAAGTAGCACTGGAGAAGAAGCGGCCATTGGCACAGCAACGTTGGGCGGCGATCGTCGATCCGGTCGGCGGTCCGATGTTGCCTGACTTGCTGGCGCAGCTGCACTACGGCGGCTGTATGGCTTTGAGCGGGAATGCTGGCGGAATCGCATTCGAGGCGACCGTGCTGCCATTCATCCTGAGGGGCGTCAAGCTTGTGGGGATCGACTCGGTGAGCCATCCTTACGCAGAGCGCATCAAACTTTGGGGGCGGATGGCAAGCGATCTGAAGCCGGAAAATCTGGATCTGTTGGTGGAACAGGAAATCACGCTGGAGGATTTACCGGTGGCTTTCGAGAAAATCATGGAAGGAAAGATGCACGGGCGTACGTTGGTGAAAGTGAAACAAGGGATATGATCGGTTTGGCATAATCAAAAAAACGGCAAGGAACCGGTAATTCGATCCTTTTGCCGTTTTTTTTGATGGGGTTGTCCAGCGTGCTAACGCTTCATAAAATACGGAAAACACATAACTTGTCTATACAAGTTTAAGTTTTGCGAAAGGAAAACGTTTGCATTATAAAACGGTTCGCGGTAAAATAAAAACGTAAGAAACATGTATATACAAGTTGAGGAGGAGAAAGAATGGTAGATTTCAACAAAGATGCAAAAGATTTGCTGGAGTATATTGGAGGGTCCGATAATATTTCTGCCGTCAGTCACTGTGCCACTCGGATGCGTTTCGTCCTGAATGACCCTGCTGCCGCCAACATCAAGAAAATCGAAGACATACCCGCAGTCAAAGGAACCTTCACGCAAGCTGGACAATTTCAGGTCATCATCGGTAATGAAGTGCCACAATTCTATAACGAGTTCGCGAAGGTCTCCGGCAAAGAGGGCGTCTCGAAGGATGAGGCGAAAGCGGCAGCCAAGCAGAATCAAAATGTTGTGCAGCGTGCCATGGCAGTGCTGGCGGAAATCTTTACGCCGCTGATTCCGGCCATCGTAGTAGGGGGGCTTATCCTCGGTTTCCGCAACGTGCTTGAAGGGATCCAAATGGAGTCACTGGGTCAACTTGTAGTGGATGGCGTGGCACAATTTACTGATGCTGGTGCTCCGATTTATAATCGAATCGTAGATATTAGCCAGTTCTGGGCAGGCGTCAATGAGTTTCTTTGGCTGATCGGTGAAGCGATTTTCCACTTCTTGCCAGTCGGCATCACTTGGAGCATCACGAAAAAGATGGGCACTACGCAAATTCTGGGTATCGTTCTAGGGATCACATTGGTATCACCGCAATTATTGAATGCTTATGGTGTCGCTGGCGCGGAACAGATTCCATTCTGGGATTTCGGTTCCTTCACGATCAACAAGATCGGCTATCAAGCGCAAGTCATTCCCGCCATGTTGGCTGGGTTTGTGCTGGCCTATCTGGAGATTTGGCTGCGTAAATGGGTTCCGCAATATATTTCGATGATTGTGGTCCCATTGTTGGCCCTGGTTCCTACTGTCATCATCGCGCATACGGTGCTGGGCCCTATCGGTTGGACGATCGGACAATGGGTTTCCGAAGTCGTCTATGCCGGATTGACTGGGGACTTCAGATGGTTGTTCGGTCTGTTCTTCGGTACGCTGTATTCTCCGCTTGTCATCACAGGGCTTCATCATATGTCCAATGCCATCGACCTGCAGCTGATTGCTGATTTCGGCGGCACGAACCTGTGGCCGATGATCGCCCTTTCGAATATCGCACAAGGCTCGGCCGTGCTGGCAATCATCTTCCTGCACAGAGGCAATGAAAAAGAGGAACAAGTTTCCATCCCTGCTGCCATTTCCTGCTACTTGGGCGTAACCGAGCCGGCCATGTTCGGGATCAACATCAAATACATCTATCCGTTCGTTGCAGCGATGATCGGATCCGGAATCGCCGGGTTGGTGGCTACGACCTTCAACGTCATGGCGAACAGCATCGGGGTCGGCGGGATTCCCGGTTTCTTGAGCATCCAGACCGATTCGATGGCGATGTTCATCGTATGTATGGCCATCGCGATTGTCGTGCCGTTCCTGTTGACGATTGTATTTGATAAAAAACAACTTTTCGCTCCTAAAGGCGAAGTCGAGGACGCACCGGTTATCCAAACGCAAAAATAAAAAGTGAATTACTGAAGGCAAAAAGCTGTTAGTGAAGCTTTTTGCCTTCAGTCATAGTAAGAAGACAGGGGGCTTTACAATGAAAGACTTTCAAAAAAAAGTGATCTATCAGCTTTATCCAAAATCATTCAAGGATTCCGATGGCAATGGTATCGGTGATCTCCAAGGGATCATCAGCAA
>ERZ1023696.46-NODE-46-length-27777-cov-6.290235_pt1 | contig 27777 bp, 24 predicted proteins | sample MGYA00520859_ERZ1023696 | MGnify/ENA primary metagenome ERZ1023696 (study PRJEB33180, sample SAMEA4046002) | wastewater metagenome | place: Denmark | collected 2016-03-13 | study: EMG produced TPA metagenomics assembly of the PRJEB13832 data set (Local surveillance...
GCACTGCGGGCAGCACCGAGGGGTATCGGGCCGCCGGCAGCAGCAATCACGGGCGGAAACTCTTCGGTGTGGCGCACCCAGAACCACGTGGCCAAAGGCAGCACGGCCAGCAGCGCAAACGCGGCCCGATACCCCTCGGTGCTGCCCGCAGTGCTGCCCGCGTGGTCAATCATCAGCCCCGCAAAAAATGGCCCGATGAAGTTGGACACCGCCGGGCCAATGGCCAGCCAGCTGAACACCTGGCGCAGCTGGGTGGTGTCGTGCGCAGCGCGGCCCACGTGGCGCTGCAGCGCAATGATGGCCAGGCCTGTGGCACCGCCCGTCATCAGAGCCGAGAGGCACATCACCGAAAACACCGGAAAAATCAGCGAAAGCCCTGCCCCCGCACACGCCATGACCACCGCAATGCCCACGGGGCGCTTGAGGCCATGCCGGTCGGCATAGCGCCCCGCAGGCAGTGCCAGAAACACCTGCGTGAGCGCAAACAGCGCCAGCAACACCCCCACGGCAGCGGCGCTGTAGCCCTCGCGCAGGGCCAGCAGCGGCGTGGCCATGCGCATGCCCGTCATGCAGGCGTGCAGAAAAATCTGCCCGGCAATCAGGCGGGCCAGCGCCATGTTCACGGGGCGTCGTCCTCCAGGCCCAGCAGCGATGCCGTGGCGCCAGGTACTGCGGAAGACGTTGCGGCGTCGGGCGCGGGCAACTCCTGCACATCGCGCAGCGTGCGCTGGATGGCACGGGTGCGCACGCCCACCTCATCAAACTTTTTCGCCGCTGCATCGATGGATTTTTTGGTCGCATCCACCACGGCGCCAAATTTGGCAAACTCGCTCTTGACCTGGCCCAGCATCTTCCACACCTCGGACGAACGCTTCACGATGGCCGGAGTCTTGAAGCCAATCTGCAGGCTGTTGAGCATGGCGGCCAGGTTGGCCGGGCCGGTGATCATCACGCGGCAGTCGTTCTGCACGGCCTCCACCAGGCCGGGGCGGCGCATGACCTCGGCAAACAGGCCCTCGGTGGGCAAATACAACACGGCAAAGTCAGTGGTGTGCGGGGGCGATACATATTTGGCAAAGATCTTCTTTGCCTCCAGCTTGATGGAGGTCTCGAACGCGTTGCCCGCCGACAGGATGGCGGCCTTGTCGGCGGCGTCCTGCGCGTCCATGAGCCGCTGGTATTGCTCCACGGGGTATTTGGAGTCGATGGGCAACCACACCGGGTGCTCGTCGTTCTTGCCCGGCAGGCGAATCGCAAACTCGACCAGCTCGTCGCTGCCCGGCACGGTCTTGACGTTGCGCGCAAACTGGTCGGGCGTGAGCACGTTGTCGATGATGGCCCCAAGCTGCATTTCGCCCCAGGTGCCGCGCGACTTCACGTTGGTCATCACGCGTTTGAGGTCGCCCACGCTGCCCGCCAGGGTCTGCATTTCGCCCAGGCCCTTGTGCACCTGCTCCAGCCGGTCAGACACCAGCTTGAAGGATTCGCCCAGGCGCTGCTCCAGCGTGGCGTGCAGCTTTTCGTCCACGGTGCGGCGCATTTCTTCGAGCTTGGTGGCGTTGTCGGCCTGAATGGCGCCAAGCCGCTCGTTGAGCGCGGTGCGCAGCTGTTCGGCGTTGTGCTGGCTGCCCTGCACCAGGCCGGTGAGCTGCTGCGACACGGCGTCTTGCAGCACCGAGAACTGGTTCTTGATCTGGTAGCTGTTGCCTTCGAGCTGGTCCTTGAGCGCGGTCGACATGGTGCCCAGCTGGCTCTGGATGTCGGCCTTGAGCGAGTCGAGCGTGATGCGCGTGGCGGCCGTCAGCGCCTCGAAACGCTCTTGAATGCGCTTTTCAAACAGCGCTGCGCTCTCGCCCATGGCCTCGCGCGACTTGACGCTCTCAAAGGCCAAGGCGGCCGTGGTGGTGGTGAGCTCGGTGCGAAAACCCACCAGTGTGGCCGACAGCTCGGTGCGCGCGGTGGCGGCATCGGCCTGGCCCTGCGCCAGGTGGGCCAGCAGCGCCTTGCTGCTTTCTTCCAGGCGCCCGGCCACGGCCTGCTGCAGACCATCAAAGCGCTGGGCCAGCGAGGCATCCAGTGCGGTCTGGCGCTGGGTCAGGGCGGCGTCGAACACCGACAGGCGCTGCTCCAGCCGCCCCTCGAACACGCCAAAGGCCGCCAGCAATTCGGAGCGGCTGTTGCGCGATTCACTCACCGCCTGGGCCAGGCGTTCGTCAACGGCGTGGCGCAGGGTTTCGAGCGTGGTTTGCGTGGTTTGTGTGAAACCGCTGAGCTGGTGGGCCAGCGCATCCATGGCGCCATCGTTCTTGGCCACTGCCAGCTGGGTGGCCTGGCCAGTCTGCTCCAGGGCCTGCAGCCGCGCCAGCCACTCGGGCGGCAGGTCCACACGGGGGCGGCGCACCAGCAGCAGCACCAAAAGCAGCAGCACCAGGGCCAGCGCGGCCAACAAAACAAGCGTGTCAGCAGTCAAGGCATTCACTATCATATTTATAGCATCTTGCGCTTATTCCATAAGCGCTAGAGGCCAATTTGATTCAAATTTCAGGCAGATCGCATCGCAGCCGGCTGGTTCACCGGCGTGAGCGGGCCGCGCCCGTCAAAAAAGGCGATCAGGTTGTCGGCCGCCAGGTTGGCCATGGCCAGGCGCGTGGGCACGGTGGCGCTGGCGATGTGCGGCGTGAGCACCACATTGGGCACCGTCAGCAGATCGGGGTGCACGCTGGGCTCGCCCTCGAACACATCCAGGCCCGCCGCCGCAATGCGCCGTTCACGCAGCGCCACGGCCAGGGCCGCATCGTCCACGATGCCGCCGCGCGCAATGTTGATGAGCGTGGCCGTGGGTTTCATCAGTGCCAGCTCGGCCGCGCCAATGGTGTGGTGCGATGCCGGGGTGTACGGCAGCACCAGCACCACATGGTCGGCCGTGCGCAGCAGCTCGTCTTTTTCGACATAGCGGGCCTTGCATTCGCCCTCCAGCTGCGGCGACAGGCGCGAGCGGTTGTGATAGACCACGTTCATGCCAAAGCCGTGCGCCCCGCGCTTGGCAATGCCCTGCCCGATGCGGCCCATGCCGATGATGCCCAGCGTGCTGCCGTGGATGTCGCTGCCCGCAAACATGTCGTAGCGCCAGGTGGTCCACTTGCCGGCGCGCAGGAAATGTTCGCTCTCGGTCAGGCGGCGGGCCGTGGCCATGAGCAACGCAAAGCCGAAGTCGGCCGTGGTTTCGGTCAGCACGTCGGGGGTGTTGGTGCCCTGCACGCCGGCGGCGGTCATGGCATCTACATCAAAGTTGTTGTAGCCCACAGCCATGTTGGCCACGATTTTCAGGCGCGGCGCGGCAGCGATGAGGGCGGCGTCGATGCGCTGGCTGCCGGTGGTGAAGGCGCCGTCCTTGTCGGCCAGCCGCGCGGCCAGCTCGTGGGGAGACCAGATCACATCATCGGGGTTGGATTCGACCTCGAAATGCTGCGCCAGGCGCTCCACCACCTCAGGAAAAATCGCGCGGGCAACCAGGATGCGGGGCTTGCTCATTTTTCTTCTCCAATGTGTTGTGCGTCAATCACAGCTGATGAAACTGGCGCGATCCAGGCCGGGGCCGCCGAGCAAGGGCTGCCCTGCAGCGAGGGCGGCGTCCCCCTTCCCGCAGCGCGTAGCGATGCGAGAGAAGGGGGAAGCGGCAAAGTCGCTCAGGGGGATGTACTTCACTTGAACCAGATGAAGGTCATGACAATGAACAAGGGCACGAGGATGCCACCGGACCACAGCATGTAGCCAAAGAAGCTGGGCATCTTCACGCCGCGGTCTTCGGCAATGGCTTTGACCATCAGGTTGGGTGCGTTGCCGATGTAGGTGTTGGCACCCATGAACACGGCGCCTGCCGAAATAGCGGCCAACGTGGGGGCCAGCGTGGTCATGAGCACGGCCGGATCGCCCCCGGCGGTATTGAAGAACACCAGGTAAGTGGGGGCGTTGTCCAGAAACGAAGACAGCGCACCGGTGGCCCAGAAATACATCGCCGGATCGGGCGATCCGTCAGGCCGCGTGACGGCGGCCACGATGGCGCCAAACGGCCCGTTGAGGCCCGCCTTGAGCATGGCGATCACGGGAATGATGGTCAGGAAGATGCCCGCAAACAGCTTGGCCACCTCCTGCATGGGCCCCCAGCCGAACTGGTTGTCGGCATGGACTTTTTTCGGCGTGAGCCAGAGCGAGGCCAGCGTGACGATGACCAGGCCCACATCGCGCACGATGCCGGGCAATCCCACCTCGGTACCCGCGATGTTGAACACCACCGACGACTTCCAGAATCCGCTGAGCAGCACCAGCGCCACCACCCCACCCAGCAAGGCAAAGTTGACCTTGCCATCAAAACCAATATCGCGGGTGTCGGGCGTCGGGTCTTGCGGTGTCACCTCTTTGTGGCGGCGGTAGTACCAGCTGTCAAGCGCATAAAACAGCACCAGCAAAACGCCTACCAGAAACAGCGTCTCCTGGTAGATGTGCCCTACCGTCCAGAAGAAATCCACGCCTTTCAAAAAGCCCAGAAACAGCGGCGGATCACCCAGCGGCGTGAGCGAGCCACCCGCATTCGACACGATGAAGATGAAGAACACCACCACATGGGCCACATGCTTGCGGTTGTCGTTGGCGCGGATCAGGGGGCGAATCAGCAGCATCGATGCCCCCGTAGTCCCCATGAAACTGGCCAGCACGGCGCCAATGGCCAGGATGGCCGTGTTGAGCCCCGGGCTGCCATGCAGGTTGCCGCGGATGTAGATGCCACCCGACACCGCAAACAGCGCGGTGAGCAAAATGACGAAGGGAATGTATTCGGCCAGCAGCGCATGCACGAAGCTGGCGCCGGCCACCCCGGGGCCAAACACCACGGCAAACGGCACCAGAAACGCCAGCCCCCAGGCCGCCGCCACCTTGCCAAAATGGTGGTGCCAGAAAATGGGGGCAAACAGGGGCACCAGCGCAATCGACAGCAACAGGCCGGCAAACGGCACGCCCCACAACATCGAAATGCTGCCGCCATCAAGGTCGGCGGCAAAGGCCAGGCCAGGCAACGCGAACAGGGCGATCGAGGTCAACCAGCGTGAAATCTTCATGGATTTGTCTCCTTCTTTCGTTCTTGTTGAGCGTGGGCTTTGGCCACGCACGGAGTGGGCAGCGTGTTTTACGTCATCAGGGCACCGAGGGAATCTCGAATACCTGGCGCAGGTAGGCCAGGTATTTTTCGTCATCGCACATGCCCTTGCCGGGCGCGTCAGACACCTTGGCCACCGGCTGGTCGTTGCAGCGCGTCATCTTGATGACCACCTGCAGCGGCTCGTAACCGAGGTCGTTGGTGAGGTTGGTGCCAATGCCAAACGCCAGCTGGCAGCGCCCCCGGAACTGCTGGTACAGCTCGATGGTGCGCGGCACCGTGAGGGCGTCACTGAAGATCAGTGTTTTGGTCAGCGGGTCCACGCGGTTCTTGCGGTAGTGGTCGAGCAGGCGCTCGCCCCAGGCAAACGGGTCGCCGCTGTCATGCCGGGCGCCGTCAAAGAGCTTGCAGAAATACAGGTCGAAGTCGCGCAGAAAGGCGCTCATGCCATACACGTCGGACAGCGCAATGCCCAGGTCGCCCCGGTATTCCTTGGCCCACATTTCAAAGCCGAACACCTGGCTGTCGCGCAGGCGCGGGCCGAGCGCCTGGCAGGCCTGCAGGTATTCGTGCGCCATGGTTCCCAGCGGCGTCACGCCCAGCTTCATGGCATAGAGCACATTGCTGGTGCCCGCAAACTGGCCCGGACCAGGCGGTGCCCCCGGGCGGCGGTCGCCCGTGCCCAGGCGGGCCACCAGCACGCGCAGCAGCTCCTCGTGCCATGCGCGGCTGAAGCGCCGGCGCGTGCCGTAGTCGGCAATCTTGAGGTCGGCCAGGCCCTCGGCTTGCAGCTGCGCAATCTTGGTGTCAAGGCGCCGGCGGCCCTCGGGGAAATCAGGCACCTTTTGCGTATTGCGAAAGTACACCTCGTTCACGATGGCCAGCACCGGAATCTCGAACAGGATGGTGTGCAGCCAGGGCCCGCGGATGGTGATGTCGATCTCACCCGAGGGCTGCGGCGTGACGGTGATGTATTTCTCGTTCAGCCGGAACAGGCCGAGAAAATCCACAAAATCGCTCTTGATGAAACGCAGCGAGCGCAAGTAAGCGAGCTCGTCATCCTGAAACTGCAGACTGCACAGCGACCGGATCTCTGCCCGAATCTCGGCCACAAAAGGCGCCAGCTGCACGCCGGGGTTGCGGCACTTGAATTTGTATTCAACCTGCGCCCCCGGAAACTGGTGCAGCACCACCTGCATCATGGTGAACTTGTACAGATCGGTGTCGAGCAGGCTGGTAATGATCATGGTGGAACGGGGCCACGGCGGGGCGGCCCGGGGGTGCAGAAACCATCGCTGGTGAGACCAGGGAGCCCAAAGTGTAGGCCATCAGGCGCGTACAGCCACCCTTCAGAGACACTGAACGCCCCCGGTTGCCAGATATGTGTCAAAGATGCCTCTAGCGCTTGCACATAAAGCGCAAGCAGCTATGCTTTATATAGCAATTTTTTCAAACGGCAACCACCAGCGCCTGCAGCACGGCACGCAGCGGGTCGGGCACCGGCACAGGACGGCGCGTGGCGCGGTCCACATAAACATGGATGAAATGCCCGGCGGCGGCGCACAACGGCTCGCCCTGGGCAAACAACCCCACCTCATAACGCACGCTGGAGCCCCCCAGCCGCGCCACACGGATGCCCGCCTCCACCGTCTGCGGAAACGCCAGCGGAGCAAAATAATTGCATTGGGTTTCGATCACCAGGCCAATGGTTTCACCGGCGTGGATATCCAGCACGCCCTGCTCTATCAAGTGGGCGTTGACGGCCGTGTCGAACCAGCTGTAATACACGACATTGTTCACATGGCCGTAGACATCGTTGTCCATCCAGCGGGTGCTGATGGGGCGGAAGGCCCGATAGGCGCTGCGCGGTTGCGGCGCAGGGCGCGCTGGCTGGGCAGGCTGAGCAGCCAGGGAAGTGGTGGCAGTGGTCATGGCCGCACATTCTGCCAGCGCGCGTGGTATTGCAGGGCCACCCTCCAGGTGGCCAGCTGCGCCTGCAGGGTGTCGGCCATGTCACGGCCATAGCCCCCGGCCATCGTGAAGGCCAGTGGCACGCGGCGCTGCCACGCCCAGTCGAACACCCGGCGGTCACGGGCCTCCAGCCCGTCGTGGCTCAGGGCAAGGCGGCCAAGCCGGTCACCCACATGGGGATCAGCACCCGCCAGATACAGCACCAGCCCGGGTGCAAAGTGCTGGTCCAGCAAATCCAGCGCCTGCTCCAGCGCCTGCAGGTATTCATCGTCCGCACAGCCATCGGGCAATTCCACATCCAGGTCGCCCGCCTCCTTGCGAAACGGAAAGTTGCGCGCCCCGTGCAGCGACAGCGTGAACACGCTGGCATCGCCGCGAAAGATATGCGCCGTGCCGTTGCCCTGGTGCACGTCCAGGTCGATGACCGCTACGCGCAGCGGCTGCGCCGTGCCAGCGCCGCACGCACGCTGCCATTCGGACTGCATGAGGCGTGCGGCCACCGCAACGTCGTTGAACACGCAAAATCCGCTGCCTTTGTCGGCATAGGCGTGGTGCGTGCCGCCGGCCAGATTGCCCGCCAACCCTTCTCGCAGGGCCACGCGGCACGCCGCAATGGTGGCGCCCACCGAGCGCCGGGCACGCTCGGCCATCTCCTCGGACCACGGAAAACCGATCTCTCGCTGTGCCGCTGCAGGCAGGGTGCCGGCAGCGATCGCCTGGATGTAGCCTGGCGTGTGGGCCAGGGCCAGCTCGGCATCTGATGCGGGGGGAGCCACCTGGAGCAGCGCCTGAGGCAATTGCTGCTCCAGCCGGTCACGCAGCAGGCGGTATTTCGCCATGGGAAAGCGGTGCCCATCAGGCAGGGGCAACACAAAATGGTCTGCGTAATAGGCATGCATGACACGATTGTGGCAATCCCGCCCGCGCTGGGGAGTAGCCCCTAATATGCTGCATTGCAACAAAAAATGCTTGCAATTGAACGGTGAGCCCCTAAAATTCAACCCATGCTGCACTGCAACATGGCTTTACCGAGTCAAGGTCAGCGCAGATGTCTGTAAGCCACCCTGACCCATCCGGGTTCCATTTTTTAGGAGATATGACATGTCGCTGACCGCAGAACAAATCCTGGCATCCCACAAAGCCAACATCGAAACCCTGTTCGGCCTGACCACCAAGGCGTTCGAAGGCGTGGAAAAGCTGGTTGAACTGAACGTGACCGCTTCGCGCGCTGCCCTGTCGGAAGCCGCCCAGCACACCCAGGCTGTCTTGGGCGTGAAAGACGCACAAGAACTGCTGGCACTGCAAGCTGGCCTGTTCCAGCCTCTGGCTGAAAAGACCGCCGCCTACAGCCGTCACCTGTATGACATCGCTTCTGGCACCGGCGCCGAGTTCGGCAAGGCCCTCGAATCGCAAACCACCGATGCCCAAAAGGCATTTACCACCCTGGTGGACAGCGCTGCAAAGAACGCCCCCGCCGGCTCTGAAACTGCCGTCGCTGTGATGAAGAGCGCCGTGGCCGCTGCCAACAACGCTTTCGAGTCGGTGCAAAAGGCCGTCAAGCAAGCTTCTGACGTTGCCGAAGCCAACTTCAACGCCGTCGCCAGCACCGCTGCCGACGCTGCCAAGTCGGCCACTCCCCGCAAGCGTTAAGCAAAACATCGCTGCGCTGCAGAGTGCGAACTCTGGCCAGCCATCAGGGATTTCCCTGATAATACGGACATCGCCCTGGCAACGGGGCATCCAGTTGTCTCCTTGGATCCTCTCGAAACCCCCGTTTCAGGGATCCTTTTAAAGCCCGATCCCAGGATCGGGCTTTTTTTTGCCTGCGTGGATCGCTGTACACATCTGGGTCAACAAAGCCTATCCATGTTCGCCAGAGCCTTGTTAGCGAACACGCGGATCACTCGCAAAGGTTAGTCATGCGGGCATGAAGTCGTCGAGGTGGCACATCGTGAACAGGCTTTGGATGAAGGCCTCAGCTCCACGCATGTTTGTCTGCTGGTTGGGTCGCCTCAATTGTTTGGCAAGACGTCCACTGGAAGGTGGCAGTAGGGAGAATTTCAGTAGGGCTGCAAAACCAACTGAGCCCACTGATATCCGAGCAACTCCCAAACTGAAGTTCATATATGTCTACAAAAGCGGGTGAAGTACAAACTATCTCGACACGCGAGGTTGCTCTTACCCGGGTGAACCATGCAGGCGATTCACGATTGCTTCCAGCGCGACATGAAAAAAGACCGAAAGAACTGCTGATCTAGCCAAAGCCAGACCAGTATCGGAGCCAGTGTTGGCAACACCAGCACACCCACCTGATAGCCATAAACGATTGCCTCCAACTGCCAGTGGTCCACACGAAGTGCTCGCGTGTTCAATTGGGCAGCCAGAATCATCTGCATCAACAGATACATCACAAGGCTGAATACCTGTGCAGGCAACAGCAGCAGATAGCCGGCAAAGGCGCGCTGCCAGCGGCTACCCGACTTGCCCACTGTCTGGGCCGCGAGCAACAACGCCAGGAAGATCGGCAATCCATAGGCATATCGACCTGGATCAGCGTCCAGCGTGATCTCGGCCTTGCGACCTCCAGCCTGAGGCACCACCACCTCGACGGTGGTATCGACCTCAATGCTGCCGGGGCGAGTGTGGACGGCTCGTACCCACATGGGCGTTGCTTGCTCAAGCGTCACATGCGCCAGCACAGCCACGGGGTAAGACGTCCACGGGCTGACCTTGGTCCAAAGCAAGGTCAGCCCTACGATCAAGGCAAACGCTGACAGCACAAAGGTCACTAACGGCGAGGGGCGACGCATGGGGCGTTCCGTTGCAGGTTGGCGAAGTCAAACAAGAGGTTTCTGCGGGGGCGACAGATCCAGCGAGGAACTCACCTCCCCACGAACACGTTCCACCTTGGATTCTGCAACCCATCGCGGTAGCACTGGTGGTTTTTCTGATGGCGGGGGCGGCTCACCGATCTTCTGTGCTTTGGCTCCTGCCCGCACCCACAATAGCCAGACTATCAGTACGTCTAGCATGATGAGTCCCTGCCACAGAAACTCATGAGCGAAATTAAACACGGCAGTGTTCCACTGCCCCAGATAAAAAAGGCTGATCACGCGCACCACGTTCAGAGCTTGCACCGCGGCAAACCCAACCACCAGTCCTGCCAGCTTGTGCTTCCACGTAGAGGGGAACGCCATCATGGCTGCAAAAAGAACAATGCACGCCTCGATGCCATTGCAGCCTGGCTCAATGGATACCCCAAACCCTGTCGCCTGATTCCACAGCACTTTTCCTGATGCCGCTGCAGAGCTGTCAAACCACGTCACCAATTTTGCACACATGTACGCAAGCAACGTTGTCCAAGGCAACACGAGATGCTGCTGGATCCACCCCAGCATGTTGATGCCAAAGAGCGTCAGCTGAATACCCAGGAAGAGAAGGAAAAAACGCAGCATAAGGTTTTGAGTTCATAGCCACGCACGTGCATCGGCACACAACATCCCATGTCGTGCGTAGCTGTTTCGCGTGGTCGCTTTATTGAAGAAGCCGTGTAGATCAGGTTGGTGCGGGCGAAAAGGCCCACCCAAATCTGGATGCAGCACATTGCCGATTGTTTCTCATGTGCCAGGCAATTGTTACCCAGTTGCACTTTTGATCAGGTCGGAAAAATCAGCAGGGGCCAGTCTATTTTGATCCCGATCGGTAGCCGCTTCCACGTTGATGCGGATTCCAGAGACTTCATGGGTGTCCACAATCTGTATTTCATTTCGCACATTCACGATGCTTTCGGGGTTCAACGATCCTGGGTGGCGCATGAATGCACGCAAGACGCTGTTCGCGCAGGAAATGGCATTCGCACCTTGGCAGACCTACGCCACAGTCAGACCAGCGCGATTCCGGTCAGAAGACGACTCCCGACGACTGCTTTCGCCCCTGAAGTGCCCCTAAAACGAAACAAGGACCCGAAGGTCCTTGTTTTTACTAGCTTTTTTTGGGGTGGCTGATGGGGCTCGAACCCACGACAACAGGAATCACAATCCTGGACTCTACCAACTGAGCTACAGCCACCGTAGCTTTGTATTATAGCCCGAGAAAACGGGCTTCACTCCAAAATAGTCAAATTTCCAATCAACCCGGCGTGACCTGTGGGCGCGGCACCTTGATCTGAACCTTGAAACGGTCTTTCAATAGTTCGTAGTAGGCCAACCCTTCTGCATTGCTCCACCACTGCAGGTATTGCTGACGCTCTTGTTGAGCGACTTGCTCGTTGGGTGTCTGGCGCGGAACCAGTCGATTGACCTTGGCCACGGCGTATCCCTGGGCTCCCAGATCCACACCCACCCAGGCTGGCAGGGTGGCTGTGTTGGCGCCCAATACCGCATCCACCAAAGGCCTTGGCTGATTTTGGGGTTGGTCACGCGAGACAACGATGGCAGGCTGCAAACCTGCGGCATTGTCGGGCGCAGATTTCCATGCCGCCAGCTTGGCTTCGCCTTCCTTGCGGGCCAGCTCGGCCGATTTTTCGGCGATGTACAGACTGCGCACGCGCGGGCGCACCTCATCCAGAGGGAGGGTGCGAGCAGCGGTGTAGGTGCTGACGCGGGCGGCTGCCATCTGGCTGGGGCCGATTTCCACGGCTTCGGTGTTGCGTTTGTTCTCGATGGAATCCGACGAAAAAAGCGCCTCCAGCAACTTGCCGTTTGCCAAGGGGCCCGTGGTTCCTGGTGCCGGCGTGCGGGTGACACCCGAGGCCGTCATGACCTTGAGTTGAAGCTTTTCGGCCACGGGATTGAGACTGTCGGATTGCTCATAGACGCCATTCGCAAACGATTCGGCCACCTCGGCAAATTTGCGCTGGGCTTGCTGTTGCTTGAGCTCTGCTTCCATCGAGGGGCGCAGCTCTTCGAAGCTCGGTTGGCGGGGGGTCTTGATGTCTGTCAGCAAAATGATGTGGTACCCGAAATCGGTTTCCACCACTTCACTGATATCCCCTTTTTTCATCGCAAACGCTGCGTCTTCAAAGGGCTTGACCATGGCGCCCAGCCCAAAGAAATTCAGGTCGCCGCCCGCCGCAGCAGACCCGGTGTCTTCGGAGGATTTTTTGGCAACTTCCGCAAAAGTGGCGGGGGCCTTGCGTACCTGCTCGAGCAACTGGGTTGCACGGGCCTTGGCTTTTTCTCGGTCTGCCGCAGGGGCATCCTTGAGCGCATTGATCAGAATATGGCTGGCGCGACGCTCTTCCTTGCCTGCAAGACGGGCTACGTTTTCCTTGTAATAGGTGCGCAGGTCGTCTTCGTTCAGCGTGATGCCCGCCCGCACACTGTCGATGTCCAGCACCACGTATTCCACCGCCGCCTGCTCAGCCTGCTGGAAATCAGCGGTATGGGTCTGGTAGTAGCTCTCCAGATCGGCATCGGTTGGGGTCACCTTGCCAGAAAAATCCGCCGGGTTGAAGCGCGCAATCTGCACTTCGCGGCGCTGGTACAAGGCATCCAGCGACAGCTTGACCTGCGCGTCGGTGCTGAAGGTGGACCCCATCACCCCACCCACGACCTGGTTCACCGAAATATCCCGACGCACATTGGCTTCGAAGCCTTCAGGCGTCAGCCCCTGGGCACCGACCAGTGCACGGTACGCCTCGGCATCCAGGGAACCGTCGGGGCGGCGGAGCTCGGCAATGGCAGGAATCTCTTGCAGACTGCGCGCCAGGCGGCTGTCGCTGGTGACGAGGTGCATTTTCTGGGCGGCGGCCTGAAAAACCCGGTCTCGCACCATGCGCTCCAACGTGGCATAGCGCGCCTCAGGCGAGTCAAGCAGCTTTGCATCCACGCCAGGCGACTGGGCGCGGATTCTGTCTGTCTCCATCTTGTGGGCGTTGTCCCAATCGGTCTGCTTGATGTCTTGACCATCAACACGAGCAACAACAACGCCGGTTTCGGAGAAGTAATTGCTGTCGATGCCCACAAGCACAAACGATGGAATGATCAACAAGAACAGCAAGAGCATCACGATCTTGGAGTGCTTGCGGATGGATTCAAACATGGTCGATCTTTCAGTGACAAAAAAACAAAAGGCGAACTTTCGTTCGCCTTTGTTCGGTGGTGGTGGGTCCTGACGGTCTCGAACCGCCGACCTACTCCGTGTAAAGGAGCCGCTCTACCAACTGAGCTAAGGACCCCGACCTAACTGGACATCAATTCAAGGCGTCTTTCAATGCCTTGCCTGGACGAAACTTTGGAACTTTAGCAGCTTTGATTTTAATCGCAGCGCCGGTGCGGGGATTGCGACCCGTGCGAGCTGCACGCTTGCCAACTGCGAAGGTGCCGAAACCGACGAGCGAAACAGTGCCGCCCTTCTTCAGGGTCTTCTTGACGGCCTCAATCGTGGATTCCAAGGCACGCGCTGCAGCGGCCTTGGAGATGTCGGCGTTGGTAGCGATGTGCTCAATCAGTTCGGTTTTGTTCACAAGAAGCCTCTCGGAAAAGAGTTGGTGGAATGTCTCGCGGATATCTGGTCTTCACACGTCCGAAAGCACAACCCTTGGGGCTGGCGGGCATCAGACGGGGGAATGACTGGCATATGCAGCAGGCGCTGCTGCATCAGATTAAAGCCATCGAGTTTCCGGGTGTCAATACAACACGCTGGTTTGTAGCAGCGTAGCAAACAATTCTAGTCGCATTTCACGGTGCGACGGGGCTTGCAGGGCGCTTTTGTATCAAAGCCGCTGCATGGGCAACATTCCCGATTGACACCATGCCAGTGTTGACGGTTACAGCGCTGACGCGATGGCGCGCCCCAGATCCCGGGTGCAGGCTTTTCCACCGAGATCAGGGGTACGGGGGCCGCCACTTTTCGGATCGAGCACGGCCTCGATGGCCCCCACCACAGCGTCGTGCGCGGCGCGGTAGCCAAGAAAGTCGAGCATCATCGCGCCGCACCAAATTTGCCCGATGGGGTTGGCAATGCCCTGCCCCGCGATGTCGGGGGCCGAGCCGTGCACGGGCTCGAACAGCGAAGGCATGGTGCGTGAAGGGTTCAGGTTGGCGCTGGGCGCAATACCAATGGTGCCGGTACAGGCCGGGCCCAGGTCCGAGAGGATGTCGCCAAACAGGTTGCTGGCCACCACCACATCAAAGAAGTCGGGACGCTGCACAAAGTGTGCGGTGAGGATGTCGATATGGAACTTGTCCACCTTCACATCGGGATACGCCTTGGCCATCTCGGCCACACGCTCGTCCCAGTAGGGCATGGTGATGGCGATGCCGTTGGACTTGGTGGCGCTGGTCAGGTGCTTTTTGGGGCGCGACTGCGCCAACTCAAAGGCGAACTTCAGCACGCGGTCCACGCCGTAACGTGACATCACTGTCTCTTGCATCACGATCTCGCGCGGGGTGCCTTCGTACATGCGGCCACCAATGCTGGAATACTCGCCCTCCGTGTTTTCGCGCACGATCAGCATGTCGATTTCACCCGGCAGGCGGGGCGAGCCATCGCGCCGCACCACAGGGGCAATCACGCCGGGCATCAGGCGCGCGGGGCGCAGGTTGATGTACTGGTCGAACTCGCGGCGAAAAAGCAGCAGCGAGCCCCACAGGGAAACATGGTCGGCAATTTTCTCGGGCCAGCCCACCGCACCAAAGTAAATTGCCTCATGGCCGCCGATCTGGTCCTTCCAGTTGTCGGGCAGCATCTTGCCGTGCTTCTCGTAGTAGTCCCAGCTCGAAAAATCGAAGTGGTCGAACTGCAGGTCAATGCCAAACTTGCGGGCCGCGGCGTCCATCACGTGCAGGCCTTCGGGCATGACCTCTTTGCCAATGCCGTCACCAGCCACGACAGCAATGCGATGTTTCGCCATTCAAACGCTCCTGAAAATATAGCTACTAGCGCTTATCTATCAAGCGCCAGAGGCACAAAAGACTTAAATATTATTTGACGCGTGCCCGAATCTCGGGGAGCGCCTTTTGCAGGTAATACACCATCGACCACACTGTGAGCACGGCCGATGCCCAGATGAGCCAGGTGCCCCACACCCCCGTGTCGATCACGCCAAACAGGTGCCCGTCGTACAGCAGGAACGGGATGGCCGTCATCTGCACTGCGGTCTTGAGCTTGCCGATCATGTGCACCGCCACGCTCTTGCTGGCGCCGATCTGCGCCATCCATTCGCGCAGGGCCGATATGGCGATTTCGCGGCCGATGATGATGAGCGCCACGAACACATCGGCGCGCTGCAGATGCACCAGCACCAAAAGCGATGCGCACACCAGAAACTTGTCGGCCACGGGATCGAGAAAGGCGCCAAACGAAGAGGTCTGGTTGAGCTTGCGGGCCAGAAAGCCATCGAGCCAGTCGGTGGCGGCAAACACCACGAACATCACGGTGGCGATGAGATTGCGTGTGGCCGGGTCGAGCGGCGCGTAAAACACCCCCACGATCAAAGGTATCGCGACGATGCGCGTCCAGGTCATGATGGTGGGAATGGTGAAAAACATGGTGTGATTGTGTCACGCTGGCATGGAGACATCAGCGCAGTGCGCGATAGATCTCTTCAGCGAGTTCCCGCGAAATGCCGTCCACCGTCACCAGGTCTTCCACGCTGGCCATCGCCACGCCCCGCACGCCCCCAAAGCGCTGCAGCAGGCGGGCGCGCTTCTTGGGGCCCACACCAGCAATTTCTTCGAGCTGGCCGCCACCCACACGCACCTTGGCGCGCGCGGCACGCATACCGGTGATGGCAAAACGATGGGCCTCGTCGCGAATCTGCGCCACCAGCATCAGCGCGGCCGAGTCCTTGCCCAGGTAAATCTTCTCGCGGCCATCGGCAAACACCAGCTCTTCCAGGCCCACCTTGCGGCCCTCGCCTTTTTCCACGCCCACGATGCGGGTGAGGTCGAGCCCCAGTGCGGTAAACACCTCGCGCGCCACGCCAACCTGGCCCTTGCCACCGTCGATCAGCACCAGATCGGGCAGGCGCGCCACGCCTTTGGGCCTGGCGGCCTCTTGCCCGCCTGGCGCGGGATGGGCCGCAAAGTCGATGCCACCGGCTTCGCGCGCGGCTTCGGCCACCTTGCTGTAGCGGCGCGTGAGCACCTGGCGCATGGCGGCGTAGTCATCGCCGCCGGTGATGCCTTCGATCTTGTAACGGCGGTATTCACTGCTCTGCATCTTGTGGTGGTGAAACACCACGCACGATGCCTGCGTGGATTCGCCCGCCGTGTGCGAGATGTCGAAGCACTCGATGGTGAGCTGGTCCAGGTCTTCGGGCGGCAAGTCCAGCGCCTCGGCCAGGGCACGGGTGCGCGCCTGCTGCGAGCCCTCTTCGGCCAGCAGACGGGCCAGCTGCAGATCGGCGTTTTTTTGCGCCATATCGAGCCAGGCGCGGCGCTGTTCGCGTGGCTGGTGGATGGCGCTCACGCGCAGGCCGCTTTGCTCGGTCAGCGCTGCCAACAGGGCCTTGTCCACCGGCACGCTGGTGACCAGCAGCGGCGGCACAGGCACGCCGATGTAGTGCTGGCCGATAAAGGCCTCCAGCACCAGCGCTTCCACGGGCCGCACTGGCGGGGCGCCTGGCGGGGTCTCCTCGTCACTCTCTTGTGCAAAAACCCCGGCGGCATCTTCCACATGCACCGGAAAATAAGGCCGGTCACCCAGGTGCCGCCCGCCGCGCACCATGGCCAGGTTCACGCAGGCACGGCCGCCCTGCACGCGCACAGCCAAAATATCCACGTCCTTGTCGTCAGCGGTTTCGATGGCTTGCTGGTGCAGCACGCGTGACAGCGCCTGCATCTGGTTGCGCAGCTCCGCGGCCTGCTCAAACTCCAGCTTGTCCGAATGCGCCATCATGCGCGCCTCCAGCGCCTGCAGCAGCTCCTGGGTTTCGCCGCGCAGCAGTGCCTCGGCGTGCATCACGTCGGCCGCATAGGCCTCGGGCGAGATGAGCTGAACGCAGGGCCCCGTGCAGCGCTTGATCTGGTACAGCAGGCAGGGCCGCGTGCGGTTGGCAAAAACCGTGTCCTCGCAGGTGCGCAACCGGAACACCTTTTGCAGCAGCTGGATGGTTTCCTTTACCGCCCAGGCGCTGGGGTAGGGGCCGAAGTAGCGGTGCTTTTTGTCCACCGCGCCGCGGTAATAGGCCATGCGCGGAAACACCTGGCCCGGCGCATCGCCCGTGGCGCTGGCGGTGCCCGTAATCTTGAGGTAGGGGTAGCTCTTGTCGTCCCGAAACAGGATGTTGAACTTGGGGTTCAGCGTCTTGATGAGGTTGTTTTCAAGCAGCAGCGCCTCGGCCTCCGAGCGCACCACCGTGGTCTCCATGCGCACGATCTTGCCGACCATGTGGCCGATGCGCGTGCCGCCATGGTTCTTTTGAAAATAGCTCGATACCCTGCGCTTGAGGTTGAGCGCCTTGCCCACATACAGCAGCGCATCCTGCGCGTCAAAATAGCGGTAAACACCGGGCAGCGCGGGCAGCGCGGCGACCTGCGCCAGCAGTTCTTCGGAATGCAGATCAGACATGGTGCCTATTGTGGCCGCGCACCAGGTACTACCCGGGAATCAAAAACCAGAATGCTATTATTTTAATAGCTACCAGCGATTACCCATTAAGCGCCAGCAGCCATTTTTACCATTACTCGGCTTCGATTTTCGAGCTTTTCACCACGCCAGCCCAGTTGGCCAGATCGGCCTTCACGCGCTCGCCCAGCTGCTGCGGGCCCAGGTAGTCGGCCGTGGCGCCCTGCTCCTGCGCCTTCTGCTTGAATGCCGCACTTTGCACCACGGTGCGCAGGTCGGCGGCCAGCTTGTCGATGACGGGCTTTGGCACGGCAGCAGGCGCGAACAGCGCAAACCACGATGTGGCATTCACGCCGGGGTAGCCCGCCTCGGCCGTGGTGGGTGCATCGGGCAGGCTGGGCAGGCGCTCCTTGCCGGTGACGGCCAGCACACGCAGCTTGCCCGACTGGATATGGGGCATGTAGGGCGGCGCGGTGCCAAAGGTCAGGTCTACCTGGCCACCCAGCAGGTCTTGCAGGGCCGGGCCTGTGCCTTTGTACGGCACGTGCACCATCTTGATGCCGCCCTGCTGCTCCAGCATGGCGCCCGTCACGTGCTGCAACGAGCCGTTGCCCGACGATGCGTAGTTCAGCTTGCCCGGGTTGGCCTTGGCGTAGGCAATCAGCTCGGGCAGCGTCTTCACCGGCAGGTCGGCACGCACCACAATGATCTGCGGCGCCGAGATCACGTTGGCAATGGGCTGAAAGTCGCTCTGCGCCCACTGCGCCACCTTGGTCAGGTGGGGCGAGATCACGTGGTAGCCCGAGTACTGCATGAGCAGGGTGTAGCCATCGGCCTCGGCCCGCTTGACGATGCTGGCCGCAATGTTGCCGTTGCCACCGCCCTTGTTGTCCACCACCACCGACTGGCCCAGCACGGGCGCCAGTGCCTGCGCCACCATGCGCGCCGACAGGTCGGTGGTGCCCCCTGCGGCCGTGGGCACCACCATGGTCACGGTCTTGGTGGGATAGGCGCCCTGCGCCCAGGCGGCACTGCCCAGGCCCATGGCCAGCGCGGCGATGGCCAGGGTGGTGAATTGCTTGCGATTGGTTTTCATGCGATGTCTCCGTTTTCACTGTTGTTGAATACTGTCGGTTGGGCGATGGCTCTGAAGCCCGCGCCCACTCGCTTAATCTACCGTGGCACCGGTGTCCTTGACCACGCGGCTCCACTTGGGCAGGTCAGCCTGCACCAGCGCCCCCAGTTGGGCGGCTGTGCCCTTGAAAGGCTCGCAACCCACGGCGGCCAGTTTCTCGACCACGTCCTTGTGCTCCAGCGCGCGGGCCACCTCGGCCTGCAGCTGCGCCACGATGGGCGCGGGCGTGCCGGCCGGGGCAAACAACGCATACCAGGGGGCCTGGCCAAAGCCCTTGATGGTTTCGCCAATCGTTGGCGCATCAGGCAGAGCCGCCACGCGCTTTTCGTTGACCACGCCCACCACCTTGAGCTTGCCTGCCTTGATGAAGGCAATGGCCGACGGCAGGCTCTGCACCGACAGCGGCACCTGCCCGCCCACCACATCGGTGGCGGCAGCGGCCGAGCCCTTGTAGGGAATGTGCTGTAACTGGATGCCCGCGGCCTTTTGCAGCATCTCGCCAATCAGGTGGTTCAGCGTGCCGTTGCCCGCCGAGGCAATCGAATACTTGCCGGGGCTGGCCTTGGCCAGCGTGACCAGCTCGGCCACCGTGTTGCCTGGGAACGAGGGGTGCGCCACCAGCACATAACCGGCCGTGGCAATGGGCGCCACGGGCGCAAAGTCTTTCACCGGGTCAAAGCCCGGGTTCTTGTAGAGCGCGGGGCCAATCACATGCGCACTGTCGGATGTGAGCAGCAACGTGTAGCCATCATTGCGCGCGCGGGCCGTGGTGCCCGTGGCCAGGGTGCCACCTGCACCAGGGCGGTTCTCCACCACCACGCTCTGGCCCAGCTGCTCGCCGAGTTTTTGCGCCACCACGCGGGCAATCGCATCGTTGGCACCGCCTGCGGCCTGCGGCACCACCACCGTGATGGGTTTGGACGGAAACTTGTCTTGCGCGCTCGCCGTGAAAGCGGCCGAGCACAGCACGGCAGCAGCAAAAATGCGGCGGGACATCGTGGGGTGGGTCATGGTTTTTGTCTCCTGGTGTTATGGATAAAACAAGGCAAGCACGGCGAACCGTTCGCACATCGACGCTCAGCGCGCCAGCGCCCGTTCGCGAATGGCTTCAAAGTCCGCAGGCACCGGGTGCAGCGTCAGGCGCTGGCCCGCCTTGACGATCTGGCTGGGAATATCGTGGCCAATCAGGGCCGGCAGGCGCTGCGCTGCGGCAACCAGCCGGGTCAGGTCCACCCCCGTGTCGTAGCCCATGAGCTGCAGCGCGTGCACGATTTCCTCGCTGCACACATTGCCCGACGCGCCAGGCGCATAGGGGCAGCCGCCCAGCCCGCCCAGCGAGGCATCAAACCGGTCGGCTCCCGCATCAATGGCCGCCAGCACATTGGCCAGCCCCATGCCTCGCGTGTTGTGAAAGTGCAGCGTGAAATCCATGCCCGGCCAGCGCGCGCGCGCCGCAGTGGTGAGCTGGTGCACCTGGGTCGGATACGCCATGCCCGTCGTGTCGCACAGCGTGATGCCGCGCACGCCCAGGTCGGCAAAACGCTGCACCCAATCGAACACGGCGGACGCGTGCACATTGCCCTCCATGGGGCACCCAAACACGCATGACAGCGACACATTCACCGCCACCTGCGCGGCCTGCGCCGTGGCAACCACCTGCGCCAGGCTGGCAAAAGACTGCTCGCGCGTCATGCGCAGGTTGGAAATGTTGTGCGTTTCGCTGGCCGACATGACGAGGTTCAACTCGTCGGTGCGCGCCTCGATGGCACGCTCGGCACCGCGCAAATTGGGCACCAGGGCGGTGTACACGGTGCCTGGCAGGCGCGTGATCTCGCGCATGACGATCTCGGCATCCCTGAGCGCCGGGATGGCGGTGGGCGAGGTGAACGAGGTCACCTCGATCTTGGAAAGCCCCGCATTCGACAGCGCATTGACCAGTGCAATTTTTTCCTCGGTGGGCACAAAGGCCTGCTCCATCTGCAAGCCGTCGCGCGTGCCCACTTCCTGCATGTGGATGCGGCGCCCCGCACCTTGCCACACCGTGCTGGATGCACTCATTGAATCACCCCTTTGCTGCGCAGCAGCGCAATCTGTTCATCCGACAAACCCGCTTCGGCCAACACGGCGTCGGTGTCGTCACCCAGGTGCGGCGCGCTGCTGCGGATGGTGCCGGGCGTGGCCGAGAGCTTGGGCACGATGCCGGGCACCTGCACCGTGAAGCCGTCGCGCGTGGTTTGCGATAGCAGCATGTCACGGGCGCGGTAGTGCGGGTCTTCGGCAATGTCTTTGGCGGTGTAGACCTTGCCTGCGGGCACGCGGGCATTGCCCAGGGCATCGAGTACCTGCTGCACCGTGCGCTGCGCGCTCCAGGCGCCAATGGCGGCATCGAGCTCTTGCACCCGGGCCACGCGGCCCGCGTTGTCGGCCAGGTCGGGCGCAGCGCCCAGGTCAGGGCGTCCGATGGTGTCCATCAGCCGCTTGAAGATGCTGTCGCCATTGCCCGCAACCAGCACCCAGCCGTCCTGGCACGGGTAGGCGTTGGACGGCGCAATGCCTGGCAGTGCGCTGCCTGCGGCCTCGCGCACCACGCCAAAGGCGCTGTATTCGGGGATCAGGCTTTCCATCACGTTGAACACCGCCTCGTGCAGCGCCACGTCGATCACCTGGCCCTGGCCGCCGTTGACCTTGCGGTGGTACAGCGCCGTGAGCACGCCGATGGTGCCGTGCAGCGCCGCCAGCGTGTCGCCAATCGACACGCCCACGCGCACCGGCACGCGGCCGGGCTCGCCGGTCAGGTGGCGCAGGCCGCCCATGGCCTCGCCAATGGCGCCAAAGCCCGGCAGGTCGCGGTAGGGGCCGGTCTGGCCGTAGCCCGAGATGCGCAGCATCACCAGGCCGGGGTTGAGCTGGTGCAGCTCTTGCGGCGACATGCCCCAGCCTTCCAGCGTGCCCGGGCGAAAGTTCTCGATCAGCACATCGGCCTCGGCTATCAGCTGGCGGGCGATGGCCTGCCCTTCCTTTTGGCGCAGGTCCAGCGCCACCGAGCGCTTGTTGCGCGACTGCACCTGCCACCACACCGAGGTGCCTTCCTTGATCAGGCGCCAGTTGCGCAGCGGGTCGCCGGTCTCGGGTGCCTCGATCTTGATGACATCGGCGCCAAACTCGCCCAGCGTCTTGCCGCAAAACGGGCCGGCGATGAGCTGGCCCATTTCCACCACGCGCACACCGGCAAGGGCGGCGGGTGAAATGCCATGGGGTGGGGCCGAAAATGATTGCGACGATTCCATGCAGTGGGGTCTCCGTGGGCGCGCTGCCCGTGTGGGTTTGGCCCGCATCATGCGCACACCCGCCCCGCCCGTAAAACGCTGATGTGCGAAGCTGCCATCGCAATCCAGCATGGCTGGCGGGCCGGGTGGTTACCATCAGCACCCCATGAAACTCGACCCCGTCTCCCTGCGCCTGTTTGTTGCCGTGATGGAAGAAAACACCATCGCCGCCGCCGCAGCGCGCGAACACCTGGCCGCGTCGGCCGTCAGCCGCCGCCTGGCCGACCTGGAGGCCGCGCTGCAGGTAGAGCTGTTCACCCGCAGCAACCGGGGCACAGAGCCAACGGCTGCGGCGTTTGCCCTGCTGCACATGGCGCGCGGCGTGCTCAATGACCTCGATGGCATTGCCAGCCAGATGCGCGAATACGGCACTGGCGTGCGCGGCCATGTGCGCGTGGTGGCCAACATATCGGCCATCACACAGTTTCTGCCCGGCGAGCTGCAAAGCTTTCTGGCGCTGCACCCGCAGGTGGACGTGCGCCTGCAGGAGCAGATCAGCACATCCATAGCCCAGTCGGTGGCCGAAAACGCCGCCGATGTGGGCATCCTGAACGATGGCAACTACGGCGACCGCATCACGCTGCTGCCTTACCGCACCGACGAACTGGTGCTGGTGGTGCCCACGGGCCACGCGCTGGCGCGGCGCAAGGCGGTTGCCATGACCGAGGCACTGGCTTTTGACTTTGTCGGGGTGCACCCGGGCAGCGCCATCAACAACCAGCTCACGCGCGCAGCCGCCGAGGCGGGCTTGCCGCTCAGGTTGCGCATCCAGGTCACCAGCTACGACGCGCTGTGCCTGATGGTGGCCGCCGGCCTGGGCATTGGCGTCATGCCGCGTGGCAGTGCCGCGCTGTACAAGGGCACGCTGGCAATCCGGGCCGTCACGTTGAACGAGCCCTGGGCCCAGCGCCGACTGGCGCTGGGCGTGCGCACCGAAGAATCCCTGTCCAGCGTTGCGCGCCTGCTGGTGGACCACCTGCGCAACCCACAACGCCCCACCACCCTGCCATGAACCAGCCCGTAGCCCCCCTGCAGTGGGACATTTTTTGCCGCGTGATCGACAACTTTGGCGACATCGGCGTCTGCTGGCGCCTGGCCACACAACTGGCCGGGCAAGGCCAGCAGGTACGCCTGTGGGTGGACGACGCTTCGGCCCTGCAGTGGATGGCGCCCGAAGGCTGCCCGGGGGTAGAGGTGCGTGCCTGGGGCTCGCCCGTGCCGGCCGCGCACGAGACGCCACCCGATGTGATGCTGGAGGCCTTCGGTTGCGAAATTGCTCCTGAATTCATAGCTTACAGCGCTTACCAGGCAAGCACAAGGGGCCAAAAACCCGTCTGGATCAATCTTGAATACCTGTCCGCAGAAGGCTATGTGGAGCGCAACCACCGCCTACCCTCGCCCATCCTCTCAGGCCCGGCCGCGGGATGGACACGCTGGTTTTTCTACCCCGGATTCACCGCTGGCACGGGCGGCCTGCTGCGCGAGCCTGACCTGATGGAGCGCCGCAACGCGTTGGATGTGATCGCCTGGCGTGCCGCGCACGCGCCGTTGGCCGCGCATGCTGCCAGTGCTATCAGTGACCCTTGCGACGCCAGTGACGTCAATACACTCGATCCGCAACGCTGGATCTCGCTTTTTTGCTATGAGCCCCCGGCCCTGCCCGACTTGCTGGCGCAATGCACCAAAACCCCCACGCACCTTCTCGTCACGCCCGGCCGTGCCACGAAGGCCGTGTACAACGCCGTGGGCCATTTATTTAACGAAAACGGCTGCCAGCCCTTGATGGACAAGCGCGATCTGCTATCCATTTCGTATCTTCCCCACTGCACCCAACCTGCGTTTGACGACATGCTGTGGGCCTGCGACCTGAACCTGGTGCGCGGCGAGGACTCCCTGGTGCGGGCGCTTTGGGCCGGGCAGGCGCTGGTGTGGCAGATTTACCCGCAGCACGACAACGCCCACCACGACAAACTCATGGCTTTTCTCGACTGGCTGAAGGCCCCGCCCTCGCTGCGGCGGTTTCACGCTGCTTGGAACGGGCTGGACAACACACCGCTGGTGATGCCCGACGCTGTCACCCTGGCCGAATGGACGGCCTGCGTGCAGGCGGCCCGCGCACAACTGCTGATGCAGGACAACCTGGTGGCGCAACTTTGGCGCTTTGTGCGCGAAAAACGGTAAAATTCAAGGCTTTGCGCAAACAAGGCGCGGCACACCGGTGCCCCGCCTTTGCGCATTTTCGCCGCGGAACAAGCATCGGCACGGCGCGCCTTCTTCCCTGAAGGCCACCAGCGAGCGCGTTGAGCGGCCCCAACCCAAGCAACCTGCTATGAAAATCGCTCAAGAAATCCGCGCCGGCAACGTCATCATGCACGGCAAGGACCCCATGGTCGTCCTCAAGACCGAATACGCACGCGGCGGTCGCGGCGCTGCCACCGTGCGCATGAAGCTCAAAAGCCTGATCGGCAACTTCGGCACTGAAAACGTGTTCAAGGCCGACGACAAGATCGACAACGTGATCCTGGACAAGAAGGAGTGCACCTACTCCTACTTTGCCGACCCGATGTACGTCTGCATGGACACCGAGTTCAACCAGTACGAAGTCGAAGCCGAAAACATGGGCGACGCACTGAACTACCTGGAAGACGGCATGACGCTGGAAGTGGTGTTCTACGACGGCAAGGCCATCTCGGTCGAGCTGCCCACCAGCGTCGAACGCGAAATCACCTGGACCGAACCCGCCGTCAAGGGCGACACGTCCGGCAAGGTGCTCAAGCCCGCCAAGATTGCCACCGGCTTCGAAGTGCCCGTGCCGCTGTTCGTATCGCAAGGCGACAAGATTGAAATCGACACCCGCACCGGCGAATACCGCAAGCGCGTGTAAGCATGTCTCATGCAGCAAAAAGGCTTCCCTCGGGAAGCCTTTTTTCTTGGTGTGCCTGCTGGCGTGGCGCTGGTTGGTGCCATGGCAGTACTTCACCAGTGCTATTGAAAAATGAGCTGGTAGCGCTTTCCAATCAATGGTTTCAATGTAAAAACAGCATGAAATCCAATGGAGAAAACCGCTAGCTGCTCACTTTTTAGATGGGCTGCGCCACCAGGTCGTGGCCCTGCACACCCACAATGCGCGCGCGGGTGAACTCGCCCACCTTCATCTGCTTGCTGATTTTTTCGGGCGGCAGCAACTGCACGGTGCCGTCAATCTCGGGCGCATCAGCGTAGCTGCGGCCCACGCCGCCCTTGCGCCCCATGGCGGGGGCGTGGTCCACCAGTACCTGCATGGTTGCGCCCACGCGGCGCTGCAGCTTGGCGACCGATACCTCTTCGGCCACCGCCATGAAGCGCGCCCGGCGCGCCTCGCGCTCCTCCAGGGGCAGCATGCCTGGCAGGTTGTTGGCCTCGGCGCCATTCACGTCGCTGTAGGCAAAGCAGCCCGCGCGGTCGATCTGCGCCTCGCGCATGAAGTCGAGCAGGTGCTGAAACTCTTCCTCGGTCTCGCCGGGGAAGCCCGCAATAAAGGTGCTGCGGATCACCAGCTCGGGGCAGGCCTCGCGCCAGCGCTGGATGCGATCGAGGTTCTTCTCGCCGCTGGCCGGGCGCTTCATGCGCTTGAGCACGTCGGGGTGGCTGTGCTGGAAAGGCACGTCCAGGTAGGGCAGCACCAAACCTTGCGCCATCAGCGGAATGATCTCGTCCACGCTCGGGTACGGGTACACGTAGTGCAGGCGAACCCAGGCACCGTAGGGCGCGGCCATTTCACCCAGGGACTGCACCAGCTCCAGCAGGCGCGTCTTGACGGGCTTGCCATCCCAGAAGCCGGTGCGGTATTTCACGTCCACGCCGTAGGCCGAGGTGTCCTGGCTGATGATGAGCAGCTCTTTGACGCCGCCTTCAAACAGCGCCCGGGCCTCTTTCAGCACATCGCCAATGGGGCGCGACACCAGGTCGCCGCGCATGGACGGGATGATGCAGAAGGTGCAGCGGTGGTTGCAGCCCTCGCTGATCTTGAGGTAGGCGTAGTGGCGCGGCGTGAGCTTGATGCCCGCCTCGCCAAAGGCGCCGGGTACCAGGTCGAGAAAGGGGTCGTGCGGTTTGGGCAGGTTGCGGTGCACGGCGTCCATCACCTCCTGCGTGGCCTGCGGGCCGGTCACGGCCAGCACGCTGGGGTGCATTTGCTGCACCAGGTTGCCACCGCCCTCGCCCGAGCGCGCGCCGAGGCAGCCGGTGACGATCACCTTGCCGTTCTCGGCCAGGGCGTCGCCAATGGTGTCCAGGCTCTCTTTGACGGCATCGTCGATGAAGCCGCAGGTGTTGACGATGACCAGGTCCGCGCCTTCAAAGGTCTTGGCGGTCTGGTAACCCTCGGCGCTGAGTTGCGTGAGGATGAGTTCGGAGTCGGTCAGGTTCTTGGGGCAGCCAAGACTTACAAAGCCAATCTTTGGATTTTTGGCGGCCTCTGTCGTCGCAACTGCTTCATAACTATCTGATTTCATTTGGATTTCGCAGGGCGACCTGGCGGATGAACGTGGGCGAGCATTGTAATCGAGGCCAAGAATTAACCCCAGGCACGCTGCATCTAAACCTTAGGATTCGGGGCTCCATTTCCAACGGTTCGGAGAGCGCAAGAACGGTGCGGTGGCGGGCAAGACGCTGTCGCTGTTTGCCAACGATCCTGATCTGCAGGGCTGGCGCTATGGGGCGATGTTGACCGATTTGAGTTTGCCGGCGTTGGAGGTGTGGCGCTTGTACCGAGGCCGTGCAGATTGCGAGAACCGCATCAAGGAGCTCAAGGCGGACTTTGGGCTGGGCAGCTTCTGTCTGCGTGACTTCTGGGCCACCGAGGCGGCGCTGGGGGTGACGATGCTCAGCTACAACCTGATGAGTGTGTTTTCCATATCGGGCCAGGGGCCTACTCCTACTGCTTCACTGCTTTGAACTGTGGCGCCAGGTCATCACCGACCCATATCGGTGTCGGGTATGCGCCGCGCGTAGGCCGCCAGCACGATGCGCTCGGAGTGCACCAGGTAGTCGCCCAGCGCCGCCGCGGCCTCCTGCAGCTTGCCGGCCTCGAAGAGCTCGATGATCTTCACGTTGCTGTCCACATAGGGCGCATGCAAAAACTCCGGGTCGTCGAGTAGCCCGAAAGCCAGGCGCAGCTCGGCCAGCAGGTGCGAGAACATCACGTTCAGTCGCTCGCTGTCGGCCAGCTCCACGATGGCCATGTGGAACTCCATGTTGGCCGTGCCCACCCCTTGCCAGTCGCCTGCGTCGCGGCAGCGCTGGGCCATTTCCACCGCCTCGCGCAGGTGCTTTTTGGCGGGGTGCCGGGGGTAGGCCTCGGCCAGGGCCTGGCATTCGATCAGTCGGCGCACGCGGTAGATATCGGTAATGGACGCGATGCTGGGGATGGCCACAAACACGCCCCGGTTGGGCTCGTGCTTGAGCAGCCCGTCTTTGGTCAGCAGGCGAAACACCTCGCGCAGCGTGTTGCGCGATATCTCCAGGCTCTCGCTCAGTGCCGCTTCAGACAGGCGCTGGCCCGGCGTGAACTCCCCGTGCACGATCTTCTGGCGGATCAGCTCCGCCATGCGGTCATTCAGTGTTTGGGGGTTGCTCAGTTCGGACTTCATGCCGGGATGGTAAGGGGAAAGAAGCACCGCCACCGCGCACCTTGCGGGCACCGC
>ERZ1023696.47-NODE-47-length-27440-cov-7.679713_pt1 | contig 27440 bp, 21 predicted proteins | sample MGYA00520859_ERZ1023696 | MGnify/ENA primary metagenome ERZ1023696 (study PRJEB33180, sample SAMEA4046002) | wastewater metagenome | place: Denmark | collected 2016-03-13 | study: EMG produced TPA metagenomics assembly of the PRJEB13832 data set (Local surveillance...
CAGCCCAACAGCCCAACAGCCACACGGGCCGTTGCTGCGCTCGGCCCCGATGGGCGCAGGCGCTTTGCGCCGCGCAGCGCCAGGCCGAGCGCAGCGATGGCCCGAAGGGATGTTCGGTTGCGGGATCCCTTCAGGATGCGCCGAGGAGCGCAGCGGCCAGCGGATCAGGGCTCGCGATTGTCTGAGCGCCGCAGGCGCGAGTTCGAGCGAGACCCCGCTGGACGCGAGCACCGCAGGTTGCCCGCAGCGAAGCGAAGGGACGCAGCGTGTAGGGTCGCCTTTCTTTTGGGTACGTTTCTTTGGCGAAGCAAAGAAAAGTACCTCGCCCGCCGGGGCGAGACCCGGCCTCCGCCCTGAACCCAGGCACGCCCCAAGGCACGCCCCCAGACCAAACCCGATCAGCCCCCAGGCGTCAACAGGCTCAACCCGAACGGGCGATGAAGCTTTTTGCTATCAAAAAAATAGCTGTTTCCGCTTGATGCATAAGCGCCAGAGCCAAAAATCAATCAATCCACCAGCCGCCCAAGTGCCCGCAACACATTCTCCGCCGTCGCCGGCGCCGTCAACACCACCGGCGCTGCAGCATCCACCCCCCCCGCGTCCCGCCGCCACCGCATTGCGCAACGCCTCATACACACTGATCGCCAGCATGAACGGCGGCTCGCCCACGGCCTTGCTGCCGCCCACGTTGTCCTCGCGGTTGGCCTCGGGCCACAAGTCCACCTTGAAATGCGCCGGAATGTCGCCCGTGGCCGGAATCTTGTAGGTGCTGGGCGCGTGGGTGGCCAGATATCCCTTGTCGTTCCACACCAGCTGCTCGGTGGTGAGCCAGCCCATGCCCTGCACAAAGCCGCCTTCGATCTGGCCGATGTCGATGGCCGGGTTGATGCTGTGGCCCACGTCGTGCAGGATGTCCACGGCCAGCACGCGGTTCTCGCCCGTGAGGGTGTCAATCACCACTTCGGTGCACGCTGCGCCGTAGCTGAAGTAGTAGAACGGCCGCCCGGTGAGCGTGGCCTTGTCGTAGTAGATCTTGGGCGTGCGATAAAAACCGTCGCTCCACAGCTGGATGCGGTTGGCATAGGCCTCTTTCACCACCGCATCGAAACTGCGCACCGTCTTGGGCGAGATGACCTGCCCGCCCGCAAAGCGGATGGCGCCTGCGCCGCAGCCATCGAGCCCGCAGACGAACGCGGCCAGGTTGTCGCGCACATGGCGTGCCGCGTATTGGGCGGCGCGGCCGTTGAGGTCGGTGCCGCTGCTGGCCGCCGTGGCGCTGGCATTGGGCACCTTGCCGGTGTCGCTGGCGGTGACCAGCACGCGGTGCAGTGGCACGCCCAGCTCGTCGGCCACGATCTGCGCCACCTTGGTGTGCAGCCCTTGCCCCATTTCGGTGCCGCCGTGGTTCACCTGCACGCTGCCATCGGTGTAAACATGCACCAGCGCACCCGCCTGGTTGAACAGCGTGGCCGTGAAGCTGATGCCGAACTTGACCGGTGTGATGGCCAGGCCGCGCTTGAGCACCGGGCTTTGCGCGTTCCAGGCGGCAATCTCGGCCTGGCGCTGGCGGTAGCGCGATGTCTGCTCCAGTTGCGGCAGCAGCGCGTGCAGGATGTTGTCCTCCACCGTCATCTGGTAATGGGTGACGTTGCGGCCCTCGCTGGCGTCCTTGCCATACAGGTTGGCCAGGCGCACGTCCTGCGCATCCAGCCCCAGCGTGCGGGCAATGTCGCCCAAAATGGCCTCGATCACGATCACGCCCTGCGGGCCACCAAAGCCGCGAAACGCCGTGTGGCTTTGCGTGTTCGTCTTGCAGCGGTACGAGGCGATTTCTACGTCGCTCAGGTAATAGGCGTTGTCGGCGTGGAACACCGCACGGTCGGCCACGGGGCCTGACAGGTCGGCGCTGAAGCCGCAGTTGGCGGCCATCTGCAGTTTGAGGCCCGTGATGCGGCCCGTGTCGTCAAAGCCCACGTCGTATTTGTAGGCAAACGGGTGGCGCTTGCCGGTGACCATGAAGTCTTCGTCCCGGTCCAGCCGCAGCTTGACCGGGCGGCCGAATTTGTGGGCCGCCACGGCCGCCCACACGGCCAGGTGCCCGGCCTGCGTTTCTTTGCCGCCAAAGCCGCCACCCATGCGACGGCACTCCACGCGCACGGCGTGGTTGTCGATGCCCAGAGCGTGCGCTACCCAGTGCTGCACTTCGCCGGGGTGCTGCGTGCTCGAATGGATCGACCACTGCTTTTGCTCCTGCGGGATGGCATAAGCAATCTGGCCTTCAAGGTAGAAATGCTCCTGCCCGCCCACTTCGAAGGCGCCTTGCAGGCGGTGCGGCGCTTGCGCAAGGCCCGCGGCCGCGTCGCCCCGGCGCACGAACACCGGCGGCAGCACATAGCTTTCGGCCTGCAGCGCCGCTTGCACCGAAAGTACGGCGGGCAGGGGCGTGATGTCGAGCTGCACGGCGCGCGCCGCACGGCGGGCCTGCATGACCGAATCGGCCACCACGAGGCCCACCACCTGGCCCATGTGCTGCACGGTGTCCACTGCGAACACTGGTTCGTCGTGCGCAAAGGCGGCCAGCAGCTTGTCGCCCGGCACGTCGGCCGCCAGCACCACGCCGCGCACGCCGCTCAATGCCAGCGCGGCACGCGCATCCACGCCGTTCAGGCGGCCATGGGCCACCGTCGAGAGGATGGGCGCTGCATACAGCGTGCCCTTCACCTCGGGCAGGTCGTCGATGTAATGGGCGGCGCCCGCCACCTGGGCGCGTGCGCTTTCGTGGATGTGTGACTGGCCCATGGCGGGGCCGGTGGAGGATGGCGGCACCTGGGGAAACAGCGTGTGGGGGGCGTTCATGCCACGGACTCCAGGTCAAGATCTTCAAGGCTTGCGGCCTGCTGGCCCTGGCTCTCCAGCCAGTAGCGCTGCAGCAGGTTGCCCAGCACCGCGCTGCGGTAGGCGCCGCTGGCGCGCATGTCCGAGATGGGGCTGAACTCGGCCTGCAGTGCCAGCGCGGCGCGCTGCACGGTGGCCTCGGTCCAGGGCTGGCCCTGCAGGGCGGCCTCGGCCTGCCGCGCGCGCGCCGGGGTGGCGGCCACGCCGCCCGCGCCAATGCGGGCGCGCTGCACCACGCCGCCTGCGATGTCCAGGTTCAGCGCCAGGCACACGGCCGAGATGTCGTCGTCAAAGCGTTTGGACACCTTGTAGACGGCCAGCTTTTCGGTGTCCGCAGGGCGCGGCACGAGGATGTGCACCAGCAGCTCGTCGGGGGCCATCGCGTTCTGGCGGTAGCCGGTGTAGAGGTCTTCCAGCGCGAGTGTGCGCTCACCGCGCGTGCTGGCCAGCACTACCTGGGCGCGCAGGGCGATCAGCAGCGGCATAGAGTCGCCAATGGGCGAGCCGTTGGCCACGTTGCCGCCCAGCGTGCCCGCGTTGCGCACGGGCAGCCCGGCAAAGCGGGTGGCAAAACGGTGCAGCTGCGGCCACTGGGCGGTGAGGGCGGCAAAGGCATCGGTCAGCGTGACCGCCGCGCCGATGCGGATGTGCTGCGGCGTGGTGTCTACCGTGCGCAGCGCGGCCACGCGCGTCACATCCAGAATCTGTGCATATTGCTTGTGCAGCTTGGTGATCCACAGCCCCACATCGGTGCAGCCAGCCACCACCTGGGCGTGCGGGTGCGCGGCCCGGGCGGCCAGCAGGGCGGGCAGTGTGGTCGGTGAAATATATGAAAAATTGGCCTCTAGCCCTTTGCTGGTAAGCGCAAGCAGCTCTAATTTTTGTAGCAACTGGGGTTCGTTGACCGCTACGGCGGGCAGCGTGGCCATGTGCTGCGCGGCGTCCAGAATGGGGCGGTAGCCGGTGCAGCGGCACAGGTTGCCCGAGAGTTCTTCCTGCGCCAGTGCGCGGGTGACGGGCTGGCCCTGGCAAACGTGGTTTTGATACATCCCAAAGAGACTCATCACAAAGCCGGGTGTGCAAAAGCCGCACTGGGAGCCGTGGCACTGCACCATGGCTTCCTGCGCAGGATGCAAACCTACTGCGCGAACGGGGGGCGTCGTTGCGCCGGAAAGGGTAGCGGGCCCCTTTTCTTCCCGCTCGTCGTAATCCTCATGGACCTGCATGCCCATTCCGGTTCCTGCGCTCCGTACGCCTAGCCCGCCGTCCGCTCGCGTCGGTTTGTGGGGCAAGGCAACCGGCTGGATCAGCGGGTCTTCCGTCAGGTCCTCCACCGTCCACAGTGCCATGCCATCGATCGAATGCGCCAGCCGGATGCAGCTGTTCACCGCGCTGTAGTGCACCTTGCCATCGCGCGCCTCGCCCAGCACCACGGTGCAGGCGCCGCAGTCGCCCTCGCCGCAGCCCTCCTTGGTGCCGGTGCAGCCCAGGTCCTCGCGCAGCACCTGCAGCAGCGTGCGGTCGGGTGGTACATTGCCCAGCGCCACCGGCTGGCCACGGCGCAAAAATTGCAAGGGTCTGGTTGTCATATGAAAAATGCCACTTTGATGCGTGGAGATCGTAAACACGTTGTTGGAAAGCGGAGCACCAGAGCGCACCCGGCAATGGCGCAAGCTTATGCCGCCCCGGCCAGTGTCGCAATTTCCACGCCAGATGCGGGGGGCGCCGTGGCATGGAAAAACGCCCTGTGCCGTGGTAGCTTTGCTGCTAAAAGGATAGCTGCTTACGCTTATGGAACAAGCGCAGGAACCCCTTTTGAATCCAATCGACATTCGTGAAAACTGAGAGACAATCGCCCGCATGAGTTCCACCCCTAACTTCCGCCAGCCAGGCCCGTCGGGCATGTCCGGCGCCATGCCGCCCCGGCTGCAGCTGGTGGGCATTACCAAGCGCTACCCGGCGGTGGTGGCCAACAGCGATGTGGCGCTGACGGTGCAGCCCGGCGAGATCCATGCCGTGCTGGGCGAAAACGGCGCGGGCAAATCCACGCTGATGAAAATCATCTACGGCTCGGTCAAGCCCGACGAAGGCAGCGTGCACTTCAACGGCCAGGCGGTGCAGGTGCGCAACCCGCAAGAGGCGCGCGCGTTGGGTATTGCCATGGTGTTCCAGCATTTCAGCCTGTTCGACACCCTCACGGTGGCCGAAAACGTGTGGCTGGGCCTGGACAAGCGCATCACACTGTCCGAGGTCACGCAGCGCATTACGGCCAAGGCGTCTGAATACGGGCTGGACATCGACCCCCTGCGTCCGGTGCACACACTGAGTGTGGGTGAGATGCAGCGCGTCGAAATCATCCGCGCACTGCTCACCAACCCCAAGTTGTTGATCCTGGACGAACCCACTTCGGTGCTCACGCCCCAGGCGGTCGAAAAACTGTTTGTGGTGCTGCGCAAGCTGGCGTCCGAGGGCTGCAGCATCCTCTATATCAGCCACAAGCTGCACGAGATCCGGGCGCTGTGCACGGCCTGCACGGTGTTGCGCGGCGGCAAGGTCACGGGCGTGTGCAACCCGGCTGAAGAATCCAACGCATCGCTCTCGCGCCTGATGATCGGCGCCGAGCCACCCGCGCTGGAGCACCGCGCGGTGCAGACCGGCGCCACTGTGCTGCGCGTGCAGGGCCTGTCGCTGCCGCGCGCCGACCAGTTCGGGGTGGATTTGATCGACCTTCAGTTCGAGGTGAAGGCGGGTGAGGTAGTGGGCATTGCCGGGGTCTCGGGCAACGGGCAAAAAGAGCTGCTCTACGCACTGTCGGGCGAAGACCAGCGCGCCGCGCCGGCCAGCATCCAGGTGGCGGGAAAGAACGCGGGGCGCATGGGCCCGGGCCAGCGCCGTGCGCTGGGCCTGCACTTTGTGCCGGAAGAGCGGCTGGGGCGCGGCGCCGTGCCCACCATGGGCCTGGCGCACAACCTGCTGCTCACGCGCACCAATGCCGTCAGTGGCAGTGGCTGGATCCAGGTGGGGGCACTGCAAAAGCATGCCCAGTCCATCATCGAGCGCTTTCACGTGAAGGCGGGTGGCCCCAATTCGGCGGCCAAATCGCTGTCGGGTGGCAACCTGCAAAAGTTCATCGTGGGGCGCGAGATCGATGCCAACCCCACGTTGCTCATCGTCTCGCAGCCCACCTGGGGCGTGGACGTGGGTGCGGCCGCGCAGATTCGCGGCGAGATATTGGCCTTGCGCGACGCTGGCTGCGCCGTGCTGGTCGTGAGCGAGGAGCTGGACGAATTGTTTGAAATCTGTGACCGCCTGCATGTGGTGGCCAAGGGGCATCTGTCGCCTTCGGTGCCCCGTGCCGAAGCCACGGTGGAGCGCATTGGCGAGTGGATGAGTGGCCTGTGGCACGCCGACGTGCAGGCGCACCTGGCCCGCAACCGCGAGCAGCTTGCCGCGCTGACCCAGGGGGTGCCGCATGTTCCGACTTGAACCCCGACCGCAGGCTTCGCGCTGGTGGAGCTATGGCTCTCCGCTGCTGGCCCTGGCCGTCACGGTGCTGATTGGTGTGGCCTTGTTTGCCGCGCTGGGCAAAGACCCGGTGCGCGGGCTGCAGGTGTTCTTCTGGGAGCCGGTGCGCTCGGCCTACGCTGTGGGTGAGCTCATGGTCAAGGCCACGCCGCTGCTGCTGATTGCGCTGGGGCTGGCGGTGTGCTTTCGCTCCAACGTCTGGAACATCGGCGCCGAGGGGCAGTTTGTCATTGGTGCCGTGGTGGCCGGTGGCGTGGCGCTGCTGGCCGACAAGACCACGGGCCCCTGGATCGTGCCCGCCATCTTGCTGGCCGGTGTGCTGGGCGGCATGGCCTGGGCGGGGCTGACGGCGCTGCTGCGCGACAAGTTCAACGCCAACGAAATCCTGGTCAGCCTGATGCTGGTTTATGTGGCCACGCTGGTGCTGGGTTACCTGGTCTATGGGCCCTGGAAAGACCCCATGGGCTACAACTTTCCGCAAACCAAGACTTTTGAGAAGGTCACGCAGATTCCGCGCCTCATGCAGGGCTCGCGGGTGAGCATTGGCCTGCTGCTGGCGCTGGCGGCCGCTGGTGCGCTGTGGGTGTTCTTGTTTCGCACGCGTGCCGGCTTTGCCCAGCAGGTGGGCGGGCTGGCGCCCGCAGCAGCGCGTTACGCAGGCTTTTCGTCGCGTCGGGCGCTGTGGACGGCGCTGCTGGTCTCGGGCGGTGCGGCAGGCCTGGCGGGCGCGCTGGAGGTGGCTGGCCCCCTGGGCCAGCTCACGCCCTATGTGCCGGCGGGCTACGGCTTCGCGGCCATCATCGTGGCCTTTGTGGGGCGCCTGCACCCGGTGGGCATGGTGTTTTCGGCCATTCTCATGAGCATGTTCTATATCGGCGGAGAGCTGGCGCAGTCGCGCATGGGCTTGCCCAAGTCGCTGACCGGCGTGTTCCAGGGCCTGCTGCTGTTCACGCTGCTGGCCTGCGACACGCTGATCGCCTACCGCGTGCGATGGGTGGGTGCCCGCAAGGAGGTGCGTTGATGGAATCGTATGCATTGCTGATCGGCGCCACGCTGAGCGCGGGCACCGTGCTGGCACTGGCGGCGCTGGGACTGCTCATCAACGAGAAGGCCGGCATCGTCAACCTGGGGGCCGAGGGCATGATGCTGTGCGCCGCCATCGCGGGCTTTGCCACCGTGGTGCACACCGGCAACACCTGGCTGGGCTTTGCCGCGGGCATGGCAGCGGGGGCGTTGCTGGCGGCCATCTTTGGCGTGCTGGTGATCTGGCTCAACACCAACCAGTACGCCACGGGGCTGGCGCTCAGCCTGTTTGGTGTGGGTTTTTCGGCGTTTGCGGGCATCAGCTATGTGCAGGCCAAGCTGCCCGAGCTGCCCAAATACGCGATCCCTGTGCTGGGCGATGTGCCGCTGCTCGGGCCCGCGCTGTTCCAGCAGCACCCCTTGGTCTACCTCACCATGCTGCTGGTGGCGGGGCTGATCTGGTTCCTGTACCGTTCGCGTGCGGGCCTGGTGCTGCGTTCGGTGGGTGAGTCGCCCGAGTCGGCCCATGCGCTGGGCTACCCCGTGCGCCGCATCCGGCTGGCGGCCGTGATGGCGGGTGGCGCCCTGTGCGGCCTGGCGGGCGCCTACATCTCCACCGTGTATACGCCGCTGTGGGTGGAGGGCATGGTGGCCGGGCGCGGCTGGATCGCGCTGGCGCTGACCACCTTTGCCACCTGGCGCCCGGCACGCGTATTGCTAGGTGCTTACCTGTTTGGTGGCGTGACCATGCTCCAGTTCCATTTGCAGGCCACCGGCGTGCAGGTGGCCAGCCAGTTGCTGAGCATGCTGCCTTACGTGGCCACCATCGTGGTGCTGGCGCTGATTTCACGCAATCCGGCGTGGATTCGGGTGAACATGCCGGCATCGCTGGGTAAACCGTTCTATCCTGGCTCCTGAAATTTTGCTTACATTGTTGCAACCCCTTTCTCATTCATAAGGAACCTACATGACTGATCTCCAGAAACGCTCCCTGCTCAAGGTCGCCGCGCTGTCTGCCGTGGCTGCTGCCGCGCTCGTGGGCTGTGGCAAGAAGGAAGAGCCGGCACCGGCCCCAGCGCCCGCGCCTGCCCCCGTCACCGAAGCACCCGCACCCAAGCCGGAGCCTCTGAAGATTGCATTTGCCTACGTGGGCCCCGTGGGCGACGGTGGCTGGTCTTATGCGCACGACAACGGTCGCAAGGCCCTCGAAAAGGAATTCGGCGACAAGATCGAGACGAGCTTTGTCGAAAGCGTGCCCGAATCGGCCGATGCCGAGCGCGTGCTGCGCGACATGGCGGGCCAGGGCAACAAGCTGATTTTTGGCACCACCTTCGGCTACATGGAATCCATGCTCAAGGTGGCGGCCGACAACCCCGGCATCAAGTTTGAGCACGCCACCGGCTACAAGACGGCCGAGAACATGCGCACCTACGACAGCCGCACCTACGAAGGCGCCTACATGGCCGGCGTGATCGCGGGGGCCATGACCAAGTCCAACACGCTGGGCGTGGTGGGCTCGGTGCCTATTCCTGAAGTGATCCGCAACATCAACAGCTTCACGTTGGGTGCTCAGTCGGTCAATCCCAAGATCAAGACCAAGGTGGTCTGGGTGAACGAGTGGTTCAGCCCACCCAAGGAAACCGAAGCGGCCACCAGCCTGATCAATGGCGGCGCCGACGTGCTGTTCCAGAACACCGACTCGCCTGCCGTGCTCAAGACCGCTCAAGAGAAGGGCAAGCGTGCCTTCGGCTGGGACAGCGACATGACCGCCTACGGCCCCAAGGCCCACCTGGCATCGGCCGTGATCAACTGGGGCCCTTACTACGTGAAGGCGACCAAGGATGCACTGGAAGGCACCTGGGCCACGGGCCAGAACTGGTGGGGCGTGAAGGAAGGCGCCATCGACATCGTCTCCATGGCTGACGACGTGCCAGCGGAAACCAAGGCCAAGGTCGAGTCCATCAAGGCAGGCCTGAAAGACGGCAGCTTCGCCATCTGGAAGGGCCCCATCGTGGGCCAGGACGGCAAGCCCGTGCTGGAAAAAGACGTGGTGGCCGACGACAAGTTCCTGGGGGGCATCAACTTCTACGTCAAGGGCGTGGAAGGCAAGATCCCCGGTGGCGACAAAAAGTAAGCGCTTCGCTGGCTGACCGTCTGACCCTGGCCGCCTTCGGGCGGCCTTTTTTTGGCTGGCAGTGGCTGCGCTGCGCGGTGTGCGGTTTGCATACCGCTGCCGACAAGGCATCATGTGCCATGCGCCGCTGTTGCAAGCAAAGCGGCATCATTTTTGGAGTCTGCTGATGTTTAAAGTGCCCCCTGTCACCGCGCAGCGTCTGCAAGAGCTGCTGCGGGCCATGCCCAAGGCCGAACTGCATATCCACATTGAAGGCTCGCTCGAACCCGAGCTGATCTTTGCCCTGGCGCAGCGCAACGATGTTCCGCTGCCCTATGCCAGCGTAGAGGCCCTGCGGCAGGCCTATGCCTTTACCAACCTGCAGAGCTTTCTGGACATCTACTACGCCGGGGCCAGCGTTTTGCTGCATGAGCAGGATTTTTACGATATGGCCCGCGCCTACCTTGCGCGAGCTGCTATGGATAACGTAGCGCATGCAGAGATTTTCTTTGACCCTCAGACCCACACCGCACGCGGCGTGGCGATCGAGACGGTGATCAACGGCCTGCACCGCGCCTGTGAGGACGCGCGCTCCGAGCTGGGCATCAGTTCCACACTGATCCTGTGCTTCTTGCGCCACCTCAGCGAGGCCTCGGCCTTTGAAACGCTGGAGCAGGCGCAGCCCCTGCTCGGCAAGATCGTGGGTGTGGGCCTCGATAGCAGCGAGCTGGGGCATCCGCCGGAGAAATTTGCACGCGTCTTTGCCCGATGCCGTGAACTGGGTCTGCACCTGGTGGCCCACGCGGGCGAAGAGGGGCCGCCGGCCTACATCTGGAGCGCCCTGGATGTGCTCAAGGTCGAGCGCATCGACCACGGCGTGCAGGCCGTGCACGATGCCGCCCTGATGCAGCGCCTGGCGCAGGACCGCATCCCGCTCACGGTGTGCCCGCTGTCGAACCAGAAGCTGTGCGTGTTTCCCGACCTGAAGAACCACAACCTGCGCCAATTGCTGGACGCCGGCCTGTGCGCCACCGTCAACTCCGACGACCCGGCCTACTTTGGCGGCTATATCAACGAGAACTTCACCCAGGTGTTCGCCGCAACCAACATGACTGCCCGGCACGCCTATCAGCTGGCGTTCAACAGTTTCGAGGCCAGCTTTGCGAGCAATGCCGACAAGCGTGTGTGGGAGCACCGCCTGAAGGAAACCTTCGAGCGCTTCGTCGAGCACGACTGACCACGCGACGGACCAGTCGCCCCGCCGTCGCCGCGAATCCCCGGCGCGGGTGCGGTGCGGGTGCGGCCTCAGCCAGCGGCAAGGGCCGCGCGCAGCCTGGCCGCATGGTCGTGCAGCACCTCGGCCGATGGGTCTTTGCGCGGCCACGACAGCGCAATGCCATCCTGCGCATGGCGCGGCACCACATGCATGTGAAAGTGAAACACGGTCTGGTCGCCCTCGCGGCCATTGGCCTGCAGCAGCGTCAGCCCCGGCGGGTTGAACACCGCCATCACCGCACGGGCGACATGCTGGGCCGTCTGCATGACGGCGGCTGCCTCTTCGGGGGTGATGTCCAGCAAAGTGGCCGCATGGTGTTTGGTTGCCACCAGCACATGGCCTGGGTTGACCTGGCCCAGGTCCATGAAGGCGATGGTCAGTGCATCCTCATACACCCGGGCGGACGGAATTTCGCCCGCCACCAGGCGGCAAAAGATGCACTGGCCAGGAGGGGATGTGTCGACAAACATGGGCATCGCGGGGCTCCTCTAGGTGATGGTGCAAGGGGTTGCTGTGTGGTCATTGCCATGTGCGGCAGGCGGCCTCGCTGAAACGGCGCCGGCGCGCACAGGCCAGTCCGCATTTTGCCGCCCCGGGCCGCAGCCCGGAGCACCGCCGCAGTGGACGGAATCCCGGTGCACCAGGTGGGCGGCGGACGTGGGCGTGACATTGCCACCGCCGAGGGCGCTGTCACGGGGGCTGTCGTGGGCTCACGGATGGATGAGCGGGGGGGGGTGTGATGCAGGATGTGCAGCGTTGCGCCAACGCACCAGACCAGTCGCAGCCCGATCGCTGCCGCCGACATGTCGCTGGGCTTGACCGCATGCTGTGCGCGGACTCCCGGCTTGGCGGGCCCGCAGGGTGCCTTCGGCGCCACTGGCGCAACGGACAAAACCTGCAGCACCACGGTGAATGTTCCGGCGCGGTAAGGGCGTTGGGGCTGGCCTGCGGTGATGGGGCCCGCCTGATAAAATGCTTTGCAAAGACCGCTGTCCCGGCGGTCTTTTGCTTTTTCAGTCTCCGGGACCATGTAGAGGAACACCATGTACAAAAACCTCGCTGCCGCGCTCGCGGCCGCCTGTTTTTTCGCCCCCGTTTTTGCCCAGACCCCCGCCACGACCAAGGCGCATGCCGCGCCCGTCAAGGCGGGCTTCGTTTATGTCTCGCCCATCACCGAAGCGGGCTGGACGCGCCAGCACGACGAGGGCCGCAAGGCCGTCGAGGCGGCCCTGGGCAGCCAGGTCCAGACCACCTTCGTCGAGAACGTGCCCGAGGGGGCCGATGCCGAGCGCGTGATTCGCGACCTGGCGGCCACGGGCCACCAGATCATCTTTACGCCCAGCTTTGGCTACATGGAGCCCACGCTCAAGGTGGCGCAGGACTACCCGAACGTCAAGTTTGAGTCCATCACGGGTTACAAGACCGCCCCCAATGTGGCCTCTGCCAATGCGCGTTATTACGAGGGCCGTTACCTCGCGGGCATCGCGGCGGGCCGCATGAGCCAGACCGGCGTGGCGGGCTATGTGGCCGGCTTTCCCATCCCCGAGGTGCTGCAGGGCATCAACGCCTTCGCGCTGGGCATGCGCTCGGTGAATCCGCAGGCCACGGTCAAGGTGGTGTGGCTCAACGTCTGGTTCGATCCGCCCAAAGAGCGCGACGCCGCCATGGCGCTGTTCAACCAGGACGTGGACGTGATCGCGTTCCATACCGGCTCCACCGCAGTGATGGCGGCGGCGCAAGAGCGTGGCAAGCTGGCCGTGGCCTACCACTCGGACATGCGCCGCACCGGGCCCGATGCGCAGATCGTTGCGGTCACCCACCAATGGGGCAACTACTACACCGAGCGCGTGCGCGCCGTGCAAAACGGCCGCTGGAAAAGCGGCAGTGTGTGGGGCGGCGTGCGCGAGGGCATGATCCGCGTGGGCGACTTTGGCAGCCGTGTACCCGCGGCCGTGCAAAAAGAGGTGCTGGCCGCGCAAAAGGCGGTGGGCGCCGGCAGGCTGCACCCGTTTCGTGCGGGCAAGGCCGCTGTGCGCGACAACGCAGGGCAGGAGGTCATCCCAGCCGGGCAAACCCTTTCGGACCTGCAGATTTTGCAGATGAACTGGCTCGCCGAAGGGGTGCAGGGCAAGCTGCCCCGCTGATACGCATTGGCGGGGCCGGGCGCGGCAGCGCTGGCTACCGCTAAGCTAGCGGCCATGCCTGTATTTCGCTCCGCCCTTTTGCGCTTTGCCGACGACGGCATGGCCCTGTTCGACCCCGATGGCCTGCTGGCCGTGGGCCCCGATGCACAAGGGCGCCAGCGGGTGCTGGCAGCGGGGGCCTGGTCTGACCTGGCCCCCCGCTTTGGCAGCGGACCCGTCGAGCACCTGCCGGGCCGCATCATTGCCCCCGGGTTTGTGGACATGCACATCCACTTTCCGCAGACCGATGTGATTGGCTCGCCAGCCGATGGCCTGCTGCCCTGGCTGGAGAACTACACCTTTCCCCATGAAAAACGCTTTGTAGCGCCCGACTATAGTGCGCAAGTAGCTCAGTTTTTCATAGCGGAGCTGCTGCGCAATGGCGTGACCACGGCACTGGCGTTTGCCACATCGCACCCCGCGTCGGCGCAGGCCCTGTTCGTGGAGGCGCAGCACCACCAGATGCGCCTGATCACCGGCAAGGTGCTACAAGACCGCCACTCGCCCGATGGCGTGCGCGACGACACCGAGCAAAGCCTGATCGACACCGAGGCCCTCATCCAGCGCTGGCACGGCGTGGACCGCCTGGGCTATGCCATCACACCGCGTTTTGCGCCCACCAGCACGCCAGAGCAGCTGCGTGGCGCCGGGGAGCTGGCGGCGCGCTACCCCGGTGTGTGGATCCAGTCGCATGTGGCCGAAAACCTCGATGAAATTCGCTGGGCGCACGAGCTGTTCCCAGCATCGCGCAGCTACCTGTCGGTGTACGACGACTTTGGCCTGCTGCGCGAGCGCGCCGTGTATGCCCATTGCATCCATCTGGACGAACACGACCGCGCTCTGATGCGCGACACCGGGGCGGTGGCGGCTGTCAGCCCCACCAGCAACCTGTTTCTGGGCAGCGGCTTTTTCGACTATGCCGAGGCCGATCGCGTGGGAATGGGCTACGGTCTGGCCAGCGACGTGGGCGGCGGCACCAGCTTCAGCCCGTTTCACACCATGCTGGCAGCGTATTACGTGGGCAGGGAGGGGCAGGCAAAGCGCGGCCTGAGCCTTTCGCCCCAGCACCTGTGGTGGCAACACACCGCGGGTGCGGCCAGGGCGTTGGGGCTGGCGGGCGTGGTGGGCAATCTGCAGCCCGGGTGCGAGGCCGACTTCATCGTCCTCAACCCCCAGGCCACGCCGCTGCTGGCGCGCCGCACGGCACAGGCGGGCAACATCGATGAGCTGCTGTTTGCCATGATCGTGCTGGGCGATGACCGGCTGGTAGAAAAAACAGTCATTTCTCAAGCAAAATACGGCTCTTGCGCTTGATGGTCAAGCGCTGATAGCTATCAAAAACGTAGTATTGGCCAGGAGCACTCCACCATGAGTATCAAAAGCGACAAATGGATCCGCCGCATGGCGGCCGAGCACGGCATGATCGAGCCCTTCGAGCCTGGCCAGGTGCGCGAGGTCGAAGGGCGAAAAATCATCAGCTACGGCACCAGCAGCTATGGCTATGACATCCGCTGCGCACCCGAATTCAAGGTGTTCACCAACATCCACAGCACGGTGGTGGACCCGAAGAATTTTGACGAGAAAAGCTTTGTCGATTTTCACGGCGACAGCTGCATCATCCCGCCCAACAGCTTTGCGCTGGCGCGCACCATGGAGTACTTTCGCATTCCCCGCAATGTGCTCACCATCTGCCTGGGCAAGAGCACCTACGCACGCTGCGGCATCATCGTCAACGTCACCCCGTTCGAGCCCGAGTGGGAAGGCTACGTGACGCTGGAGTTCTCCAACACCACGCCGCTGCCCGCGCGCATCTATGCGGGCGAGGGCTGCGCGCAGGTGCTGTTCTTCGAGAGCGACAAGGACGACGTCTGCGAAGTGTCTTACAAGGACCGTGGCGGCAAATACCAGGGCCAGGTGGGCGTGACGTTGCCCAAGGCCTGAGCGCCCTGTCACAACTGGCCGGGCAGCGAATGCGTACAGCCGGGTGCGGCAATGAGGCGGGGGTATCTTCTTTGTGACCACACGGTGGCGCCGGGCGTACCATGGCGAACAGGCCTCTTGCAAACGAGGCGAACAGGAGACAGTCATGAAATGGGAAGGCAATCGGGAATCGGACAATGTGGAAGACCGCCGCAGCTCAGGCGGCGGAATGCCCGTGTTCGGGGGGCGCAGCATCGGCATTGGCACCATCGTGATTGCCCTGCTGGGTGGCTGGGCACTGGGCATCAATCCGCTGACCATCTTGAGCCTGCTCAGTGGCGGTGGTGCACCCACCGCGCAGGTGCAGCAGGCCCCGGCCCAGCGACCGCCTGCCGATGACACCATGGGGCGCTTTGTAGCGACTGTGCTGGCCGACACCGAAGACGTATGGCAAGGTGTTTTTCGCGAAGGCGGGGCAACCTACCAGGAGCCGCGCCTGGTGCTGTTTCGGGGTGCCACGCCCACGGCGTGCGGCACGGGCCAGGCTGCCATGGGGCCGTTTTATTGCCCGGCCGACCAGAAGGTCTACATTGACCTCGGGTTTTACGAAACGCTCAAAAGCCGCCTCGGGGCCCCTGGCGATTTTGCGCAGGCCTATGTCATTGCCCACGAGGTGGGCCACCACGTGCAACACCAGCTGGGCATCAGTGGCAAGGTGGACCAGATGCGTGGCCGCGTGAGTCAGGCCGAATACAACGCCCTGTCGGTGCGGCTGGAGTTGCAGGCCGACTGCTTTGCCGGCGTGTGGGCGCACCATGCCCACAATGCCCGCCAGATTCTGGAGCAGGGCGACGTGGAAGAGGCCATGAACGCCGCTGCCAAAATTGGCGACGATGCCCTGCAGCGCGCGGGCGGAGGCGCTGTGGTGCCCGAAAGCTTTACCCACGGCAGCAGCGCCCAGCGCCAGCGCTGGTTCAACAACGGTTTGCAAAACGGCAATATCAAGACCTGCGACACGTTTTCCAGCCGCAATCTCTGATTCTTGGGGGCATCGCACGGTGGCAGCGGGGGGGCTTGGGTATCTGGGTTGTGCAGAAAAAATAACCTGAATTGGTATCAAGCCCTTATGGATAAAGCGCTATTTGCTATGTAAAACATAGCAAATGATGACGCTCTGTTTCTGGTGTCGCGCCCGTTGTTCAGGGGCAACGCACATAAATAAGGCCTCTTTTGCCACCGGTGCGACAATAGCGGGCTAAATGACAAGTTCTTTTTCCAATTTATCGCTGGCCGAGCCGCTGGCACGCGCCGTGGCCGAAATGGGCTACGAGTCCATGACGCCCATCCAGGAGCAGGCCATTCCCGTGGTCCTCACAGGGCAAGACGTCATGGGCGCTGCCCAGACCGGCACCGGCAAGACCGCGGCGTTCTCGCTGCCCCTGCTGCAACGCCTGCTCAAGCACGAGAGCAGTTCCACATCTCCCGCCCGTCACCCCGTGCGCGCCCTGGTGCTGCTGCCCACGCGTGAGCTGGCCGACCAGGTGGCCCAGCAGATTGCGCTGTACGCCAAATACACCAAGCTGCGCAGCACCGTGGTTTTTGGCGGCATGGACATGAAGCCGCAGACCATTGAGCTGAAAAAGGGCGTCGAGGTGCTGGTGGCCACGCCGGGCCGTCTGCTGGACCACATCGAGGCCAAGAACGCGGTGCTCAACCAGGTCGAGTATGTGGTGCTCGACGAGGCCGACCGCATGCTGGACATCGGCTTCTTGCCCGATCTGCAGCGCATCCTTTCGTACCTGCCCAAGCAGCGCACCACGCTCTTGTTCAGCGCCACGTTCTCGCCCGAAATCAAGCGCCTGGCCGGCAGCTACCTGCAAAACCCGATCACCATCGAGGTGGCCCGTCCCAACGAAACGGCGTCCACGGTGGAGCAGCGCTTTTACAGCGCCAATGACGACGACAAGCGCCGTGCCATCCACCAGGTGCTGCGTACGCGCGGCATCAAGCAGGCCTTCATCTTTGTGAACAGCAAGCTCGGTTGTGCACGCCTGGCCCGCAGCCTGGAGCGCGAAGGCCTCAAGACCACCGCGTTGCATGGCGACAAGAGCCAGGACGAGCGGCTGAAGGCACTGGATGCCTTCAAGCAGGGTGAGGTCGATTTGCTGGTGTGCACCGACGTGGCCGCCCGTGGCCTCGACATCAAGGATGTGCCGGCCGTGTTCAATTTCGACGTTCCCTTCAACGCCGAAGATTACGTGCACCGCATTGGCCGCACCGGCCGTGCCGGCGCTTCTGGCCTGGCTGTCACCCTGGTGTCGGGCAGTGATGCCCGCCTGGTGGCCGACATCGAGAAGCTGCTCAAGACCAAGCTCGATATCGAAGCACTTGAATACGACGAAGACCGCCCGAACATCCAGCAGCAGGGGCGCATCAACGACGGGCGCCGCGCCTGGCGTGAGGGCGGTGCATCGGCCGAGCCGCGCAATGATGCCGCGCGCCGTGACGCCGCTCCGCGCGAACGCGAGCGCCGCGAACCGCGCGAGCCGCGGGAATACCGGGGCTTCCGTCCCGCTGTGGCTTCGCGCGATCCCTTCTTCGAAAAACCCTACGAGTCGAGCACCGCTGATGTGGCGCCCGCCTGGGAAGCGGCGGCCAAGTCGCCTGCCCGCAGTGGCGTGTCGGCCAACATCAAGCCCAAGCGCAAGGTGGCAGCCCTGTTCAAGGCGGTACCGCCAGAGACAGCGGTGGCCGCACAGTCACAGCCAGAAACTTCCGATCAGTAAGTCGCTGACCGGGGCGCGCGCTGGCACCTTGCACCTGCGCGCTTGTTGAAAGCGCCCCCGGGTTCAAGCGTGGCACTCATGCGTTTGAGGTGCCCGTTTGTAGGAATGATAAAAACACCACGCACGTGTACCGACGGTGTCGGCGCTGCGGTGATTTTTTTTACTGACGAAAAAAGGCTCTAGCCCTTATGTGGCAAGCGCTAGGTGCTATAACTTTAATTGGTTGAATGCGCTTCGTGTGTGTGGGGTTCTTCGGTGCGCCCGGGCGCAAGCCGCTCCAGTACGGCCGCGTCCACTTGGCCGAAAGCGAGCACCTTTCCACCCCGCCGCTCGGCGAAGCGGCGTGCTGCCTCGGTCGAGGCGAAGGCGGGCAGATTGCCCGCACGCATGGGCCCCCGCGCGGACGATCCATCCACGTACATCGCGGTCTCGGCGGCGATCCAGGTCTTGGTTTCGGCATCGGTGACATAGCGCGCCACCAGTTCTTGCGCCGTGCGCCCCTGGCTGTATTTCGCCACGTCGGCCAGGTACTGGAACAGGCTCAGCGGGGAGTCAAAGAAATGTGCATCGCCGTTGGCAAAAATGATCTGGGCTGCCCATTCGGCTGATCGTGCAGGGTACATGCCGCACACCGGGCAGCGTGCATCCGTCGGGATGGCCCGGGGGGCTTCCAGGCGCTGGCCTGAAGCGGGATCGAAGGGCGTGGGCGGCGCCACCACACACACATCATCGGGCAGCGCCTGCCCGGCTGCACGAGGGTCCGCCCCCGGTGCATAGAACTTCCAGGCAACCGCGGACGCCGCAAGCGCGCCCACACCCGCCAGGCCTGCGAACAGGGCCCGGCGCCTGTTGGGTGGCTGTCGCAGTGCGTGCATGGCTTACATGCGCGTGTCGTGCAGCGCCGCGCCCGACAGGTCGACCATGTCGGCCGTGATCTCGCCAAAGCGCAGCACTTTGCCACCGTATTCGGCGGCAAATTTCACAGCGTCGGCCTCTTGCGCAAAGCTGGCAATGGTCGGCCCCATGGAGCCGTGGCGCTTGCTGCCCAGCACGTAAATGGCGGTCTTGGCGTCGATCCAGTGGCCCACCGGCTGCTCCCACTTGGCCTTGCCCATGTCCTGCACAAACACCGCCTTGGCCGCGCGCACCTGTTCGCCGGCCAGCAACGTGTTGAACAGTTCGACCGTGTCGCAGAAAAAGCTCGGTTGCGCCTGCCCGGCGTAATGCACTTGTGCCTTGGGGCCGGGGTAGTCGGACAGCAACATGCCGTCGAGCTCGCAGCTGGTGGAGCGGTCGATCTCGACCGGGGCGAGTGTCTGGGCGCTGCCGCCTTGCTCACCGCAGCCGGTCAGGCCGCCCAAGGCGCCCAGGGCAGTCACCGCTGCCAGCCCCCCCAGAATGTGGCGACGGCGGCAGGAACAGGTCATGTTTTTCATTTGAATCTCCAGCGGGCCAGCGCGAGCGGCAGCACAATCCAGGCCACCATGACGCCGCCCATGATGGCGGGACTGCCCAGCGAAGACGGAACGATGCTGGCCAGGCCATAGAGCGTGCGCACTTCGTCGAGCGAAAAGACGTTCAGGATACGGAACACATCGGCCGGGTTGAGCAGCAGCAGCCAGGCAAAGGCATCGCCGCCAAAGCTGCCGCCGGTGGCTACCAGCACGCCCAGCAGCAGCAGGTCAAACACCAGCACAAAGAAGAACCACATGGCAATGGCCAGGCCCGAGGCGCGGGTGCGGTCGCGGGCGATCACGGACATCAGCACGGCCATGCTCAAAAATGCCAAGCCCAGCAGCACCGAGCTGATCATGAAGCCAATGTAGTGGTACAGCCCGGACCAACTGACGTGTTGATACAGCAGCACCGCGACCAGGCCAAAACCGACCAGCGTGGACAAGGTCAGTGCCGCAGCCAGGCCCAGGTATTTGCCCAGCAGCAGCTCCAGCCGGGTGATGGGCAGTGACAGCAGCAGGTCGAGCGAGCCGCGCTCGCGTTCGCCCACGATGGCGTCAAAACCGAGCAGCAGCGCAATCAGCGGGATCAGGTAAATCACCAGGCTGACCAGGCTGGCAATGGTGAACTCGATGGAGCGAAAGCCCACCGCGCCCTGCTGCGCACCGCCAAAGTAGGCAATGACGAGCGAGAACACGGCAAACACCAGCGCCACGGCCAGCACCCAGCGGTTGCGGATGCGGTCGCGAAATTCCTTGCCGGCAACGGTGAAAATTTGTGTCAATTCCATGGACAGTCCTTTCAGTCCGAAAACCCGAAGAACACGTCTTCCAGCGAGGGCTCGTGCATTTTGATGTCGAGCACACGCGCCCCAAAGGGAGCCAGCGCGGCCAGCACGGCCATTTTTTGCTCACGCGGGCAGGCCAGGCGCAAGCCCTGGGCGGTTGGCTCGGGGGTGGCTGCCGTGGCGTGTTCTAGCGCCTGCGCGATGGCGGGCGTGTCTCCTGCTTGCAGTTGCAGCTCAAACACCAGGGGCATGTGGGTTTGCTCGCGCAGTGCCTGCACGCTGCCCACGGCCTGCACTTTTCCGGCCGATAAAATCGCCAGGCGCCCGACGCGCTCTTGCAGCTCGGCCAGGATGTGGGAGGTGATGATGATGGTCACGCCTTCGGCCTGCAGGCCGCGCAGCGTGGCATAAAAGTCGCGGATGGCTTGCGGGTCGAGGCCACTGGTGGGCTCGTCCAGAAACAGCACCTGGGGCGAGCCCAGCAGCGCCTGCGCAAAGCCCAGGCGCTGGCGCATGCCCTTGGAGTACTCGCGCACCGGACGCTTGCCCGCATGGGCCAAACCCACCCGATCAAGTGCTGGCTGGCACTGCGCCAGGGGGGCGCCCTTGAGCTTGGCAAAAAAACGCAGGGTTTCGAGGCCGCTCAGGTTGTCATAGAGCACCACGTTCTCGGGCAGGTAGCCCAGGTGGCGGCGCGCAGCCCGAAAACCGCGTCCGCGAACTGAAGCACCGCCGACCAGGATCTCGCCGCTGGTGGCCGGGATCAGGCCAAGCATCATTTTGAACAGCGTGCTTTTGCCCGCGCCGTTGTGGCCGATGAGGCCAAAAATTTCGCCGCGCGCGATGTCCAGGTCTACCCCGTCCACCGCATGCAAGGCGCCGTAATGTTTGGTCACGCCGCGCAGCGAAACCGCCATGCTGTTATTGACCGGGGAAATGCTTGCCACGCCACTCACTCCAATTTTGATGGGTCGGAACCATGCGCGGCTTGGGGTCAACGACCGAGGGCACGCGAAGGATCGGAAATTGCTGGCCCACCAGGCGCAATGCCTGCACTGCGGGGCTGGCCAGCAACAATTTCATGCTCGGATAGCGCCAGCTGAGCCGGTCCACCATGTCGTTGGCTTCATAGGGTACGTCGCCCACGCCGTTGCCGTCGCGATCCCACCCCAGGTAGTTGGCCCAGTGGTTTCCGCTCTCGACGCCCCAGCGTTCGTCGCGTGCGCCCACATAACGCACCTGTTCGCGGTTGCCGATGAAGTCGTTGCCCTCGACCACGTTGCGCGTGGACCCGGCGGACAAATGCACGCCCACCACGTTGTCCACCACCAGGTTGTTTTTCAGTTCGGCGTATTCGACGTCGTAGATGAAAAAGCCCCGGTTGTTGCCCGCCACCACATTGTTCTCGACCACCGAGTCCTGCACCGAGCGCAGCATGATGCCGTGGTCGGAGTTGCCCCAGGCCCGGTTGCCACGCACCACCTGGTCGCGCACTTCCATCAGCGCCAGGCCGCCCCGGTTGTAGTAGGTTTCGTTGTCTTCCCAGACGTTGTAGTACGACGTCATGTAGTGCGTGCCGTAACGGCTGTGGTGCAGCTTGTTGCCCCGAAAGGTGGCGTGGTGCGACACGTCCACATACAGCGCATCGCGCACGAAGCTGACGTTGTTGTGCAGGATCTGCGCACGCTGGGTGTTGTACAGCTGGATACCGTTGCCGCGCTGGGCGGAGTCGAAATCGCGCTTGCCCGTGATGAGGTTGCTCTCAATGCGCACGTCGTTGACCTTCTCGATCCACAGGCCAAACAGGTTGTAGGTCAGATCGCAGTTTTGCACCACGGCGCGGTGTGCGCCAGGGAAGAGGTAGATACCGGCGTTCTGGTCTTTCAGGCTGCTGCCCGAATTGCTCACGATCAGGCCTTCGATAACCACGTCCGGGGACGTGACGCGAATGGTGTCGCCAGTCAGCCCGCCATTGAGCGTGGGGCGGTTCAGGCCGCGCAACGTGAGGGGTTTGTCGATCAGCAGGTTGACGCGGTAGTTGCCGCGCTGCACCTCGATGACGTCGCCAGGCGCTGCAGCGGCCACGGCGGCTTGCAGGTCCTGCCCTGGCTGGACAGTGACCGTGGCAGCACCGGCATATTGCGTAACCACCCAGCCCAGCGTGACAGCACGGGCCAGGCTCAGTAAGACACCCTTCATAGCACCAGCCATCCCATGGACTTGAATGCCAGGAATAGCACAGCACCGATCATCAGGTTCTTGAAGCCTACGTAGCTCACCATGTCCATGACACCGGCAACGCGGTAATGGTCGCGCCACCACAGGCCGTCCTTGACGTAGCGTTTGCCCGACAGGCGGATCAGCACTTCATAGACGCTCCAGCCAAACCACCAGCCAATGATGGCGCCTGAGGACAGCGTGCCCATGGCCGTCATCAACCACGCCACCGTGGCGGCCACGGCAAGCGACAAACCGGCGATTTGCAGTGCACGCTGTGAACGCCAGCCGTCAACGCTCCAGGGCCACAGGTGATCGCGCAGTTCCAGCCACAGCCACTGCAGGCCGCGCGCGCCGTTCTTGTGTGCGGGCAGCATGGGAGCTGTGGGCATGCGCGGGTCGGGTCCCTGAGCGGCCTTGGCGCTGATCTGCTCGGTGAAACTGGTCGCGGGATGGATTGGAATGAAGTAGCCGTTGGCACCAATTGGTGTGATCTCCAGACCATCTTTTTCGCGGCGCTTGCGCTCTTTGGCCAGCGGCGGGCAGCCCTTGGTGTCGGTATAGAGAATCATGCAATCGAGGCAATGCAGGCACTCGCGGTGGTCAATGCGGCCATCGGCATCAATGGCTTGCGCACCGCAGCCCACGGCGCAAGCCTTGCAGCTGTTGCAGTCTTGCTTGCGCTTGAGGCCAAACCAGCGGAAGGTGCTGGGCATGGCCAGCGAAGCGCCCAGCGGGCAGATGTATTTGCAGTACGGCCGCTCGATGAAGATCGACAGGCCCAGGATGGCGGCCACGAACAAGCCATAGGGCCAGGCGCGGTTCTGGACGCCCACCAGGAAGGTGGTTTTGAAAGGCTCGACCTCGGAGAGCTTTTCGGCCAGACCCATCGAAAACATCGACACGGTGATGAGGCCGAAGAAGATGACGTATTTGAGCCACTTGAGGCGGTCATGCCACTTTTGCGGCAGCTGCGTCTGAAAGCGCTTGAAACCCACTTTGCGCGCCACTTTGTAGATGGCCTCGGAGAGCGAGCCGAACGGGCACATCCAGCCGCAAAACAGCCCGCGCCCGAACAGGAACACCGTGACGATGATGAAGATCCAGAACAGGAAGATGAATGGGTCAGACAGGAACAGCGACCACGTCCACTTGAACAGCAGCGAATGGAACCAGGTCAGCACCTGGGTGATGGACGGCTGCGCCATGGCACCAAAGCCGACGAACACGATGCTCAAGCCCCATGCGGTGTACTTGAAGGCATTGACCGGCCATTTGTTCTTGTGCGTGGACAGGCGCGTGAGTTTTTCGCGGTAGGCATAGACCACCGTGACAGCGACCAGAAGCACTGCAAACAGTGCGATCTCGACGGCACGCGTCTTCCAGATGCGTACCCAAGGTGCGTCGGGCTCGACCACCTTCGGGCGTCCGCCTTCGAGTGTTTCGGCTGGCAACCAGTAGGGGCTGTCAAAGCTGGTGAAGCTGCGGGCTCCCGTGGCGCGGTCTACCCGGTTGCCCAGGAAGCTCAGCTTCCAGGGGTAAGCGGCCGAAAAGGAGGGTGAGCGAATGATGAATATGGCGGACTCGTTGAACGACGGTGCGCCTGCGGCCTCAATGCCATAGAGGTTCATGGCATCGAGGTCACGGAAAGTGAAGGCGTCGGCGCCCTGGCGCACCTGCACACGGTCGTACAGGCCGCCGCGCACAAAACCAGAGCCCTTGAATGACTCGGCACCACCGGTACGCACCACGAAGAACGCGTTCTCGCCCTCTTTGAGCTGCAGGCGCAGGTTGTTCCAGCTGTTTTCGCCGAGCACGCTTTTGCCGATGTCGGGCTGGTTCAGGTCGCCAAACCACAGCTCGATGAACGGGTCGGGGCTGCGATCCAGACCGACCTGTTCAGGCATCACGCGCAGGCGCTGCACTGCGCCTTGCTTGACCAGTTCAGCCCATCCCCAGCGCTTGCCCGTAACCACGTAACGGGCCGGATCGCGCACGGTGGGCGCCAGAATTCCGACCTGGCGGGCGACGGCCGAGCCCGAGGCCATCATGACCTGGTTTTGGGCAATGACGGTGACGGTGGCACCCGAGATGGCGTCCAGCCCGAGTACTTCTTCATCAGGGCGCGACTGGCCGACTTCGATCTTGTCGGCCACGGATTTGCCCAGATACTGGGCATTGAAATTGAGCAGTGCCGACTCGGGAATGCCGAGCAGCAGGATGGGTTCGGAATGCTTGAGCACCTTGACACCGACAAAGATGCCTTTGGTGTCCATGCCGATGAGTGTTACCACCGGTTTGCCGGAATAGGCGGGTGTGTCGGTGATGTCGGTAGAGAGCATCACATAGCCGAGCAGTTTTTTGTCGGCACCGGCTTTATCGTAAGCCTCGACGTAGGGCGGTTGGCCCTTGCGTTCGGAAAAATGCGTGGCACCGGGGAAGACTTCGGTGCACGGCAGCAGTGCGCACATGTCGGTGGCGCTGGCCAGGCCTGCGGGCAGCTCGGCCTCGTAGGCATTGGCCTGCACGCGCGGCGAGAACAGGGCAAAGAGAATAAAAAAAGCAATCCCGAAGACTGCGCACCGTTGGCGTAACAAATTCATCACTCTTTCCTGTGTGGTAGTGGTGCCATGCAATTGCCCTGCATGGCACCACTCTTTGGCCTAGGGCTTAGGCCTCAACGATCATGCGCGTGCGCATTTCCAGGTGCAGTGCATGGCAGAAGTGCGTGCAGTAGCACCAGAACACGCCGGGCTTGTCGGCAATGAAGGTCACCGAAGCGGTTTCCAGCGGGTTGACGATGAAGTTGACGTTGTATTTGGGAATGGCAAAGCCGTGCGTCAAGTCTTCGATCTTGTCGAGGTTGGTCAGAATCAGCGTGACTTCGTCACCCTTTTTCAGCTTGAACTCGCGCAGGCTGAATGCTGGCGCCTGCGATGTGATCTTGACAGTGACCTTTTTACCATTGCGGAACACGCCGCTTTCTTTCGGATCACGGATGGCCAGCGGGAAGTCGTCATGCGAGTAGACCTGCTTTGGACGCACCAGGTCCCGCTTGAAGATGATGAAGTCGTGTGGCTCACCACGCACTGGGTGGTCGGCCAGCAACACCATCTTGTCGCCAGAGATGTCGATCAATTGCTCGTTCTCTGGGTGCAGCGGGCCCACGGGCAGGAAGCGGTCCTTCGAGAACTTGCAACCTACGGCCATGTACTTGCCATCGGCCGCCACGGTTTCAGAATGCGAGGCGTTGACGTGGCCGGGCTGGTATTGCACGTCCAGACGGTCGACGACGTACTTGACGCTCTTGTCGCCCGCGTGGAATTTGATAGCGGCTTCAATGTTCCATTTCACCATCTGGCTGTCGAGGAACAGCGTGGTGTAGGCATTGCCGCGGCCATCAAAGGCGGTGTGCAGTGGGCCCAGGCCCACTTCGGGCTCGGCAACGATGGAGTCGTCAAGCTTTTCGGCCTTGCCGTCGAACCAGTCGAGCACGCGGCTCAGTTCAATCACGGTGCAGGTGGGCGAGAGCTTGCCGGCACAGATGAAGTATTTGCCGTCAGGGGTGGCATTCACGCCGTGCGGGTTCTTGGGCACGCTCACGTAGGCGGTCAGCGCCGTCTTGGGGTCTTTGTTCGATTCGCGTGTGCCATCGACCACGGGCACCTTGGAGTCGCCAAAGGTCTTGAACTTGCCCGCCTTCACGGCTTCTTCGATGCGTGCAATGTGGAAGAACGTGCAGGCGTCGCGTTCGGCCGACATCATGTCTTCGTAGTGGATGCCGCCTTCGGTGTTGTACTGGTTGGTGGCTGCGAGCTTGCCGTCAAACGAGGAGGCCACCAGGTCGCAGTTGCCGTCGAGCAGAACCTGCCAGCGCACTTCCATCGATTCAGCGTCCACGCAGGTAAACAGCGAATGGTACTTTTCCGGTGCGTCGGCGTCCTTGCCGTTGTTGGGCAGCGGGATGGCAAATTCACCGCCGCAAAACACGCGCGTGGTGTAGTTGATGGCGGGATCAACCGGGTCGCGCTTGTCCGGGAAAATGCCGTGGAAGCCCTGCACGTTGGGCAGGTCAGTGATCTTGTCGCAGATGAAGTAGTCGAGGCGTACGCGCGCCAAACGTGCATTGATTTTGTCGTTGATCCATGCGTAGCGACCGTCGTAGGTGCCATCTTTGTAGGAACCGTGCGTGTGGTGCGTGTCGGCTACGGTGTAGCGCACTTCACCATTGCTCTTGGTGCCCATGATTTTTTTGGACTCGTTGGTGATGCCCCAGCCCACCAGTGCGTCAGGAACAAAGCAAGGAATGCGCAGCAGCTCACGACCAGAAGGCATACCCAACACGCGCATATCGCCGGTGTGGCCACTGCTCCAGATGCCGTAGTAGGAATCGAGCTCACCTGGCTTAAGGTGCACTGGCATACCGGAGTGGCCGGCTGCTGCCGGCGCTGCTGCTACCGGCGCTGCGGCGGCAGGTGCTGCTGCCCCTGCGGAAGGCTTGTCATTGCAAGCTGCAACACCCGCAGTCAAACCCACCAAAGCGGCGGTATTGATGAAACTGCGACGGCCCATGCCGGTGGTTTCGGTGAGAATTTCTTTCTTGTCGTTCACGGTGTTTACCTCTTTAAGTAGCTAGGAGTGGCTCAGGGGAAGGGGGCCCGCGCGCGGGCGGCGGCGCAGCCGTGGCGACCACGACTGGGGAACTGAATGACAGTGCCTTGGCATGTGCCAGCGGCGTCAAGACGGGGGAGGGAGAGTGCGGCGGCCCCGGTGGAGCGCCAGAAGTCAAGCACAGCGGGCATTCGGAGCCGTGCGCACCCAGTTCTAGCGTGCCGCTGCTGGTGTGCAAAAGTATTTTGGTGGCGCTGGTGCTAGAGCAAACGATTTCCATGGAGCGCGGCTGCACCACGGGCGACGCTACGGCCACGCCTAGCGCCAGCACAAACCACGCCACAACCCACGCGCGCAGGCTAAAGAGGGTTGTGAAGATAGTCATGCCAACGAGTTTAGGTTCATCTAATATGAATCATATTGACGCAGATCACCTGCCTTTGCCGGGCTCAATCACACTTTTCTGTGTAACACCATTACAGTGAGGGATACGTCTGAAGGAATTTTTTATTCCTCTTATCATCGAGTTTGGCCATAGTTTATTGTGGTCGGGTTTGGACACTGCAGCAACTATCTGCGACCTCGGCCGCTCACGCACGCAAAACGCCGTTCTAGCTCAAAGGGCTACAGCCCTGCGCAGTGCCAACAC
>ERZ1023696.48-NODE-48-length-27431-cov-11.531754_pt1 | contig 27431 bp, 38 predicted proteins | sample MGYA00520859_ERZ1023696 | MGnify/ENA primary metagenome ERZ1023696 (study PRJEB33180, sample SAMEA4046002) | wastewater metagenome | place: Denmark | collected 2016-03-13 | study: EMG produced TPA metagenomics assembly of the PRJEB13832 data set (Local surveillance...
TCGAATTTGCCTTTTGCCATTTTTCCGACTCCGAAAAAAATCTATGCCAACAAAACAGGACCACGGCGCAGCCGAATTCGGACGCACCAGAATTGGTGCCCATGGCGGGAATCGGACCCGCGACCTCTCCCTTACCAAGGGAGTGCTCTACCACTGAGCCACATGGGCCTTTTGGAACCGCAAAAACGATACCAAAGACTTTCTAAACTTCAAAACCAGCCTGCAGACGATGGAGCGGGAGACGGGAATCGAACCCGCGTCATTAGCTTGGAAGGCTAGGGTTCTACCATTGAACTACTCCCGCATCAGTGGCGTTTGCCACATCAGCGCAACCCGACAAATGCCGAGCAACTTTTGACTCATCTATAACTGGTGGAGGGGACTGGATTCGAACCAGTGTAGGCGTAAGCCAACAGATTTACAGTCTGCCCCCTTTAGCCACTCGGGCACCCCTCCGAAGAATTTCGAATTATAGCACTATTTTTTACGACTTCAGCGTTCTGCCCCACAAGATATGCAGCGTACAAAGACTCTCGCAAGGCCAACTGACGAAGAAACGTCTACGGCATAGGCAATTGGTGCGGCTGGCGGGGATCGAACCCACGACCCTTGGCTTCGGAGGCCAATACTCTATCCACTGAGCTACAGCCGCACTTTGTGCTTTGAACCAACCCGTAGATTATTGCATGAGCAAGCCCTGCGAACGCCGAGATCGCCACGATGGATTGCCTGCTGTTCACCCCACACGCAGACCACTTACGTATGCACCTCACTTTCGCGCGGCATCGCACAGACGTCTGCGATGCGTCAGCGACGAACACCTCGTCAGTGCTGGCGCCAGCCTGCTTCCGTGTCGCATCCGGGTCATCACACCTATAATTAAAAATTGATCACATCAAGCCCCGACATAACTGAGGACGTCATGAGCGACAACAACCATCACGAAGAAGCACATACCGGCCCAATCAAAAACCCCAAGCAGTTGCTGGTTGCGGTGATTCTTTCGTTTGTGGTACCGATCTTCGCAATCATCGGCTTGGTTTTGTATGTGACCGCTGACAACAAACCCGCCGCAGGCTCTGCGAATCCCGAAAAAGCGATCGCCGAGCGCATCCAGAAGATCGGCATGGTGGAGATTCGCGATTCAAACCGCCCCTTGCGCGGTGGCGAAGAAGTTTACAAAGGGCAATGCGCGGCTTGCCACGCCACGGGGGCTGCAGGCGCACCCAAGCTCGGAGACGCCGCCGAATGGGGCCCGCGCATCAAGACCGGATTCGACACGCTGGTTCAGTCTGCGCTCAAGGGCAAAAATGCCATGGCGCCGCAAGGTGGCGGCGAGTTCAATGACACTGAGATTGCACGTGCGGTCGCTTACATGGCGAATGCTGGTGGCGCCAAGTTCGCAGAACCCGCTGCTGCTGGCGCGCCCTCCGCAGACGCTTCGCCGGCCAGTACTGCTGCGCCTGTAGCGGCGGCCGCTCCTGCATCGGCAGTTTCGGCCAATGGCGAAGCTTTGTACAAGCAGGCTTGTCAGGTGTGCCATGGTGCCGGCATAGCTGGCGCGCCCAAGTTTGGCGACAAGACTGCCTGGGCCCCGCGCTTGGCCGCAGGCATTGATGCGGTGTATGCCAGCGCTGTTCAGGGCAAGGGTGGTATGCCTGCCCGTGGTGGCGCACAAGCTTCGGATGAAGATTTGCGTGCGGCAGTGGAGTACATGGCCGAGGCGGCCAAATAGGCACAGCACCGCACAATCGCGTAACTTGTTTCCGAGCCGACCCGAGTGGTCGGCTTTTTTCTGCCTGGTGTGTGTTGAAAGACCAACGGTACTGAACGATTCAGCGCGACATGCTATGCGCCTTGGGGCTCAAGACGTAGCCGAATTGCAGAGGTAGCTCGGCGCTGCGCACAGGTTGCGGCGACCAGATCCCTTTTTCAACGGCATCCGCGACAGCTTCCATATCCAGCGTGTGGACCAGTCCCACACCGATTGCGGAGCTGAGATAAACACGGCCGCACTCATCCTCAAGGCAGCCCAGTGCGGCAGCTTTGACCCCTGTGTGTGCCACCAGCGAAAAATCTGATTCGATGCGCCATACCCATGGCGTGTACTCCAACTCTACGTACACCCGCTGTGGGCCGTTCTGAAAGAACCACTGCCCCTCTACGTCTGCCTCGTAATTGCGCTGGATGAATTCAATGAGTTTTTCGTGCTGCAGGAGGGAACCCTTACTGTGGGGGAACGGACCTGCCGCCTGAGCAGCGTCGTCACGCAGGTACCACCGCCCACGCGCATCCAAGCCGAGCCATCCGTAGCAATCGGGCACATTGGGCCACTTGACGAGGGCCTGTTTGACGATGTCATCCATGCGCGCATTGTGCCCCGCCCGGAGCAACTGCGTGGGCTGCGGCTTGCTGCGACAGCCATCCCACCACGATTTCCGGCATGGCCCGCACATGGCCAGGAACCCGACCCTGCACAAACCCCACATGCCCGCCATGCATCGGTTGCCACAGCCGCACAGAGGATCCCACCTCGTTGGCTGCAGGCAGGCTGGATGCGGGAACAAAGGGATCATTGCGGGCATTGACCACCAGGGCAGGTATGTGAAGGTTGCGCAGCAACGGTTTTGCTGACGCGCGGCGCCAGTAATCTTCTGTGTCTCTGAACCCGTGCAGGGGCGCTGTGAATACGTTGTCAAACGCATACAGATCACGCGCCTTCAACAAGGTATCGCGATCAAACAGGCCCGGATGCTGCTCCAGTTTCTTCAGTGCTTTGGGTATGAGCGTGCGCATGAACATGCGTGTGTAGACCTGCCGATTGAAGCCCTGACCGATCGCCCTCCCCCCAGCCGCCAGATCCAGCGGTGAGCACACCGCAGCCACGGCATCCACGCTACGGCCGGCCTGCGCCCCGGCCTCGGCCGCCCACCGCAACAGGGCGTTACCCCCTAGAGAGACACCCACCGCCATCAATGGCCCGCGATGGGCGCGGCGCAAGCGTTCAAGCATCCAGCCCATCTCTTCATGGTCGCCAGAATGGTAGGCGCGGGGTGCCCGATTGATCTCGCCGCTGCAGCCACGAAAATGCGGCAATGCACAGGCCCAGCCTCGCTCCCGGGCCACATCGGCAAAAGCCTCACCGTAGTGGCTGCGCGATGATCCTTCAAGGCCATGAAAAACCACCAGCAACGGACGCAAAAACTCCGTCGGAGCGCCGTCCTGCAGATAATCCACATCCAAAAAATCTGCGTCTGGCGTGGTCCACCGCTCGCGCCGATATGGCAACGGTGGCCCCTTCACCCGCCGCGAATACAGTGCCGGCCATATTGTCTGCAACTGCCCCCCGGGCAACCACCGCGGTGCCACGTAGTTCAGTGTGCACTGCGAGCTTTCAGCGGGCCTGACAGGCATCATTTTTCCATCCTCGGTCAGCGCACATGTCAATGCAACACGGGTCGCCCATCGCTCAGATTCTGGGCATCTTGTGCGCCCCCCGGACTGGCGTGGTGGACGCCATGCGCCACCCTTCGGGTGCATTGTGATAGACATTGGTCGCCAGGATGAGCGCATGGTGCACTCCATCCGGTAGCGTTATTTCCAGTTGTTCGACCACACCGTGCACGGCACTGGCCAGTGCAAGCACCCTGTGCACCTGCAAAGGTGTGGCTCGCACCACACCGTGGCTGAAAATGGCCTCGAACGCGGCACGAATGGCACCGGTGCCCAAGAGGCGCGGACCATCCGGGTGCACGCACACAATGTCCTCATCCTGCGCCCAGCAGGACATCAGCTGTTCGATGTCACCGTGTTGCTGCGCTTCGTAAAACGCCGCCTCGATGTCTTCGGCAGATCCGCCCAGTACTGCTGCTCTGGGGCGTGCGCGGGTCATGGGATGGTGAGAATGTCGCGGAACTGGTATTGTGCTTGGCCCTGTCCAGTGCGGGTGCTGGGACTTCCTTGGGACCAAACCTGCCTTGCGGCAAAATTCAACGGTACCTTGCCACTTCCGGTATTCCCCATTTCATTTTTCCATACACAGGCCCGCCAACATGAAACGTCTTCTTGCCCTTTTCACGGCTGCTCTGTTGCTTACAGGCTGCGGCTACAACGATTTTCAGCGCCTGGACGAACAATCCAAGGCCGCTTGGAGTGAGGTACTCAATCAATACCAGCGCCGCGCCGATCTGGTGCCCAACATTGTTGCCACCGTCAAAGGCGAAGCCAGTTTCGAGCAGGACACGCTGACCAAGGTGATCGAGGCCCGCGCCAAAGCCACCTCTATCCAGGTGACGCCGGAAACGCTCAGCGACCCCACCGCATTTGCCAAGTTCCAGGCGGCGCAGGGGGAGTTGTCGGGAGCGCTTTCGCGGCTGATGGTGGTGGCAGAGCGCTATCCCACCCTGCAGGCAAATCAAGGCTTCCGGGACCTCCGTGTGACGCTGGAAGGCACCGAGAACCGCATCACCGTGGCACGCAACCGTTACATCCAGACGGTGCAGGAATACAACGTGCTGGCGCGCAGCTTTCCCACCAATCTGACCGCCATGGCGTTCAGCTACGCTCCGAAGCCAAGTTTCAGCGTGCAAAACGAAGCCCAGATCACCGCACCACCCGCTGTCGATTTTTCGGCATCGAAGCCTTGATTCTTGCTCATATATGCCTTTAGCGCTTATCCACATTGCGCTAGCAGCTATATTATTAATAGCAACCGGATGGGGTAGCGTTTATGCGCAAACACCGCAACCGGTTCCTGCGCTGACAGCACGCGTGCTGGATCAAACCGGCACGCTCAGTTCCGGCCAGCTTCTGTCTCTGGAGCAGCAGCTCGCAGCACTTGAACAATCCGGTGGCTCCCAGGTAGTGGTGCTGATGGTGGCCACCACGGCACCCGAAGACATTGCCAGCTACGCCAACCGCGTTGCGAACACCTGGAAGATCGGCCGCCGAACCGTGGGTGATGGTGTGCTGCTGCTGGTCGCAAAAGATGACCGCAAGATGCGCATGGAGGTGGCCAAGGCACTGGAAGGCGCTATTCCGGACATTGCCGCGGCCCGCATCATTGACACGGCCATGAAGCCGCGCTTTCGTGAAGGCGATTTCGCCGGGGGCCTGCAGGCGGCTATTACCCAGATATCTGCCCGCATTGCCGAAGAAGCCTTGCCAGAGCCGCAAGCAAATGCTCGCCCGTCGGGGAGAGACGATGCTATAGATTGGGGTGAGTGGGCCATTTTCCTGTTTCTGGGAGTCACGGTGGTCGGCCCGTTGGTGCGCTCCATTTTCGGTAAAGGCCTGGGTTCGGTGCTGACAGGGTCCGTCGCTGCGGTGCTGGCCTACGTGGCAACCACCAGCGCCCTGCTGGCAGGGCTGGCAGGCTTGGCCGCATTGGTCTACATGCTGCTCAGTGCATCGTCACGCACCCTGTCCAGTCGCGGACGTGGTGGCGGATGGGGTGGCGGCACCGGAGGTGGGGGCTGGGGCAGCGGATCCTCAGGCGGCGGTGGATTCAGTTCTGGTGGCGGCGGCGATTTTGGAGGCGGTGGCGCCTCGGGAGACTGGTGAACATGTCAGGGCTTTTTCCTGTCTTTGGGGCAGTTGACCGTCTCTTGCGGCACCGCTGGAACGACCAACTCGTGCGCCGCGTGCTCCCCGACGTCGCCTTGCAGCGGCTGACCACCCGCATTGCCGCCAGCGAACAACAGCACACCGGACAGATACGCCTGTGTGCGGAAGGTGGTCTCCCGTGGAGCTACCTGCTGCGCAATGCGCCCGCGCGCGAGCGCGCCCTCATGATGTTCAGCAAGCTGCGCGTGTGGGACACAGAGCACAACAACGGTGTGCTTATCTATGTTCTGCTTGCAGAGCATTCCATCGATATCGTCGCCGACCGGGGAATCCACGCACACGTCGGCGCCGCTGAGTGGCAAAAGATGGTTGCCCGCATGTCGCAGGCCTTCCGCGCGGGGCAATTTGAAGAGGGCATGGGTTTGGCAGTGGACGAAGTCACAGCTTTGTTGTGCCGCCATTTCCCGGCGTCATCGGACGCAGCCCGATCCAACGAATTGCCCGACGAACCCCACATCCCTTGAACCATATGTGCCCAGGCCCACCGACCAGCCTGTCTCATCAACCGCTGTGTCTGTGTACTGGCTCCATGAAAAAACCCGGCAAAGCCGGGTTTCTGGGACGCGATCAGCCGGGGGACTGACTTACCTCTTTTGGCGGTATTTGCGCAATGCAGCAATCTGCGCTGCCATGACAGCCAGTTCTGATTGCGCCTTGGCCAGGTCGATTTCGCTTTTGGCGTTTTTCAGGGCCTCTTCTGCGGCAGCCTTGGCAGCATTGGCCTTTTCGTCATCCAGATCCTTGCCACGGATGGCGGTGTCGGACAACACGGTCACGCAGTCGGGCTGAACTTCCAGAATGCCCCCGGCCACGAAAACAAACTCTTCGCTGCCATCGGCCATTTCAATGCGCACCGAGCCGGGCTTGATACGCGTAATCAGCGGAGTGTGGCGTGGGTACACACCCAGTTCGCCCGCTTCACCGGGCAGCGCAATAAAGCGCGCTTCACCGGAGAAGATGGACTCTTCGGCACTGACCACATCAACGTGGATGGTGTTCATCATTGCTCCTGGGAAAAGATGGTTTGCTAGATTGCTGAAGGCCGAACCGCCGTGGGCTGCTCAGCCGCCGGGCAATCAGGCCATCTTCTTGGCCTTTTCGAAGGCTTCGTCAATGGTGCCCACCATGTAGAACGCCTGTTCTGGCAGGTGATCGCACTCGCCACCCACAATCATCTTGAAACCACGGATGGTTTCCGACAGCGGAACGTACTTGCCAGGCGAGCCAGTGAACACTTCGGCCACATGGAACGGCTGCGACAGGAAACGCTGGATCTTGCGCGCGCGGGCAACAGCCAGCTTGTCTTCAGGAGCCAGTTCGTCCATGCCCAGAATGGCGATGATGTCGCGCAGTTCCTTGTAGCGCTGCAGCGTGCCCTGCACGGCACGTGCGGTCGTGTAGTGGTCTTCGCCCACGACGTTCGGGTCGAGCTGGCGGCTGGTGGAATCCAGAGGATCCACAGCAGGGTAGATACCCAGCGAGGCAATGTCACGCGAAAGCACCACGGTGGAATCCAAGTGGGCGAACGTTGTGGCAGGTGATGGATCGGTCAAGTCATCGGCAGGCACGTAAACGGCCTGGATGGAAGTGATCGAGCCCACCTTGGTCGAGGTAATGCGCTCTTGCAGACGGCCCATTTCTTCAGCCAACGTAGGCTGATAGCCCACGGCGGAAGGCATACGGCCCAGCAGAGCGGACACTTCAGTGCCGGCCAGCGTGTAGCGGTAGATGTTGTCCACGAAGAACAGCACGTCACGGCCTTCGTCACGGAACGACTCGGCGATGGTCAGGCCGGTCAGCGCAACGCGCAGACGGTTGCCTGGGGGCTCGTTCATCTGGCCGTACACCATGGCGACCTTGGACTCTTCGAGCTTCTCCAGGTTCACCACGCCGGAATCGGCCATTTCGTGATAAAAGTCGTTGCCCTCACGGGTACGCTCACCCACTCCAGCGAACACCGACAGACCGCTGTGGGCCTTGGCGATGTTGTTGATGAGTTCCATCATGTTCACGGTCTTGCCCACGCCGGCGCCACCGAACAGACCCACCTTACCGCCCTTGGCGAACGGGCAGACCAAGTCGATCACTTTGATGCCGGTTTCCAGCAGCTCTTGCGAAGGCGACAGTTCGTCGTACGCAGGGGCCTTGCGGTGGATGGATGCCGTCAGTTCCTGGCTGACAGGACCGCGCTCGTCGATGGGCGCGCCGAGCACGTCCATGATTCGACCCAGCGTCGCCTTGCCGACAGGCACCGTGATGGGGTTGCCTGTGTTGGACACCATGATGCCGCGGCGCAGGCCGTCGGACGATCCGAGCGCAATGGTACGCACGATGCCATCGCCCAGCTGCTGCTGAACTTCCAGCGTCAGAGCCGAGCCGTCCAGCTTCAGAGCGTCATAAATCTTGGGCATCTGGTCGCGCGGGAACTCAACGTCCACCACAGCGCCGATACATTGAACAATCTTGCCTTGCACTTGAGCCATTTTTCGCTCCAATTTAGATGTTGGTTGAGCTGCTTAAACAGCAGCGGCGCCGGACACGATTTCCGAAAGTTCTTTCGTGATCGCTGCCTGGCGCGTCTTGTTGTAGACCAGCTTCAACTCGCCAATGACGCTGCCGGCGTTGTCGGTGGCGGCCTTCATGGCCACCATGCGTGCCGACTGCTCGGACGCCATGTTTTCCGCAACCGCCTGGTAGATCAGGGACTCGACATAGCGAACCAGCAACTCGTCGATGACGCTTTGCGCGTCAGGTTCGTAGATGTAGTCCCAGCCATGCTCCGTTTTTTCGGCCTGCATCTGCTCGGAGGACAGGGGCAGCAACTGCTCCACCACCGACTCCTGCTTCATGGTGTTGATGAACTTGGTGTAGCTCAGATACACCGCGTTGATCTTGCCTTCGGCATAAGCATCGAGCAGCACCTTCACCGGGCCGATGAGCTTGTCCAGATGGGGCGTGTCGCCAAGACCCGTCACATGCGACACCACCTTGGCGCCCACACGGTTCAGGAATCCCAAACCCTTATTGCCAATGGCCACAGCTTCGGTGGACACGCCAGCGCTCTGCAATTCACGCAACTTGGTGGTCACGGCACGCAACACGTTGGTGTTCATGCCGCCACACAGGCCCTTGTCGGTAGTGACCACGATCACGCCAGCCGCCTTGGCCTCGTTCACCTTCATGAACGGGTGAACGTACTCAGGATTCGCATGGCCGAGGTTGGCTGCAATGTTGCGGATCTTTTCGCTGTAGGGGCGAGCTGCCCGCATCCGTTCCTGCGCCTTGCGCATTTTGGATGCGGCCACCATTTCCATGGCTTTGGTGATCTTCTTGGTGTTTTCCACCGATTTGATCTTGCCGCGTATTTCCTTGCCTGCTGCCATGATGCCTCCTCGTCCGGTTTAAGCGAACGACTTCTTGAACGCGCCCACGGCAGCGGTCAATTCGGCCTCAGCGTCCTTGTCCATGGCGCGGTCCTTCTCCAGCTTGGCCAGCAGAGCGGCATGGCTGGTCTTGAGGAACTGGTGCAGGCCGTGCTCGAAGTCGAGCACCTTCTTGACGTCGATGTCGTCGAGGAAGCCCTTGTTCACAGCGAACAGCGTCGAAGCCATCAACGAGATAGGCAGAGGGCTGTACTGGGCTTGCTTGAGCAATTCCGTCACACGAGCGCCACGCTCCAGTTGCTTGCGGGTAGCTTCGTCCAGGTCGGAAGCAAACTGCGCAAAGGCAGCCAGCTCACGATACTGGGCCAAGTCGGTACGGATACCGCCGGACAGGTTCTTGATCAGCTTGGTCTGTGCTGCACCACCCACGCGGGACACCGAAATACCGGCATTGATAGCGGGACGGATACCGGCGTTGAACAGGCTGGTTTCCAGGAAGATCTGGCCGTCGGTGATAGAAATCACGTTGGTTGGCACGAAAGCGGACACGTCGCCAGCTTGCGTTTCAATGATCGGCAGCGCAGTCAGCGAGCCCGTCTTGCCCTTCACGGCACCCTTGGTGAAGGCTTCGACATAGTCGGCATTCACGCGGGCTGCACGCTCAAGCAGGCGGCTGTGCAGATAGAACACGTCGCCAGGGTAGGCTTCGCGGCCTGGTGGGCGACGCAGCAGCAGCGAAACCTGGCGATAGGCCACGGCTTGTTTGGACAGGTCGTCATACACGATCAGGGCGTCTTCGCCGCGGTCGCGGAAATACTCACCCATCGTGCAGCCCGAGTAGGCCGACACGTATTGCATGGCGGCGGATTCAGATGCCGAGGCAGCCACGACAATGGTGTATTCCATCGCGCCGGCTTGTTCCAGTGAGCGCACCACGTTCTTGATCGACGACGCCTTCTGACCGATGGCAACGTAGATGCAGGTGACGCCCTGGCCCTTCTGGGCGATGATGGCGTCGATAGCGACGGCAGTCTTGCCGGTCTGGCGGTCACCAATGATCAATTCGCGCTGACCACGGCCCACAGGCACCATGGAGTCAATCGACTTCAGGCCGGTTTGCAACGGCTGGTCCACCGATTTACGGGCAATCACGCCCGGAGCAACCTTTTCGATCACGTCGGTGAGCTTGGCGTTGATAGGACCCTTGCCGTCAATCGGCTGACCCAAGGCGTTCACCACGCGGCCAATCAGCTCAGGGCCAACCGGCACTTCCAGAATGCGGCCAGTGCACTTGACGGTGTCGCCTTCGGAGATGTGCTCGTACTCGCCCAGAATCACGGCGCCGACAGAGTCGCGCTCGAGGTTCAGAGCCAGACCGTAGGAAGGCTGACCGTCCTTGGTGGCGGGGAACTCCAGCATTTCGCCTTGCATCACGTCCGACAGGCCATGAACGCGCACGATACCGTCAGACACGGACACCACGGTGCCCTGGTTGCGGATGTCGCTGCTGGCGGCCAGCCCTTCGATGCGGCTCTTGATGAGTTCAGAAATTTCTGCGGGATTGAGTTGCATGACTCTTTCCTTCTTTCTTTGGTTCGCGAAGACCTCGCCGCATTACGCGGTGAGGACCGCTTTCATTTGTTCAAGACGGGCCTTGACCGAAGTGTCCAGCACCTCGTCACCCACCACTACGCGAATGCCACCGATCAGGGACTCGTCCTGCTGCACGGTGAGATTGAGCTTGCGGCCAAAGCGGTTTTCCAGCGCCGAGCCGACGTCTGCCAGTGCAGCGCCATCCATGGGAAAGGCGCTGTAGACCACGGCGTCCGAAGACCCATTGCGGCGATTGACAAGAGCACGAAACTGCTCAGCCACTTCGGGGAGCGCGTTGAGACGCCCGTTGTCGATGACTGTACGCAGGAAGTTTTTCGCCATTTCGGGCAGCGCAGACTGCGCTACACCCGTGAAGACGTCAAACACCTGGTCTGCCGTCACCTTGGGGTTGTCCGCCAGCTGGCGCAACTGTGGGTTGGCGGCAATCGCCGCCAGTTCGTCCACCCAGGCAGCGGTGCTGCCCAGATCGACGCCCGCACCCGCCGTAACTGCCTTGAACAAGGCATCGGCGTAAGGGCGTGCAATGGTGGCGAGTTCTGCCATATTGTCCCCTTACAGCTCGGTCTTCAGGCGGTTGAGCAGGTCGGCATGAACGCCAGCATTGACCTCCTTGCGGAGAATCTGCTCGGCACCCTTGACGGCCAGTGCTGCCACCTGCTCACGCAGGGATTCGCGGGCTTGCACCGTCTGCTGCTCGGCTTCAGCGCGGGCAGCAGCAACAATCTTGTTGCCTTCCTCGGTGGCGCGGGCCTTGGCCTCTTCCACGATGGCCTGGGCACGTCGGTCGGCGTCCGCAAGACGCGAGGCCGTTTCGTTGCGGGCCTGTGACAGCTCCTTTTCGACGCGCTGATTGGCAGCGGTCAATTCGGACTTGGCACGGTCGGCAGCGGCGAGGCCATCGGCGATTTTCTGGGCTCGTTCATCCAGCGCCTTTGCGATCGGAGGCCACACGAATTTCATCGTGAACCACACAAGGATCAGAAAGACAATGGCCTGAACGAACAGGGTCGCATTGATACTCACGGCAACACCTTTCTAGAGTGGCGTTGAACGGGAATTACTTGGGCAGGTTGGCCAAGAACGTCGAAGCGAAGGGGTTGGCGAATGCGAACAGCAGAGCGATAGCCACACCGATCAGGAAAGCCGCATCGATCAGACCAGCCAAGATGAACATCTTGGTTTGCAGTTCGTTGATCAGTTCAGGCTGACGTGCCGACGATTCGAGGAACTTGCCACCCATCAGTGCGATACCGATCGAAGCGCCGATGGCACCAAGACCAACGATCAGACCACAAGCCAGAGCGACGAGACCGAGAATGTTTTCCATGATGACTCCTGAGTTAAAAAAGAAAAGTTAAGGAAAGAAACAACGAAAGGGAAAGCTTAGTGGGCGTTGTGCGCCTGGCCCAGGTAGATCAGCGACAGCATCATGAAAATGAATGCTTGCAGCGTGATCACCAGAATATGGAACAGCGTCCAGATGGTGCCCGCGATCACATGACCCACAGGCAGCAGCACCCCAGACAGAGACAGCGCGGCTGCGCCACCCATCAATGCAATCAGCATGAAGACCAGTTCGCCGGCATACATGTTGCCGAACAACCGCATGCCGTGGGACACGGTATTGGCCACATATTCAATGATCTGCATCAGCACGTTGATCACACCGAGAATCAGGGCGAAGATCGGATTCTTGCTGGTACCAAAAGGAGCCGACACGAGTTCGTGCGCCCAACCGCCAGCACCCTTGATCTTGACGCTGTACCAGAAGCGCAGGATCAGAACAGCGAAAGCCAAACCAAGGGTCGTGGACAGATCGGCCGTCGGCACGACACGCAGGTAAGCATGACTCGGATCATGGCCAGCGGCGCCGTAGATCTGCGCCCAGAGGGCGGGCAGCGCATCCACCGGCAGCATGTCCATGAAGTTCATCAGGAAGATCCAGACAAACACGGTAAGGCCCAGCGGAGCGATGAACTTGCGGCTCTCAGCGTTGTGAATGTTGGCTTTCGCCTGATTGTCAACCATCTCCACCAGGATTTCCACGGCAGCCTGGAAGCGCCCCGGAACGCCGGAAGTTGCCTTGCGGGCAGCCGACCAGAGAATCAAAAGCGTGATGACGCCCAGAACGAGCCCCACAATGATGGAGTCGTAGTTGATGACGGTGAAGTCAACAATCTTGGTCTGGTTGACGTTCTGAAGATGCTGCAGGTGGTGAACGATGTATTCACTTGCAGTCGGAGCGTGCGCTTCTGCGGCCATCGGACAACTCTTCTCTATATCAATCGGTTTTTCGGACACCGGGCCGCACCAAAAGCGCCACCCAGTACGTTTTCATCGTGATCACCATGCCCACCACCAGGGCCAACCAACTCAACCCCGGCACCAGCCGAGGCGCCGCAGCCAGCAGCGCCACAGTCAACACGATCTTGGCAATTTCCCAACCAAAGAACCCCACCATGGCCGCCCGGGGATTGGCAGACGCCTTGTGGCGCAGCACGCCACGCGCAAACAAGGCAGCCGGAACCACCACCGCCAAAGCACCGTAGGCTGCAGACCAACCCATCGACGCCCGGCCCGTCAGAACCCAAGCCGCCAAAGCCACCACCACCCCGACCAGCACCTGACCCACCACAATCTTCCACACCGATACGGGAGGATTGCGACTGCGCCACTGCTCAGCCTCTTGGGCGGTCAGGGGCTTGAAGTCAGATTCTTCAGCCTCAGCTTCAGTGACAGGCGCGATTGTTTTCATGGATGAATGACGCCCGCGTTACAAGCTGGAACTTTTACAAAGCCTCTAATTATAAGTAAAAACCCGTGGCAAATAGCAAAGACCCGCAACGCGGATGCGAAAGTGGTGCGCGCGCTGCCCTGTTGTGGCTATCGACCAACGGCGCGCGGCACCACAATACACTTTTCTTGCACCCTTATCGAGCAAGGACATCGCTGTGAAGCATTGCCATTACTTGGCTTTGTCGCCCAATGGTAAAGCATCTGCAGCTATCAAAAAAGAAGCACTCATCCATGATTTCTCCTACACCGCCCCCAGCCAACGGCGCTGCACCATCCACCGATGATCCCCGCAAGGATTCTCTGATCGAATACCCATCCCGGTTTCCCATCAAGGTCATGGGCGCCAAAGTGGATGGTTTTGTGCATGCAGTGACCGAGTTGGCGCACCGCTTCGACCCCACTTTCGATGCCGCCACCATTGAACTGCGCGACAGCCGTGCGGGCAATTATCTCGGCGTCACCATCACCATCACCGCCACCAGCCGGGAGCAGCTTGATGACCTGTACCGCGCGCTGTCAGCACACCCCCTGGTGAAAGTGGTGCTCTAAGACATGGCCATCGACCTCTGCGTGCTGGGCCGGGTGGACTATGCCGCCACCGTGCAGGCCATGCAGGACTACACGGCGACCCGCACGCCGGAGAGCCGTGATTTGCTCTGGATTTGCGAGCACGATGCGCTTTACACACAAGGGATAGCGGGCAAATCAGATCACATTCTTCGCCCCGGCAACATTCCGGTGGTTGCCACCAACCGGGGCGGGCAGGTCACTTTTCATGGCCCCGGTCAGGTGGTGGCTTACCCGCTGATTGACCTGCAGCGCGCCGGCTATTTCGTCAAGGAATACGTCTATCGCATTGAAGAGGCGGTGATCCGCACACTGGCGCACTTTGGTGTCACGGGCCACCGCGTGGCTGGTGCCCCCGGCATCTATGTGCGCCTGGATGACCCGCACAGCCACGCGCTGCTGCCCCAGCGGCCACAAAAGCGCGTCGGCGCCGCTGCTCCAGTGCCCGAATTTGACGGGCTGGGGAAGATTGCCGCTTTGGGCATCAAGGTCAGCCGGCACTGCACCTACCATGGTGTGGCGCTCAATATCGCCATGGACCTTGAACCCTTTGAGCGCATCAACCCTTGCGGTTACGCAGGATTGCGCACGGTGGACCTTTCTACAATCGGGGTTCAAACCACCTGGGAAGAAGCCGCGCAGGTGCTGGGCCAGCAGCTCAGCATCCGTCTCGCGCCTTGACCACCACCACGCTGCCTACACGCCATGAGCACCCCTGAAGTCGTCCGCGAAGCACAGTCCGCTGAAACCTACAACCCGCTGGCCAAACAGAAGGCCGCAGCCAAACTGTCGCGCATTCCGATCAAGGTGGAACAGGGCGAAGTACTCAAAAAGCCCGACTGGATCCGCGTGAAGGCCGGCTCGCCGACCACGCGCTTCTACGAGATCAAACAGATCCTGCGCGAGAGCAATCTCAACACAGTTTGTGAAGAAGCCTCGTGCCCCAACATCGGCGAATGCTTTGGCAAGGGCACGGCCACCTTCATGATCATGGGCGACAAGTGCACGCGCCGCTGCCCGTTCTGCGATGTGGGCCACGGCCGTCCCGATCCGCTCGACAAAGATGAGCCCCTGAACCTGGCCAAGACGATTGCCGCACTCAAGCTCAAATACGTGGTGATCACCAGCGTGGACCGCGACGATCTGCGCGACGGCGGTAGCGGACATTTTGTGGAGTGCATCCAGAACATCCGCGCACTCTCGCCCCAGACGCAAATCGAGATTCTGGTGCCCGACTTCCGGGGCCGCGACGACCGCGCGCTGGAAATCCTGAACGCTGCGCCGCCCGATGTGATGAACCACAACCTGGAAACCGCGCCGCGCCTGTACAAGGAAGCACGCCCGGGCTCGGATTACCAGTTCAGCCTGAATTTGCTGAAAAAGTTCAAGGCCCTGCACCCCAACGTGCCCACCAAGAGCGGCATCATGGTGGGTCTGGGCGAGACGGACGAAGAGATCTTGCAGGTGATGCGCGACATGCGTGCGCACAACATCGACATGCTGACCATCGGCCAGTATCTGGCCCCCAGCAACAGCCACTTGCCCGTACGCCGCTACGTGCACCCCGAAACCTTCAAGATGTTCGAGGCCGAAGCCTACAAGCTGGGCTTCAGCCATGCCGCTGTGGGCGCCATGGTGCGCAGCAGCTACCACGCCGACCAGCAGGCCCACGCCGCCGGCGTGTAAGCCCTTGATCGGAGCGCGGCCCCGAACAGGCTTGCGCTTCCAACGCTGCGACGAGATGCCACATCTGCTCCGCCTATAGTCGGCGCCATGCAAGCCAATCTCTACGCCTTGGGCGCCATCGCCCTGTGGGCCTCGCTCGCCTCGCTCGGCGTTTCGCTCACGCACATTCCGCCGTTCCTGCTCACGGGCATCGCCCTCATCATCGGCAGTGTGCCCGCATGGCCTTTTGTTCTGCGCGATCCCTCGCAATGGCGCATTCCCGCGCGCACGCTGGCGCTGGGCGTGTATGGCCTGTTTGCTTACCACTTCCTGCTGTTCATCGCGCTGCGCCACGCGCCGCCCGTCGAGGCGAACCTGGTCAACTACCTGTGGCCACTGCTCATCGTGGTCCTGGCACCCGTGGTGTTGCCCGGCGTGGCGCTGCGCCTGCCCCATGTGCTGGCGGCCCTGCTGGGCTTTGGCGGCGCAGCCATTGCCATGGTGGGAGGGCGCGAACTGAGCGGCACGCTGGCCTGGGGCTACCTGCCCGCGCTGGCGGCGGCGTTCATCTGGGCCACCTACTCGCTGCTCACCAAACGTGTGGCGGCCTTCCCCACCACGGCCATTGGCCTGTTCGGACTGGTCTCGGGCGTGCTCTCGCTGCTGTGCCATGTGGTGCTGGAACCGGCCGCTTCGCTGCAGGCGCGCGATTGGGCGCTGCTGGCCGTGCTGGGCCTGGGCCCGCTGGGCGCATCGTTCTTTCTTTGGGACAAGGCGCTCAAGCTCGGGGATGCGCGGCACATCGGCATCCTGAGCTACATCACGCCGCTGGCCTCTACCGCTCTGCTGCTGCTGGTGAGCGGCCGCCCGTTCAGCTGGAGCATTGCCATCTCCACGGCAATGATCATCAGCGCCGCCGTGTTGGGCATGCGGGCCCGGTAGAAAATTTGGCCAAAAAGGTCTCTAGCGCTTATGGATAAAGCGCAAGCAGCTATTATTTATATAGCATGTCAGGCCACAGCCAATGCAGCGGTCACTTCCCCCGCCAGCACTTGCTGTGCCCACGGGGCCAGCTTGCGGATGTCGGCCCGCAAGATCTCTTGCTTCACGGCCAGGATCTGCGCCGGGTGCATCGAAAAACTGCGCAGGCCCAGCCCCAGCAACAGGCGCGTCATGGTCACATCGCCCGCTGTTTCGCCGCACACACACACGCTCTTGCCTTGCGCCTGGCCCTCTGAGATCACGTCGGCCACCAGGCGCAGCACCGCAGGGTGCAAGGGGTCGTACAGATGGGCCACGGCTTCGTCGGCGCGGTCGATGGCGAGGGTGTACTGGATGAGGTCGTTGGTACCGATGGACAAAAAGTCGAAATGCTTGAGAAAGCTGCGCACCATCAGGGCAGCTGCTGGCACTTCGATCATGGCGCCCAGCTCGACCGGGCCATAGGGCACGCCCCGGGCGTCGAGTTCGGCACGCGCCAACGCCACCTGGGCCAGCGTCTGCTCGATTTCGTGCAGATGCGCCAGCATCGGGAACAGCAACTTCACCTTGCCGTAGGCGGCTGCGCGCAGCACCGCGCGCAGCTGGTTTCGGAACATGGACGGATCGGCCAGGCTCCAGCGAATGGCCCGCAAACCAAGGGCGGGATTGAGGTGCGTGTCCTTGTGGCCCTTGTCCAGTGGTTTGTCTGCGCCCACGTCAATGGTGCGAATGGTGACCGGCAGGCCCTGCATGCCGTCGATGGCTTCGCAATACGCCCGGTATTGCTCGTCTTCACCGGGCAGGTTGCCATTTTTGCCCATGAAGAGGAATTCGCTGCGGAACAGACCTACGCCCACGGCGCCCGCGCGCACGGCGGCAGCCGCATCGCCGGGCTGCTCGATGTTGGCCAGCAGCTCGACCTTGTGGCCATCCAGCGTGACCGCAGGCGTGTGGCGCAGGCGCGAGAGGCGCTCGCGCTCCAGCTCGGTCTGGCGCTGGCGAAACCCGTATTCGGCCAGAACGATGGGCGAGGGGTCCACGATCATCACCCCGGCATCGCCGTCGATGATGACCCAGTCGTCCTGGCGCACCAGCTGGCTGGCCGCACGCGCGCCCACCACGGCCGGGATGTCCATGCTGCGCGCCACGATGGCAGTGTGCGAGGTTTTTCCGCCCACGTCGGTCACAAACCCGGCGAACACGCTCTGCTTGAACTGCAGCATGTCGGCCGGTGACAGGTCGTGCGCCACCAACACCAGGGGCACATCCACGGTGTCATCCAGCAGCAAATCTTGCTGGGTCTTGCGGCGCGGGCTGCTGGCAGGTGGCGCCACGGGGCTGGCCACGCCCTTCATGTAGCGCAGGATGCGCTCGACCACCTGTTCCAGGTCGGCCTTGCGCTCGCGCAGGTATTCGTCTTCCATCTCGTCGAACTGGCGCGCGATCAGCTCGAACTGCGTGGTCAGGGCCCACTCGGCGTTGTACAGGCGCTCGGAAATCCAGTGCTTGACCCCGCTGGTGAGCATCTCGTCCTGTAGCAGCATCAGGTGCACATCCAGCAGCGCGGTCAGTTCGGGCGGCGCATCGGGCGGCATCTCGGCCTGCAGGCGCTGCAATTCATCGGCCACCGCGTTGCGCCCCTGGCGCACCCGCTCGATTTCAGCCGCCACCTGCTCGGGCTGGATGAAATAGTGCGCCACATCCACGCGGCTGGAAGCCACCAGCACGGCCCGGCCGATGGCGATGCCCCGGGCAACCGCAAGTCCGTGGACGGAAAACGTCATCGAAGATCCTTCTCTGGCAACAGTTCAATCACCGCGTCGGCCCCCGCGCACCGGCGGGCACCAGACACGCGCCCGGTGCGCTCACGGGCACGCCTGTCATTCGCCCTCGCCGAACTTGTCGGCGATCAGCGCGAGCAGCGCATCCATGGCCTCTTGCTCGCGCTCACCGATGGTCTCGATTTCCACCTCGGTGCCCATGCCGGCGGCCAGCATCATCACGCCCATGATGCTCTTGGCATTGATGCGGCGATCTCCCCGGCTCATGAAAACATCGCACGGAAAACTGCCCGCCAGCTTGGTCAGCTTGGCAGACGCGCGGGCATGCAGGCCCAGCTTATTGTTGATGGTCGTGTGGGTCTTGATCATGGGAGTTTCGTCGAGTCTGGTTCTGCGGCGCCGCAATGGCCACCTGCATCACACCCTGGGTGCCGCCGACGACAGCGCGGGACACCACGGCGTCAAGGGGCTCTGCCCTGTAGCTCACGGCACGCAGCAGCATCGGCAGGTTCACACCCGCCACCAGGCGCGAGCCCACGCCGTCCACCAGTCGTTGTGCGATGTTGCAGGGCGTGGCGCCAAAAAGGTCGGTCAGCACCAGCGTGGAATGCGTGCCCATTTGCTGCAGCAGGCTGCGCGCCTGCGCAAGGCTGTCTTCTGGTGCGGCGTGGGGTTGCACATCCAGCGCCGCAACGCTGTCGCCACAATCAGAAAACACGTGCAAAGCACATTCGCGCAAGGCATGTGCCAGCGGGGCGTGGGCAATGATGAGAATGCTGGTGCTCATGGTGTGATCGTTTGCCTCGCATTATGGCGGCCTGCAACGGTGCCACGGCAGACAAACCGATAGCGGCGCCCCGGGGCAACAGGTTCAATGAAGGGTCAGGCCGGCAAAAAAGGCGTCGGCCACGTCAGGCCGGGGCTTGGCGGTGTACACCACGGCGTGGTAGAGCCGCACCTGGGGGCCCATCGCGCGCGCAAACCACACCCCCTGCACCGTGACGGCGGCGCCGTCCGCGCGCTGCCCCTGCGCCACCAGGCGCGCCGCCGACGGCAGTGGCAGCGTGCCCGGTGGCGCAAATGCCTGCTCGGACAGCACGGTGGCCGCGCCCACACGCGCCAGCGCCGCCGCCCGCCAGTGCGCCAGCGCAGTGTCGGCGCGGGCCGGGTCAGGCAACGCGGCGTGCGAGATGGCAAAGGTGGCGTTATCGGCTTCGCAGCCCGCCATGGCCAGCTCCACCGGCAAACCGGCCATTTCCACGGTGCGCACGGCATGGTCGGGCTTGCACGGCAGGGTGGCAGTGAGTGCGGCGCCGTCAAGCGCCACGCTGCGCCAGTTCAGGGCGGGGCTGCATGCCGCCAGCATCAGGGCGGCCACCCAGGGCAATGTCCGTTTCATGGCTCGATTATCAGCAGCGGCGTGCGTTCGTGCAGTGCGACACACTGGGCGAACGAACTTTCATGGCTGCCTGAGGTCAATCCAACCTGGTCACACAGGGCAGCAGGCGTGGGCAAGAAGTCCTGCACAATGCAGCGTTGGGCGTGGCCCATAGCTTTTGGATGAGGATGTCATGGGTATCAAGCATTGGGCGGTGGGTGCCGCATTGGTGGCTTTTGCGGGCGTGGGGGCGTTTGTGTATCTGGACGCCGGGCGTTCGGTCGCACCGGAATCCACGTTTGTATTGCTGGACGGCTCAAGCCAAACCACCGCCGATCTGCGTGGCAAAGTCACGCTGGTGAATTTCTGGGCCACCAGCTGTACTACCTGCGTAGCCGAGATGCCCGAAATCATCGCCACCCACAACAAATACCACGCCAAGGGTTTTGACACTCTGGCCGTGGCCATGAGTTATGACCCGCCGAGCTACGTGGTGAACTTTGCCGAATCGCGCAAGCTGCCTTTCAAGGTGGCGCTCGACAATACCGGTGCTGTGGCCAAGGCCTGGGGTGACGTGCGCCTCACGCCGTCAACTTTCATCGTGAACAAGCGTGGCGAAATCGTCAAAAGCTTTGTCGGCGCCCCCAACTTTCCGGAACTGCACCAGCTGATTGAAAAACTCCTGGCAGAAAGCTGATCGGACAGCTTGCCCGCGGTTGCACCAAAGGCCTGCATCTCGGAACCAGCCCTTTTCGGTGGTGATGGCCTGCACTCAAATTGCTCTGCAATGCCACGGTGTGTTCGCGGTCGCTGTGTTCGACCGCGAGGGCGCTGTCGTTGCGGAGAACGTTGTGCAGCGTGCAGACCACCATCCCTCCCTGCCGCTACACTGTCTTTTTGACTTCGCCAGCTTGCGTTGTGGATAAGTTACCCGTCACTCTGCTGAACCCGTCCCTGCCGCACGAAATGGACATGGTGCGCGCCATCTTCCGGGAATACGCCGAAAGCCTCGGAATCGACCTGTGTTTCCAGGATTTTGAGAACGAACTCGCGCAGTTGCCTGGCGAGTACGCTGCGCCACGCGGCCACTTGCTGCTGGCCGAGGTGGATGGTGCCATCGCCGGTTGCTGCGCTTTGCGCCCACTGGACACAGCCGATTACCCCAATGCCGCAGAAATGAAACGCCTGTATGTGCGCAAGGCGTTTCGCGGCTTTGGCCTGGGCCGCCAACTGGCCGAAGCGGCGCTCGACGCGGCACGGGCAAAGGGCTACGCCTGCGTGCTGCTCGATACGCTGGACGAAATGGAATCCGCACGGGCCCTGTATGCAGACTTCGGCTTCGTCGAAATCCCACCCTACTATCACAACCCCATTCCCGGGGCGCACTATCTCAAGGCGGATATTATTTAAGCCAAATTGAGCGCCAGCCCTTTTACAACGAGCGCTAGCAGCTATTTATTTAATAGCAAATCAAGCTTTGGCCTGCGCCAGCAATGTGTCGGCATCGCTGACGGCGAATTGCCCTGGCGCTTCCACATTGAGCGTGACGACCTTGCCATCGCGCACCAGCATCGAGTAGCGGTTGCTGCGCAGCCCCATGCCCTTGCCATGAAGATCCAGCGTCAGGCCCGTGGCTTTGGCAAAGGCGGCATCGCCGTCGGCCAGCATGCGCACCTTGTCGCCGGACTTCTGGTCACGCGCCCATGCGCCCATCACAAACGCATCATTCACGCTCACACACCAGATCTCATCGACACCCGCGGCACGGAACTCGGCAGCCTTGGCCACGTAGCCGGGGACATGTTTGGCTGAGCAGGTGGGAGTGAACGCACCGGGCAATGCAAACAGCGCAATGGTTTTCCCTGCGGTGGCCCTGTCTACCGGCACGGGGTTCGGCCCGATGCTGCAGCCTTCGCCCTCGACTTCCGAGTATTCCATCAGGGTGGTGGCGGGCAGTGTGTCACCGACTTTGATCATGTTCATCTCCAAGAGGCTGGGGGAGTCCGCCGGGGTGCACATTGCATCCCACAAAGCAAAACGACCCACATTGTGGGTCGTTTTGAAGGTCCTTGCAGGCTTACGCCATTAGGGCTTAGAGCAGGCCGGCCTTTTGCACCAGACGGGTAGCAACCCAGTTCTTGGTCTTGGAGAGCGGACGGCTCTCGGTGATTTCGATCGTATCGCCCAGCTTGTACTCGCCATTTTCATCATGGGCGTGGTACTTGCTCGACTTACCGACGATCTTGCCGTAGAGCTCGTGCTTCACACGGCGCTCCACGAGCACCGTTACGGTCTTTTGACGCTTGTCGCTGACCACCTTGCCAACCAAGGTGCGCTTGAGGGATTTTTTAGGTTCCGTCATAGGGGCTCCTTACTTGGCGGCTTGCTTTTCAGCAAGAATGGTCTTGGCGCGAGCGATGTCGCGGCGGGTGGTACGCAACGTGTTGGTGTTACCCAGCTGTTGCGTAGCCTTCTGCATGCGCAGACCGAAATGGGCTTTTTGCAAGGCCTTGATTTCGGTTTCGATGCCGGCGACGTCTTTTTGGCGCAGTTCAGTAGCTTTCATTGCATGTTCTCCTGAATTACGAGCCAATCAGGCGGCTGACAAACGTGGTGCGCAGCGGCAGCTTGGCGGCAGCCAGGCGGAACGCTTCGCGGGCCAGTTCTTCAGGCACGCCCACGATTTCAAAAACGATCTTGCCGGGCTGGATTTCAGCCACGTAATACTCGGGGTTGCCCTTACCGTTACCCATACGCACTTCTGCGGGCTTGGTAGAGATTGGCTTGTCCGGGAACACGCGGATCCAGATACGGCCGCCACGCTTGACGTGACGGGAAATCGCACGGCGTGCAGCTTCGATCTGGCGGGCCGTCAGACGGCCACGATCGGTGCACTTCAGACCGAAATCACCGAACGCAACGGAGGCTCCCCGAGTTGCGACACCAGTGTTCCGGCCCTTTTGCTCCTTGCGGTATTTGCGGCGAGCGGGTTGCAGCATCTTTATTCTCCTTTGCCGTCCGCTGCTGTAGCGGGCGCGTCAACTTTACGAACGCGCTTAACGGCGGTTGCGTCGGCGCCACCGGCACCAACGGGCTTGTCGCTGCCATCGGCAGGGGCGCTGTTGGCGCCCACGGGACGACGTGGACCACCACGGCCAGCACCTGGACGATCGCCACCTGGGCGGCCATCACGGCGTGGGCCACGTGGGCGACGCTCTTCTTCCGGACGTGGGGTTTCCACGGCTGGCAGATCATTGCGACCCAGGGTGTCACCCTTATAGACCCAGACCTTGACGCCGATCACACCATAGGTGGTCTTGGCTTCAGAGGTACCGTAGTCAATATCGGCACGCAGTGTGTGAAGTGGCACGCGGCCTTCACGGTACCACTCGCAACGAGCGATTTCGATACCGTTCAGACGACCGGACGACATGATCTTGATGCCCTGGGCACCCAGACGCATGGCGTTCTGCATGGCACGCTTCATGGCGCGACGGAACATGATGCGCTTTTCGAGCTGCTGCGTGATGCTGTCGGCGATCAGCTTGGCATCGATTTCGGGCTTGCGCACTTCTTCGATGTTCACTGCAACCGGCACGCCCAGGCGAGCCGCGAGTTCCTTCTTGAGGTTCTCGATGTCTTCACCCTTCTTGCCGATCACCACGCCCGGACGTGCCGAGTAAATGGTGATGCGGGCGTTCTTGGCAGGACGCTCGATCAGGATGCGCGACACAGCGGCGTTCTTCAACTTGGCCTTCAGGTACTCACGCACCTTGATGTCTTCGGCCAGCATGCCCGCGAAATCACGGTTGCTGGCGTACCAACGGCTGGACCAGTTGCGGCTGACCGCAAGGCGGAAGCCGGTAGGATGGATTTTCTGTCCCATAGTCTTCCTTGGCCTCAGTTGCCAACCGTCACGTACACATGGCACGTGGGTTTGCTGATGCGGTTGCCGCGGCCTTTGGCGCGCGCGGTGAAGCGCTTGAGCGTGGTGCCTTGTTCGACGTAGATGGTCTTGACCTTCAGTTCGTCGATGTCAGCGCCATCGTTGTGTTCTGCGTTGGCGATAGCCGATTCCAGAACCTTCTTGACGATTCCCGCAGCTTTTTTCTGCGTGAAAGTCAGGATGTTCAGGGCCTGGTCCACCTTCTTGCCGCGGATCAGATCAGCGACCAGACGGCCTTTGTCGACCGACAGACGGACGCCCCGGAGGACTGCACGTGTTTCAGACATGGTCGTTCCTTATTTCTTCTGGACTTTTTTGTCCGCGGGGTGACCCTTGAAGGTGCGCGTCAGGGCGAATTCGCCCAGCTTGTGGCCCACCATCTGGTCGGTGACGTAGACAGGTACGTGCTGCTTGCCGTTGTGCACGGCAATGGTCAGACCGATGAACTCGGGCAGGACCATGGAGCGACGCGACCAGGTCTTCACTGGTTTCTTATCCTTGGTGGCAATGGCTTTTTCGACCTTGGCCAACAAGTGATGGTCAACAAATGGACCCTTTTTGAGAGAGCGAGTCATCTGTTACCCCTTACTTCTTGCGACGCGACACAATCATTACCTGTGTGCGCTTGTTGTTACGGGTGCGATAACCCTTGGTCAGATTGCCCCAAGGATCGACTGCATGACGGCCTTCGCCGGTGCGGCCTTCGCCACCACCGTGAGGGTGATCCACCGGGTTCATGGCAACGCCACGAACCGTAGGACGAATACCCATCCAGCGCTTCACACCGGCCTTGCCGAGTTGGCGCAGGCTGTGCTCTTCGTTGGCCACTTCGCCAATGGTGGCGCGGCATTCGATATGAATCTTGCGGACTTCACCGGAACGCATACGCACCTGGGCGTAAATGCCTTCACGTGCCAGCAAGGTTGCCGAAGCACCTGCCGAGCGAGCGATTTGCGCACCGGCACCGGGCTTGAGCTCGATGCAGTGAATGGTCGAACCCACGGGGATGTTGCGGATCGGCAGCGTGTTGCCTGCGCGGATCGGGGCTTCCGAACCGCTCATCAGCGTTGCGCCGGCTTCCAGACCACGCGGAGCGATGATGTAGCGACGCTCGCCGTCGGCATAGCACACCAGAGCGATGTGGGCCGTACGGTTTGGGTCGTACTCGATGCGCTCAACCTTGGCAGCAATGCCGTCCTTGTTGCGCTTGAAGTCCACCACGCGGTAGTGGTGCTTGTGACCACCGCCCTTGTGGCGGGTGGTGATGTGACCGTTGTTGTTACGACCGGCTTTCTGGAATTGTGGTTCCAGCAATGGGGCGTACGCCTCACCCTTGTACAGGTGGTCACGTGTAACCTTCACCACAGCACGTTGGCCGGGCGAGGTGGGTTTCATTTTTACGACAGCCATGATTACGCAGCCTCCCCGGACAGGTTCAGCTCTTGACCTGGTTGCAGCGTGACATAGGCCTTGCGAACATTGTCGCGGCGACCCACGGTCTTGCCAAAACGCTTGGTCTTGCCTTTGGTGTTTACCACAGAGACGCCCTTGACCTCGACCTTGAACATCAATTCCACAGCGGCCTTGATTTCTGGCTTGGTTGCGTTCTGCAGCACCTTGAACGTCACAGCATTGGACTTCTCGGCAACCATGGTGGCCTTTTCAGACACGATGGGAGCGACCAGCACCTGCATCAGACGACCTTCGTCAAACTTGAGTGTGCTCATGCGAACATCTCCTTGAGTTTGTCGATTGCACCCTTGGTGACGAGCACTTTCTTGAAACGCACCAGCGACACGGGGTCGGCATAACGTGGCTCAACGACGAGCACGTTCACCAAATTGCGCGAGGCCAGGTACAGGTTTTCATCCACTTCGTCGGCAATCACCATCACCGATTGCAGATTCATTGCCTTGAACTTGTCGGCCAGGACCTTGGTCTTGGGCGAATCAAGCTTCAGGGAATCGACCACAGCCAGACGGCCTTCACGGGCGAGCTGCGACAGGATCGCAGACATGCCGGCGCGGTACATCTTCTTGTTGATCTTTTGCGTGAAGTTTTCGTCAGGCATGTTCGGGAAAATCCGACCGCCTCCGCGCCACAGAGGCGAGGAAGTCATACCTGCACGTGCGTTACCCGTACCCTTTTGCTTGAAAGGCTTCTTGGTCGAGTGACGGACTTGCTCGCGATCCTTCTGAGCGCGAGTGCCTTGGCGTGCGTTGGCCTGATAGGCCACCACGATCTGGTGCACCAGATCTTCGTTGTATTCACGACCGAACACGGTTTCAGGCGCTTCGAATTTCGAAGCGGCTTGGCCTTGGTCATTCAGGAGTTCGAGCTGCATTAGTTCGCTCCTTTGGATTTGGCCTTGACCGCTGGGCGCACCGTCACGAACCCACCCTTGGAGCCCGGAATAGCGCCCTTGATCAAGAGCAGTTGACGCGCTTCATCGATGCGGATCACATCGAGGTTTTGCGTGGTCTTGGTGACATCACCGAGGTGACCCGTCATGCGCTTGCCGGGGAACACGCGACCGGGGTCTTGTGCCATACCGATAGAGCCAGGCACATTGTGCGAACGGCTGTTACCGTGCGACGCGCGCTGCGAGGCCATGTTGTGGCGCTTGATGGTACCGGCATAGCCCTTACCGATGGAGGTGCCTTGCACGTCGACCTTTTGGCCCACAGCAAACACATCGGTCACAGGCACAGCTGCACCGGCGGCGTACTTGCCAGCAGTATCAGCAGTAACGCGGAATTCCTGGATGATTTCACCGGCTTCCACACCTGCCTTGGCAAGGTGACCGGCTTCTGGCTTGGTCACGCGCGAAGCTTTGCGCGAACCGAACGTGACCTGCAGGGCCACGTAGCCATCGTTCTCTTGGGTTTTGATCTGGGTTACGCGGTTGTTGGACACATCCACCACCGTGACAGGCACTGCGTCCCCGTCATCGGTGAACAGACGCATCATGCCCACCTTGCGACCCAGCAACCCCAGGGAGTTGCTCAGACTCATTTGTTTCTCCAAAACTTCCACCGCCACAACTTCAATTGGCTGCGGCGTTTGCACTCGCGTGCATGAAAGGCGGTTGATAAAACCTCACCTTTTTGACACCGTTTGTACGGCGCAAATTAGGCGAAGCCCTAAAGTATAACGCGAACCGCTTTTTCAAGCAAGTTCGCGTTAGGAAGACGTGGCACCACTGGCAAGCCAGCAGCACCGCGGTCTTTTTACTGCAGCTTGATTTCGACGTCCACACCAGCGGGCAGGTCGAGCTTCATCAAGGCGTCCACCGTCTTGTCGGTGGGATCCACGATGTCCATCAGACGCTGGTGCGTGCGGATCTCGAGCTGGTCACGGCTGGTCTTGTTGACGTGCGGCGAGCGCAGGATGTCAAAACGCTTCATGCGCGTTGGCAGGGGCACGGGGCCCTTGACAATGGCGCCGGTGCGCTTGGCGGTGTCAACGATCTCGGCAGCGGACTGGTCGATCAGCTTGTAGTCAAACGCCTTCAGGCGGATGCGGATTTTTTGCTTGGACATGGCAAGTTCCTTGTTCTGCTTAAAACTTAAGCAATGATCTTGGCCACGACGCCAGCGCCCACGGTGCGGCCGCCTTCACGGATGGCGAAGCGCAGGCCTTCTTCCATGGCGATGGGGTTGATCAGCTTCACAGTGATCGACACGTTGTCGCCA
>ERZ1023696.49-NODE-49-length-27378-cov-4.821621_pt1 | contig 27378 bp, 25 predicted proteins | sample MGYA00520859_ERZ1023696 | MGnify/ENA primary metagenome ERZ1023696 (study PRJEB33180, sample SAMEA4046002) | wastewater metagenome | place: Denmark | collected 2016-03-13 | study: EMG produced TPA metagenomics assembly of the PRJEB13832 data set (Local surveillance...
GAAAAATTATAATCAAGTGATATCAATCTAATAGATAACCCTCTTTTTGCCACCGGGCAGAGAGTTCAAGGTGTTCAGAAACATTCCGTAGGTCTTTGAAGGAGTGTTTCCGGGACACCTTTTTTATTTTGGAAGGAGACAGCAGCATGGAAAAATCACTAGTGAAGGACTTTTCGAAGTATGTCAGTCTGAATATTTTGGGCATGATCGGCGTGTCGTTCTATATTTTGGCCGACACGTATTATATCGCAAAAGCTTTGGGGGCTACCGGGATCGCGGCGTTGAATTTCGCCATCCCGGTTTTCAGCATCATCCTCGGAATCGGTCTGATGATCGGCATCGGCGGAGCAGCCCGTTTCGGTATCCTGAAATCCCGGAACAAACACAAAGAAGCAGAGGCGGTCTTTGCAGGGGCGCTTAAGCTTGGCACTCTGGCAGGCTTGTTGTTCGCTGTGCTCGGATTGTTCGGTTCGAAGGCATTATCATCGATTTTGGGTGCCGATGCAGTCACATTGCCTTTGACACATGCCTATATGGCCACGATTATGGTGTTTGCACCATTTTTCATCCTGAACAATACGGTCCTGGCTTTCGTCCGGAACGACAACAATCCCAGACTGGCTATGCTTGCGATGATTGGCGGCAGTGTTTCGAATGTCATTTTGGATTACATATTCCTTTTCCCACTAAAAATGGGGATGTTTGGTGCCGCTTTTGCGACAAGCTTAGCCCCGATCATCAGTCTGGGCATCCTCTCGATCCATTTCGCAAAAAAGAAATCCCGGCCCGCTATTTTGAAGCACAAGTTGACGCGTCCGGCAATCAAGGACATTCTCAATCTGGGATCTTCCACTTTCATAATGGAAGTGTCCTCGGCAGTCGTGCTGACGACCTTCAACTTGTTGATTTTGGGGCTCGAGGGAAACAAAGGGGTTGCCGCCTATGGGATTGTCGCAAATATTGCCTTTGTGGCGGTCGCGATTTTTACCGGGCTGGGGCAGGGTGTACAACCGCTCATCAGCAAATATTATGGCCTGAAGGATCGCAAGACGGTCCGGCGCGTGAACCGCTATGCACTGTTGACGGCGGGTTTCATCGCTGCCTTGATTTACCTCGGGACCTTCTTCAACTCGGAAGCGCTGATCGGCCTGTTCAACAATGAAAATGATCCGGTGATTCTAAGGTTGGCTGACAGCGGAATGAAAATCTATTTTCTTGGATTTTTCTTTGTCGGAATCAATATCGTGACGGCGATGATCCTCAGCGCAACCGAAAAGGGACGGGCAGCTTTTGTCCTTTCGGTTCTGAGGGGACTTGCTGTTATCGTACCGATGGCAATCCTCTTGAGCAGCCTTTGGGGAATGACTGGGATCTGGTCGTCATTTGTGCTTTCCGAGCTGATCGTTGCCGGATTTGCACTTTATTTAACGACTGCCACCGAAAAGGGAACCATTGCGTATGGAAACCCTGACTGAATCTGTAAGACATTAAATGTGTAATTTTTCTCGTATAGTGTGAGCATACCAATAAAATAAGTGTAAAGAGCGTCAGGATTTTCCAGTTATATAACAATTGATACAGATTTGGATCTGATTATATAACAGGAATATCCTTATTTAACAGCTTTTTTAACTTTTTTTAAAAAAATTAAAATAACTGTTATAAAATCATTCATGATAGTGTATAATGTGAATATAAAAACAAACTACTAAGATGCGGAGGAATTAGTTTATGAATAATGCGTGGCGTGGTTTTAAAGGTTCTCAATGGCAAAACGGTATTGACGTCCAAGAATTCATCAAAGATAACTACACAGAATATGTTGGCGATGACAGTTTCCTGGAAGGACCTACAGAAGCGACAAATGAGTTATGGCAAGAGATCGTAGAACTTAAAAAACAAGAAATCGCTAATGGTGGGGTTTTGGATGCAGACACTTCTGTTGTCAGTACAATAACTTCTCATCCGGCTGGTTATATCAACAAAGATTTAGAAAAAATCGTTGGTCTACAGACAGAAAAACCATTGAAACGTGGCTTGAACGTTTATGGTGGTATCCGTATGGCAGAAACAGCATTAAAATCTTACGGTTACGAAATTGACCCTGAATTGGATGAGTTTTATACAGAACACCGTAAAACCCATAACCAAGGTGTCTTTGATGCTTACGACGATGACATTCGTATTGCTAGACGCAACAAGATCGTTACGGGATTACCGGATGCTTACGGTCGTGGACGAATCATTCCTGACTTCAGACGTATCGCATTGTATGGTGTGGATTACTTGAAGAAACAAAAACTGAACGATTGGAACGCATTGCAAGCAAAAACGTATACGGAAGAAGACATTCGTTTGCGTGAAGAAGTTTCAACGCAATATCGTGCCTTAGGCAAATTGATTGAATTAGGCAAAATTTATGGCTTTGATATCAGCAGACCAGCAGAAAATGCACAAGAAGCAGTACAATGGGTTTACTTAGGATTCTTGGCTATGGTTAAAGAAGACAATGGTGCTGCACAAGGGTTAGGACGTATTGCAGAATTCCTGGATATCTATATCGAGCGTGATCTTCAAGAAGGCACTTTGACTGAAAAAGAAGCGCAAGAATTGATTGACCACTTGGTAATGAAAGTTCGTATCGTTCGTCAACTAAGAACTCCAGAATACGAAGCTTTGTTTGCAGGAGATCCAACTTGGGCAACATTGACATTTGCAGGTATGCTTGATGACAACAACTCATTAGTGACAAAAAATACATTCAGATTCTTGCAAACACTCTATAATATGGGTAACGCACCAGAACCTAACATGACTTTGATGTGGAATGAAAAACTTCCTAAAGGATTCAAGGATTTCTGTGCAAAAGTAAGTATTGATACAAGTGCTATCCAATATGAGAATGACGATGTTATGCGTCACTATTATGGAAGTAATGACGTTTCAATCGCTTGCTGCGTAAGCCCGACAGCAGGAGATACGGGTAGTTCTATCCAATTCTTCGGTGCCAGAGCGTCCCTTCCTAAAATCCTGACGTATGCCGTTACAGGTGGTTACGATGAGAAAAACAGAAGTAAAGTTATCGATGGACTAGAACCGATCACAGATGAATACTTGGACTATGACACTTTGATGGAAAAAATCGATGTTGTTATGGATTGGGTAGCGACAACTTATGTCAGAGCATTGAACATCATCCACTACATGCACGATAAATATGCATACGAAGCTGTTCAATTTGGTTTGTTGGATACAAAACTCCACAGAATGATGGCTACGGGTATTGCGGGTATCGGATTGGCGACTGACTCAATGAGTGCTGTCAAGTATTCTAAGGTCCGTGTCGTTCGTGACGAAGAGGGCTTCCCGATTGACTATGTCGTTGAAGGCGATCAGTTCCCAACATTCGGTAACAACGAAAAAGCAGCAGACGAAATTGCTGACATGCTGATCAAGAAATTTGTCGGCAAGTTGAAAGCTCAACCTACTTACCGTAATGCTGAAATCACAACTTCTATTTTGACAATTACTTCAAATATCGTTTACGGAAAAGCAACAGGTGCTTTATTCAGTGGACAAGATGCGAAGTACAAAGGCTACAGAGAAGCATTCACGCCATTGTCTCCAGGAGCTAACCCAAGCTACAGCAGCCCTTACAAAGGTGCGCTGGCAGCATTGAAATCAGTAAGTACGATTGATTTTGAAGACGTTAAAGATGGTTCTTCCTATACATGGGCAGTTCATCCGAAAGCTTTAGGAAAAGAACGTGACGTTCAAGTAGAGAACTTATCGATGCTATTGGACGGATACTTTGGAAAAGATGGCGGACATCACTTAAACGTTAACGTATTTTCTAAGGAAGGCCTAGAAGAAATGTTGAGAAATCCAGAGAACTATCCACAAGCTACCATCCGTGTATCCGGATATGCGTTGGAGTTAGCAAAAGCAACGAAAGAACAAATTTCCGACTTGCTGGAACGCGTTGTTCATGGTTCATTCTAATTAAACACAATCAGGTTAGAGGTATATGCCTCTAACCTTTTTTGTCGTTCTGAATCAGGGCTCGGAATAGCGTTGTTTCCTGAACGAAACGTTCGCAGAGGATGAAAATAACATTCCCTTCCTTGCGAATGCGAGCGACATAGAGCGGTCTGAAATCAATCTGCGCGGTTGAGGTTATTGAGGATTCCAAATTATATTTTTCAAACGATACCATTAGAAAGAGATTAATTTCACAAAAAAATAGAAATATCGGTAAAATAACATACAAATAGTGATATACTATTTCTGTTGAAAAGGAGACTCCTTGTTTTTAAAGGAATTTAACTTTAAAAATAGAAAGCAGAACCTTGTGATAAAATTCTCTGCAGGTAATCGGTGATTCACATCAACCGGAATTCTGGTGAAAATTTGTTAAAGGTATAAGTCTCTTTATCAACAAAAAATTTATCATTTGGAGGAAATTATGAAAAAGAGAGAAACAATTTTAGGGTTTATTGCTATCATACTTCTTTTAGCGCTAGGTAAGACCCAGCTGGCGTCGGACATGTTGTTTTTCAGACTTGTAATCGGAGCGGGACTAGGCTATTCGCTTTCCAGAGCCTATACAGGCTTCGCGGGTAGCGTGAACCGTGCTTACAAGACAGGATCGACCAAGCTTATGCGTACACTGATGTTCATGTTCTTCATCTCATCCGTTGTGACAGCAGCGTTGCTTTTCAAGGGAGATGTGACGACATTCGGACTTTGGATCAATCCAATCAACCTTGGTCTGATTTTGGGAGGTCTTCTATTCGGATTCGGCATGAGCTTCTCATCCTGCTGTGCATCGGGTGTGCTGACAGACCTCATCACCGGTCTGCCAAGAGCTTTTGTCACTTTGATATTCTTCGGGATGGGCGTGTTTTTGGGCTTCCCGTTGCAGAATACCGTGAGCATTGTCAAAGAATCTTGGTTCACTTCGGCTACCGGAGCGAACTTCAGCCAGGGTGTCTTTTTACCGGATCTTTTCCAATGGGACGGCTTGGGCGGTTATTTGGGTGCTGTGGTCCTGACAGGAATCTTTGCACTCATCGTTATTGTCATTTCTTACAAATTTGAGCAGAAGCGAAAGAACGAAAATACTTACGTTGGGGTTTCAGCAGAAAAAATGCAGGAAGAAGAGGCTCCCTTCGATTCCAAGAACTTCGCGCTACTCAGCGAAGCCACATACGACAGAATGTTCGTGAAACCTTGGACACTTACGCAAGGTGCTGTGGCGATCACGTTGCTGTATACTTTGCTTATGGGTGTCACGCGTTCCGGATGGGGCGCATCAACACCTTACGGTCTCTGGTTTGGTAAGTTCCTGATGATGTTTGGCGTTTCTGCGGATTCCCTGGCATCCTTTGCCAAAATGAAACCGGATGGATTCATCCAGCCATTTTTCGAGAATCCTGTATCCGTGCAAAACTTTGGGATACTGCTTGGTACAATCATCTACCTTTTGACAGCGGGCAAGTTTGTCCAGACTTTCATGTCAGAATTGAAGATCAGCTTCAAAGAAGTGTTGCTATTCGCCATGGGCGGATTGGCGATGGGGATCGGAACCCGATTGGCCAACGGTTGTAACGTGGGCGCCCTTTACACACCAATCGCGAACTTCTCTCTGTCCGGTTGGATCTTCCTCATCGTCATGGTCATCGGCGGTTGGGTCGGAAATACGCTGGGCAAGAAAATCAACAGCTAAGTCAAGCTATAGAAATATTTTAATCGACTGAAACAAGAAGGACTGTTCAATAAACCCCAAAAGAGAATTTGTCTCTTTTGGGGTTTATTTTTTTGAACTGTGCGAGAAGATACTGCTGATGCCAAGGTATTTCAAAATGGAAATCTGATTTGTTGAGTATCTGATTATAGCCGTGCATCCTCTCTTGCATCATTGGGAGCAGATGGTTGGTTAATGCATTCAAATAATGCTATATTACTTCTATAGCCGCTATGCCAAATCAGATATCTACCAAGCCTTTTGCAGGTGGGCATGCGCCGGCAAAAGAAACGAAAGGGTGACTTCATGCTCGATTATCGCTACCAGACCTTCTTGGTTTTGGCTGATCATTTAAACTACACGAAAGCGGCAGCAGTTCTTTCCCTGTCGCAGCCGACCGTTACAAAACATATCCAGTATCTGGAGAACGATCTGGGGATTAAACTATTCCAATATCAGGACCGTAATCTGGAATTGACGAGAAAAGGAGAACTTCTGCGGGACCGATTGATCTTGATCAATCGGCAGATCAATGACTTATTGCGCACGTTGACTACTCACTCGGAGCAGCCGGACTTTACTATCGGCGTCAGCCGAACAATTGGGGAGTACTATTTACCCAATCATACATCTTTGTTCGGAAAGGAACAAAATATCCGATTGCACCTCTTGGTGGAAAATACGGAACAGTTGTCCGCATTTCTTTATCAGAAAAAAATAGATTTCGCACTTATATCCGGTCCTGTGAAAAGTAACGATTTTGAGAAGCTTCCGTTTTTTGAAGATGAAATCCTGCTCATTTGTGCACCGGAACATCCTTTGAGCGGAAAGACTGTGGACTATGGCCAACTCAGTGAGCAACACTTGTTGTTGCGTGAACAAGGTTCAGGGGTAAGTGATACGGTAGAAAAATATCTGTATCAAGAGAATCATTCCCTGGATACATTCCATAAAGTCAGCCGCATCGGCAATATCCAACTTATGAAGAGTTACATAAAAAACAATGACGGTATCGGATTTTTGTACCGTTTATCGGTCGAAGAGGAATTAAAGGAAGGCTCCTTGTCCATAATCACACTCAAAAATTTCAGCATGAAGCAAGCTTATTATCTTACGTACTTGAAGCAGAGTAAAAAGCAAAGGGATATTGATGCTGTTTTGACTACGTTTTTTGCCACAAGCTAATCGATTCCAAAATATTCAATTACTGCACGGGACTGAACGGTTGGAAACGGTAAGTATGACCGTTTCCGGCGGAGGTTAATGTGCTTTTATAACATTGTGAATCTATTCATTTTCGTAATACTGGTATTCCTTATCTTCATTTCACAATTCCGCTAAATGACTATATAATAAATAGTGTAAGAAATGTTGTGTTTTGTATATTGAACGGATCGTCTTTTTTTTGCAATAAAATGTGAAAGGATGCACGACTGGATATATAAAATGACGTATGCAGCCATTCCCGGTTTCTCTTTCTCAGGATATATTTTCTTGATTTCGATGGTAATCGGCGGTATCATCAATAGGAAAGCGTTTTCTGTAAAAAGTGTATTCTTTCACAAATAATCGGAAAGAAATAAGCAATACTGGATTTTGGCAGGTAACGTGAACCATGGATGAAACATAAAAAATTATTAGGAGGCCTTTTCTATGGGTAAAAAAGTATTGATCGTCGGTGGAGTTGCTGGAGGCGCTTCAGTCGCTGCACGGGTAAGACGTTTGGATGAATCAGCTGAAATCGTGATGTTCGAAAGAGGGCCGTACGTTTCTTTCTCGAACTGTTGCATTCCGTTCCACATCAGTGGGGATATCGAGAAATCGGAAAGTCTGGTGTTGATGACACCTCCGGAATTCGATAAGCAATACAACATCGATGCACGTGTCTACAATGAAGTCGTGGCAATCAACAAAGAAGAAAAAACAGTGTCCGTAAAGAATGTGCAGACAGGCGAAACGTATGAAGAGGCGTACGATGTCTTGTTCTTGGCGCCGGGTGCGAATGCCGTTCGTCCGCGTTCCATCGCAGGAATCGATTCCAAGCATGTGTTCGTCATGAAGACGGTACCGGACGTAGATGCTCTTATGGCCTATGCCAAGGCTAACGAAGTCAAAGACGTGGCGGTCGTGGGCGGTGGCTATATCGGTCTTGAAGTCGCTGAGAACCTGAAAATGGCGGGCTACAATGTTTCCTTGATCGAAGCGCAAGACCAAATCATGGCGCCATTGGATTATGATATGGTCCAAATCATCAATCGCGAAATCATGAAAAATGGCGTAGATCTGATTTTGAAAGACAGCGTCCAAGCGATTGGTTCGGACGAAGTGACATTGGCTTCCGGCCGTACCGTCAAAGCGCAAGCCGTCGTGATGGCCATCGGAGTGTCGCCGGAAAATGCGTTGGCGAAACAGGCTGGTCTGGAATTGGGTGTCGCTGGTTCCATCAAAGTGAACCATCACTATCAAACAAGTAATCCACATATTTATGCCGTTGGGGATGCAATCGAAACGACTTGCTTCTTTACAGGTCAAAAAACGCAACTGACACTTGCCGGTCCCGCGCAACGTCAAGCACGCGCCGCTGCTGATCACGTATACGGCCGAACTTATCTTAACACAGGCGTCATCGGTTCTTCGAGCGTGAAAATGTTCGGTTTGAATTCTGCGAACACTGGCTTGAATGAGAAGCAATGCCAAGCACGCGGTATCGCCTACGATTTTGCTTACATCATCCCGAAAGATAAGGTCAGCATCATGCCTGGTGCGGAGAACTTGTTCTTCAAATTGATCTTTGCTGTGCCATCAGGAAAAATTTTGGGGGCACAAGCAGTCGGACGCGGAAATGTCGATAAACGGATCGATGTCATCGCTACGGCAATCATGTTGAACGCCAATCTTGAGGACTTGAAAGAGTTGGAATTGACCTACTCCCCGCACTTTTCCACAGCCAAGGATGTCGTGAACCATGCCGTTCTTGTCGGGTTGAATATTTTGAATGGCGAATTCAAAAAAGTGCCGGTAACCAAAGTGCGTGAATTGGTTGAGAGCGGTGCGATGATCATCGATGCGCGCGAAGAACATGAACACAAAAAGAGTCATGTCAAAGGCGCAGTCAATATTCCATTGAGTCAATTCCGCGGAAGGTTGGATGAGATTCCTAAAGATCAGCCGGTTTATGTTCACTGCCGTTCCAGCCAACGCAGCTACAATATGGTACGTGCGCTTGGACAATTAGGTTTTGAGAACATCTACAACATAGACGGTTCCTTCCTGGGTATTTCTGAATACGAGTACTTCAATGACGTTACTTTGAATCGCGACCCAATCGTGACAGAATATAACTTCAATTAATACAAATAAGACAGCAACGGTCTGTTAATTTAATAGTCAGGATCAAGCGAGGAGAAAACTATTTCTGCTCGCTTGATTGTTATTATCTGGAATAAAGTTTATTATAAATGAATAAAGGGGGAATGTTTATGAATGCGAAAAAAAACAAAAATCGCTTCGAAGTTACATTAACATTCGTCACATGGTTCGCTATTTTTCTGGTGTGGTTTTTGGGTACAAATCTACGTGAGGTATCATCTTTGATTCTTCCGTCGCCACAGGAAGTGTGGGAAACGTTCATTGCCATTGTCCGAAATGGATACAACAACATCAGTATATGGCAACATTTGAGTGACAGTTTTGTGCGGTTGTTTTGGGCTGTGGCCGTCGCTTTTGTGACGGCGGTTCCGCTTGGATTGCTGAGTGGTTATTTCGGGAAATTCCGGGCCGTCATCGATTCGATTGTGCAGTTCTATCGGCCGATCCCGCCATTAGCCTACTATGCGTTGTTGATTTTATGGATGGGCATCGATGATGCCTCAAAAGTCACGTTGCTTTATCTGGCTGCGTTTGCTCCAATCTACATTGCCTGCGTTGCGGCAGTGAACAGCGTGAATCAGGACTATATTCTGAGCTCCCGTTCTTTGGGTGCGAGCCAAAAGGATGTCTTTCTCAAAATCGTCCTTCCGGCTTGTATGCCGGATATTTTCACGGGATTGCGCACCGCGATGGGGTTTGCCTACACCACTTTGGTGGCTGCCGAAATGACTGCGGCGACTTCCGGAATCGGTTGGATGGTTATCGATGCCTCCCGGTATCTGAAATCGGATGTGATGTTCGTCGGCATCATCATAATGGGCATCACGGGCATTCTGATGGACAGCGGGTTACTCTATTTGGAAAATAAATTTATATTCTGGAAAGGGAAGGATTAATATGAAAAGAAGAAAACTGTTTGGATGGATGCTGACTTTTTTGGCATCCAGTACATTAGCGGCCTGTGGAGGATCCGGGGATACAACATCAGACCTTCCGGAAGAAATCAATATCGGTTATTTGCGTGTGCCGAACGATGAAAAAATCGCCAAGACAGAAGCCTTGTTCGATGAATATTTTGCGGATAAAGGCATCGAAACGAACTTCCTGGTTTTCGATTCAGGTGTGGAAGCGAACCAAGCGTTTGCATCAGGGAGCATCGATTTTGCATCGATGGGCAACACTAACGGCATCATCGCCTTATCAAGAGGGCTGGATGTAGAGCTGATTTGGCTGCATGAAATTCTGGGTGAAATCGAAGCTTTGGCCGTGCGTAAAGACAGCGGAATCGAAAAAGTCGAAGATTTGGCCGGAAAGAGCATTGCAACAACGTTTGCCTCCACTTCGCACTATAGTTTGCTGCAGGTTCTTAACGAGGCCGGTATCGCCGACCAAGTTCAACTGTTGGATATGCAGACTGTTGACATCGTTGCTGCATGGGAACGAGGGGACATCGATGCCGCCTATACGTGGCAGCCTTCTTTAGGTAGTCTGCTGGAAAACGGTGACATGTTGGTTTCCTCTGAACAGGTTGCTGCGATGGGCCACCAGACGGCGAATGTGCTGCTGGCAAGAAAAGGATTCACGGAACAGCATCCTGAGCTCACGGCGGATTTCATTGCGGCGCTTATCGCAGGCGGCAATCTTTACCGGGAAAATCCGGAACAGGCAGCCGCAATTGTTGCGGCACCGCTTGGAATAACGGTGGAAAATGCGTTGGGCCAGATGCAGGGATCGATTTGGCTGACGCCGGAAGAAGAAATTTCTGAGGCGTATATGGGTACCAGCGAATCAGCCGGCGCTTTCTCGAAAGTCATGAAAGAAACGGCCGATTTCTTGCTGGAACAGGGCTCGATCACAGAATCACCCTCGCAAGAGGAATTTGATGCTTTCATCAATCCAAAGTACATCGAAATGTACTTGGAAAGATAAGGATGTTTTGATATGAATACACAATCACCGTTAATCGAACTCCGCAATGTCAGTATGGATTACGGCAGTGGCAAAGACCAGATGTTGGCTCTTGAAGAAATCGATCTGACGATTGCTCCCCAAGACTTTGTCTGTGTGCTGGGGCCTTCCGGTTGCGGAAAAAGCACGCTGATGAAAATCATTGCCGGTTATCAACAACCGACAACCGGAGAAGCGATTTTTCAAGGCGAACCGATTCAGGGGCCGGACTGGCATCGGGGAGTGGTCTTCCAGTCGCCAACGTTATATCCATGGCTGAATGTAAAAGATAATGTCGGTTTCGGTCCGAACATCAGAGGGTTGGACAAAAAGGAAGTTGATCGGATCAGCGATCATTTCCTTGAACAAATCGGAATGCTGAAGGATAAAGATAAAGCCGTTTTTGAACTTTCCGGCGGCATGCGCCAACGTGTGGCGTTGGCACGTGTTCTCGCCAATCGGCCGGAAATGATTCTGATGGATGAGCCGTTAGGGGCATTGGATGCATTGACGCGCCTGAATATGCAGACATTGATCCGTGATTTATGGCAAGAAAATAAAAATACGGTTCTTATGATCACGCATGATGTCGATGAAGCAATGTCGCTGGGCAACCGTCTCATCGTGATGTCGAAGCAACCAGGGAAAATCATTAAGACTTATGACTTGGATTACACGTATCAGGCGTTGAAAACAAATAATCACCGGGTCAACATAGATAGTACTTATCTGGAGATCAAGAACGAAATCCTCGACCTGATCAACACGGACTTGAACAGCCCTGCTTCTATCGAGATAAGCAAAAAATAAGAAACAAAGACAGTCCTCGGGTAATCCGGGTCCCATTTCAAGAATAATCAAAAAAGAGGAAAATCAGCTGAAAACCGCGAAAACGGTATTCTCAGCTGGTTTTTCTTTTGCGGACCCTCAAAATCGGGAAGAGTTCGTCACTAGGGATGTTGGCGACAATATGCTAAAATAACAGTAAATAGAGAATTCAAAATATGCAGAAAGAGATGATGTATATGGAAGAATTTAAGACGGAAAGAGCGTCCAGGCTCACGCTGGAACTTGTAAAAGAACTCTGGTCAAAAACCTACAATACCGATGGAAAACCTGATTGGTCACACATCTTACCTTACTATGACGATACTATTTAATTTAAAGATACAATACAGGAGATCAGAGGTATTGCGGAATTCAAGGAAATGACGGATAGACTGACAGAACGCTCAAAAGATTTGAATATGAAATTGGTTAAAGTTGTGCAACAGGGGAATGATATATTCATCGAATGGGAGATGACAATCAGCTATAAGAAGTATCCCAGCTCCATCTTATACGGTTTTTCAAGATTAACCCTAAATGAGCAGGGCAAAATTATTGAGCAACGAGATTATTATGATCTGTGGGGAGATATATTTGATAACATCCCGTCATTCGGAAAAAGATACAGAAAATTCATGAAGAAAAAATTTGGGTGACAACATGAAAAATAATGGGATAAAATTCAGAAAATATTTTAAAGAATATCGTTTGTCGAATGTGATGGCCATGATAAAAAACAACTCCAAAAGTCCATTGATTTGTGCGGATGATTGCAAGGGCAAGCTGGTTGTCATAACTGGGGCTACTTCCGGAATCGGCTATGCCTCTGCCAGAAAGTTTGCATCAAAAGGTGCGGATTTGATTTGCATCAACCGAAACAAAGAGCGCTCAGAAGCTTTGAAGCATGAAATTGAGGGTGCGTACAAAGTAAAGTGTGATTATATTTTGGCTGATTTCAGCAGCATGGAGGATACACATAAAGCTGCTCATCGTTTGCTGGAAATTGAGAAACCGATTGATATCATTATCCATAATGCCGGCATTTATCTTACAAAACGACAGATCACTTCAACTGGAATCGAAAAAGTCTTTATGGTGAACTACCTTTCGTCTTTCATCATGAACTACATCTTAAAAGAGAAACTGAAATCCCAGGGGAAATGCCGCATCATATTGGTAAACTCAGAAGGGCACCGTTTTGTGGCTTGGGGGATGCGTTTTGACGATCTGGATTGGTCAAAAAGGCGTTATTCCGGTTTGAAAAGCTACGGTACGGCCAAACTCGCCGAACTCTTAGCGATGCTGAAATTTGACGAGTATTTCCGAGGATCGGGTGTAACCATCAATGCGATGCATCCTGGAGCTGTAAAAACAGCCACAGGACAAGATAATGGTCCATTATACAAGTGGTTCAAGAAGAATGTATTGGACAAAACGTTAAACCCTGTTTCGGTGGCAGCAGAAGCGATATATTATTTAGGGGTTTCTGAAGATCTGGAGACATGCAGTGGTGAATTTTTCAATCTGACAACGCTTGAAGAGCCTGCTCCACCAGCGCTGGATGATGAAAATGCAAGCGTTCTGTGGGAAATAAGTTTGAAAATGGGGAATTTGAATGAATAATGCGGATCAAAAAAGATATGATGCCATAATTGTAGGTGGAGGACTTGCCGGGCTTACGTCTGCGGTGTTTCTTTCTCAAGCAGGCAAGAAAATTTTGCTTATCGAAAAAAATGCCGAATTTGGTGGATTGGTAAACTCATTTGAAAGGGATGGTTTCGTCTTTGATGCTGGAGCCAGAGCAATCTTAGGAGTCGTTTTGGCGATGCTGAAAGACTTGAATCTTGATATTGAGGTTGTCTCAAGCAAGGTTTCCCTAGGCGTTGAGGATAAAATCATCGGCATTGAAGGCCACAATTCTGTTAGCGAATACAGAGATTTGTTGGTGAGTCTCTATCCCGATAGCGTAGAGGATATCGATGCATTCATAGAAGTTATGGTTAAAATAATGAAACTGATCGATATCATCTATGGCATTGATAATCCATTATTTAAAGATATCAAGCGAGATAAGGCGTACGTAATGAAAGAACTTTTGCCATGGCTGCCGAAGTTTATCTTTGCGATGAGCAGGATTGAAAGGCTTTCCAAACCTAGTGATGAATATCTTAAACAAATTATTCAAGATCCGTCCCTTATCGATATCATTTCACAACATTTTTTCAAAGGTACACCAACATTTTTTGCATTGAGTTATTTCACGTTGTACAGCAGCTATGTGTACCCAAAAGGGGGTACAGGCAAGCTTGCCGAAGCATTGGTGGAAAAAATACAAGCATTCAATGGTGACATACTCCCGAATACGGTTGTAAAAAAAATCCATGCCGACCAACAGGTGCTTGTCGATGAAAACAACAACGAATACTATTATGAAGACCTTGTTTGGGCTGCAGACCTAAAAACTTTTTACAATATTACTGATCCGGGTAACCTGGCCCCAAAAATAAGGGAAAAGTTTGAAACAACAAAGGCATTGATGGCAAAAGGCAGGCCTAGCGAATCTGTCTTCTCGCTCTATTTGGAAGTCGATTTGCCGGTGTCCTATTTTAAGGAGTCCTTCAATGGGCATCTGTTTTACACACCATCCAGAAAAGGTTTGGGCAACATCAATAAAAGTGAACTTAAGGGAATGCTGGAAAAATGGGGAGAGACGGATAAAGAAGAAGTTCTTTCCTGGCTGGATCGTTTCCTGGAATACAACACTTATGAAATAGCGATCCCGGCTATGAGAGATTCTGACTTGGCCCCAGAAGGCAAAACGGGTTTGATCGTCAGCCTGCTTATGGAGGCGGAATTGTTCTATAAAGTTGAAGAATCCGGCTGGTATGAAGAATTCAGAAGGGAAATCGAAGATAAAATAATCAGTGTGCTTTCTGAAAGTTTATGTCCTGAGTTAAAAGATAAAGTGGAGAAGCAATTTTCATTTACACCTCTAAGTGTTGAAAACCGAGTCGGGAGTATTGGCGGGGCTATAGTAGGATGGTCTTTTGAAGCCCCGATTCCGGTTGTTTATAAAATGCAGCAAGTGAACAAATCAGTGCTTACGCCTATTCCGAATATTTATCAAGTAGGGCAATGGGCATACAATCCAGCCGGAACACCCACTTGTATCATTACAGGGAAATTAGCCGCTGACAGGATAACCAAAGAAAATAAGTAAGCGTCAAATGATTCAACTTTCTAATACCAGTTCTGGGGTAAATGGAAACCTATTTGAAAAAGTAATTGCAACAAAATGAATAGAAACTAAACTCCTAAAAATAACAGTTTTCTAGGAGTTTTTTGTTTGTAGTGCATTCGCGATAGTAAAGATTTTATTTCTTAACTTTATATAACTAAAGGTTTAGTGATATAATCAGGATGAGGTGATTGTATGGCGATCCAGTATACTAAATTATTTAAACTCCTTGAGGAGCGAGACATCCTAAGAACTGAATTACAAAAGGGGATAGGGATTTCCTCGGCAACGATGGCAAAGCTGACCAAGAATGAGCCGGTTTCCTTAAAAGTCATCGAGGACATCTGCAAATTTCTGCATTGCCAGCCGGGAGATATCATGGCGATGGAACAGCGGTCGGAACGGCCATTGCTGAAGCTTTTGAGGGAAGAAAAAGAAATGAAGTTGAAGGGCGGACTGTATCATCAGACCCAAATCAAACTTGCCTATAACTCAAATCGGATAGAAGGAAGCATCCTATCGGAAGAGCAGACGCGCTATATTTACGAAACGAATACAATTGCAATGCCGAAGGAAGAAGCTACTCCTGTCGATGACATCATCGAAACAATCAACCATTTCCAATGCTTTGATTATATGATTGACGTGGCGGATCAGGAATTGACGGAGAATATGATCAAAGCCTTCCATCGCTTGCTCAAATCGAACACTTCCGACAGCAGAAAGGAATGGTTCAAAGTTGGGGATTATAAAGCAAAACCGAATATGGTCGGCGACAACCGAACCGTCTCCCCATCAAAAGTGAAGGGTGAGATGGCCAAGTTGCTGGCAGATTATGCCTCTCTGGAGACCGTACAATTCGAGGACATCATTGCATTTCATCATCAGTTCGAATCGATCCATCCATTTCAGGACGGCAATGGCAGAGTTGGACGGATCATTCTGTTCAAGGAATGTTTGCGCTGGGGAATTGTGCCTTTTGTCATCGATGAACGTCACAAACTGTTTTATTACCGCGGCCTGAAGCAATTTGAAACTGCAAAAGGGTATTTGATGGATACGTGCTACTCAGCGCAGGATGAATACAAAAAGCTGGTTGATTATTTTATGGAGGAATAGTCTCAATGAGCCATGTTTTGTTGTGCCATTTCCCGCACATCCAAATTATTTTCGGAAAAACATTTGACTTCATGTTCAGGTGAATTCGTAGAATCAATTTAAGCGCACTGCTTAGAGATTGAACGAACATAATCATGAATAATTTGGAGGAAATGATATGACAGAGAATACTTACCGAACTTTTGAACTCAGCGATAAGGTAACGGTTCAACAGGTCACTTTTAAAAACCGCTACGGAATCGCTGTTGCAGCAGACCTATATTTATCAAAGGACATCGACAAAGCTCAAAAATATCCAGCTCTTATCGTCGGCACCCCATATGGTGGCGTCAAGGAGCAGGGCGCAGGGATCTATGCGCAGAATATGGCGGAACGCGGATTTGCAGCAATCGCGTTCGATGAATCACACAACGGAGAAAGCAGTGGCGCGCCAAGACACGTATCATCTCCGGACATCTTTGCCGAAGACTTCAGCGCTGCCGTCGATTACATCGGCACGCGTCCATTTGTGGACAGAAATAAAATCGGTGTAATCGGCATCTGCGGCAGCGGCGGTTTTGCGGTGACGGCTGCGCAGGTTGACACGCGGATCAAAGCAGTTGCCACTGTAAGCATGTACGACATGAGCCGGGTGATGCGCTACGGTTGGGCAGACAGCATGACGGATGAACAACGCACACAGCTTTTTGACCAACTGGGTGAACAACGCTGGAAAGACTTCCAGGGCGATGAACCGGAATTGACGCCTGCTTTCCCAAGCGAGCCTGTGGATTCTATCCCTGAAGGAATGGATCCGATCAGCAGTGAATCCTTCGGCTATTATGCGATGAAACGCGGATTCCACCCGAATTCGATCGGCGCGTTCACGAAGACGAGCGCCATGGATTTCATGAACTTCCCGTTGATGAACTACATCCAGACGATTTCTCCTAGACCGATCCTGTTCATCATCGGTGAGCATGCGCATTCGAGATATTTCAGCGAGGATGCCTACAAAATGGCGGCCGAACCGAAGGAACTGTTTGAAATTGCCAGCGCCGGCCACGTGGATCTGTACGACAGAACGGATCTGATTCCGTTCGATAAACTGGAGTCGTTCTTTACGGAAAATCTGTAAAAAAGATGTGGTTCAGATGAAAAATCCTAAACAAGTTGATTTTATTTTTGCATTCGCATTTTGTGCGGTTTTGCTGGTCGGCTGCACCAATAGTCCGCCGTCGAATGACGCCGGACTTGTTGCAGAAACAGACCAAATGCTCACCGAATCCAGCCCACAAGAAAGGGATGACGCCATGCCAATGATGACGATTCAAGTCGGAAACACCCGTTATGCTGTGTCGCTGAATGACAATGCGACAACGCAGGCACTGACCCAAAAGTTGCCGATGACTCTAAAAATGGATGAACTGAATGGGAATGAAAAATTTCATTATCTTTTGGAGACCTTGCCAACGGACTCTCAACGAGTCGGCAGAATCAAAGCCGGGGATGTGATGTTGTACGGTTCCGACTGTCTGGTGATTTTCTACAAAGATTTTTCGACCTCCTACAGCTACACGCCAATCGGGAGGATTGAAGACCCATCTGGACTTGCCCAAGCGCTGGGACGAGGGAGTGTCGAGGTCACATTCAGCAACCGATAACAGAATCAAGCGAGAGATGGGTTTTGAACCATTTCTCGCTTTTTACTTTGTTGAGCTGGAATTCCACCAACTGTTCATTACCTATCATTCCGAGGTCGGAATGATATTGCTTTTCAACACTAGGAAGCATAAAATGGAGTTGAGGTGAGCGATTATGGTATACATCAGCACAAAAGAAGCAAGCAACAATTGGGACATAAGCGAACGCAGGATTCGGGGACTTTGCCAAGAAGGTCGGATTGAAGGGGCAGTCAAAATCGGTCGGAACTGGGCAATCCCTGTTGATGCGCACAAACCTGTGGATGCAAGGCAAAGTGAACAAAAAAAGTATCTCGGCTTGGGATACGATTTCAGCCAAATCGATACGGCGATGGATACCATCAATAGACACAGACCGTTTTCAAAGGGATTGGCGGATTCCCTCCATGAAAAACTGATCGTTGAGTGGACTTACAACAGCAATGCGATCGAAGGGAACACACTGACCATGTCAGAAACGAAAGTCGTTCTCGAAGGGATAACGATAGGCGGAAAAAGCCTGGTCGAACATCTGGAAATCATCAATCACCGCGACGCCATTCTTTTCATCGAACAACTTGTTTCTGAAAAAGAACCGCTCTCCGAATGGAACATCAAGAACATTCATGCGCTGGTTCTGAAGCAAATTGATAATCAAAATGCGGGGAAATATCGGAGCGAGAATGTGGTGATCAGTGGTGCAAAGCATATTCCGCCGAAACATTATCAAATAAGCGAATATATGCAAAAATTGATTGCCGAATATCAGAACGAATGGCTTGGGTATCACCCCGTTGTGCGGGCGATTTTACTTCATGGCGAATTCGTGAAAATTCACCCGTTCATTGACGGAAACGGTAGGACATCACGGTTATTGTTGAACTTTGAACTTATGAAATCCGGCTATCCACCAATCATCATCAAAAACGAAAACCGTGCTGACTATTATAAGGTGCTTGATCACGCCCACACGACCATGGATTACGGACCTTTCATAAAATTGGTAGCGGAACTCGTGATTGAGTCGGAAAAATTGTGGTTAATGGTTCTGGAATGACAGAGCGGTTTTGTTCGAAAGGAAGGGAAGAAAATGCCTGATAAATTAACAAGTCTGGGATTCACGGACAGGTTCGCGCAGGAGGCGACCCTTAATCCGGATCTGCATCCGGCAAGAGTCATCGTGCAATACAAGGAATTGTATCGGGTTGCGACCGCAGAATCGGAGATGCTGGCCGAAATATCCGAGAAAATGCGCCATGCTGCAGTCGATACGCCGGGAATGCGCGAACTCGGTTTGGAAAGCGCAAACCTGGCGAGGACGTTTATCGACATCGATGAATTGGCGGAACAATGCAAATTCAAAGATTGCAAGCACGAAAATGAACCGGGTTGCATGGTCAGGAAAGCCATAGAGGATGGCATACTGACCGAAGAACGGCTGCAGAGCTACCTGAAGCTCAAGAAGGAAGCCAAGTATGAGGGCATGAATTCCAAACAGATTGAAAAAGAGAAGATCAGCACGATGTTTTCCGACTTCGGCGGCATCAAGAACGCTAGGAAATTCGCTAAGTCAAAAAATAAGGAAAAATAAAAGTTGGAGGAATTGCAATGAAATTAGGAATCATCATCGAAACGAAAGAATACGAAAAATCCTGGAACGCCATGAGGTTCGCCGTGACCGCGAAGAAGACCGGACATGAAGTGAAAGTATTCCTGATGGGCGAAGCCGTCGAAATCGAAAACATGACCCACGAAACATACGATGTGGCCGCACAAGTGCAAGCTTTTGCCGAACTGAACGGTGAAATATTGGCTTGCGGCACGTGCCTGAAGTCACGCAACATGGAAGGCTCGGATGTTTGCCCGATCAGCACCATGATTGATTGCGTCCAGATGGTCGAGTGGGCTGATAAGGTTGTTACTTTCTGAAAAAATACTGAAATTAAAGAGCTTCTGCACATTTATGGCTACATAATGTGCAGAAGCTCTTTGCCTTCAATACGAATACAAATACGAATTCAACTCTGTATTCTGCCTATTTCACTTCACTTCTACATAATTTACACGTATAATTATGTAGAAGTGAAAACTTTTAGGCAGAAAGGGAACCACTCATGCGAAAATTTGATTATTCAATAATCCCGGATGAATTGATGAATCATGAAATTATGAATCTGATTTCTGCGATTCACGAGTATAAAGGAAAACAAGAGCTATTTATTGAGGCAAAGTCGGATGTTTTAGAGTCAATGATTGAAATAGCAAAAATCCAAAGCACTGGAGCATCCAATAGGATTGAGGGTATCTATACATCTGATGAACGTTTGGATGCGTTGGTAAAGGAAAAAGCGGAGCCGCGTAACCGATCAGAGAGAGAAATTGCTGGTTATCGTGAAGTACTGGGTCTGATTCATGAAAGCTACGATTACATAGTTCCACGTGCTAATGTTATCTTACAGCTGCATAGAGACCTTTACCATTTCAGTCCACTATCTCACGGTGGTAATTTCAAAGGGTCGGATAATGTCATTACTGAAACAGACGCTAGCGGACAAAAAAAGGTTCGCTTTCAGCCCATGTCAGCATTTGAAACCCCAGATGGAATAGACCGACTCACTGATACGTTCATCGAAGCGATCAACACTGAAAAATATGATCCCTTACTGCTGATTCCGATGTTCATCTTGGATTTTCTTTGCATTCACCCATTCAGCGATGGCAATGGACGAATGAGCCGCCTATTGACATTGTTGCTCTTATACAGGTCCGGATATATTGTAGGGAAGTATATCAGTATAGAAATGATAATCGAAAAAACAAAAGAAACGTACTATGAGGTTTTAAAAGACAGCTCGACGGATTGGTATGAAGAAAAGAACAATTATTTACCATTTGTTAAGTATTACCTCGAGGTTATTTTAAGTGCCTCTAAAGAATTTTCGGCTCGTGTGGAGTTGATGCAAAATCGCAGCCTTTCCAAACCGGAACGCATCCGTTCGCTGTTTGATAATACACTTGAGAAGCTTTCAAAACGCATGATTTTAGAAAAATGCCCGGACATCAGCAAGGCTACAGTAGAAATAACGTTGGCCACTCTGCTGAAAGAGGGCTACATCATTAAGATAGGTGCGGGTAAAAATACAGCCTATATCCGTAATACGGACTATCAAAATGATAGCAGGGATTGAATCATTTTTTAATCAATTGAGAGAGTGTGAAATATTACAATGACAATAAAAGCTGTATTTGACTATGACAGTGACGAAAATTTTTTCTTTATAGTCGGCTACACTTCCGGTGGAGCTCCTTACGGCATCACGTGGGAACAAGCTGAGGAAGACGGACTTTTGGACTTCGAGGAAAGGACTGCATCCAATCAGGACTTTCCTTTTTAAGAGAGGGTGGCTACGGTGAATATCAATAATTTCCAAAAATACATCAACCAAACCATTTTGGGTAGAGGCTATGATTACTACATGCGCGGCTATGTAGATGAGGAATATGTCCGTAAAGGAAACACCTATATTTTTCTGGTGGAAGGAAGCGAAGTGTACGAAGTTTCAGTGGAACTTGATGAATCGGTAGAAATCATCCATGCCAAATGTGATTGTCCCTATGACCTCGGCCCGATCTGCAAACACGAAGCAGCGGTGTTTTTTCAGCTCGCCGAAATCATCAACGACGGGGACGTCAAATGGGACATTAAGGAAGCGCAGACTGAGCAACCGGGAATCAAAGAGGTTCTGAATAAAATGCCTAAAGAGGAACTGATCAGGATCATAATGGAAATCGTCCCTAAAAACGACACTTTGGAAGAGAGCCTGATTCTAAGATACTCTGATGGGAACAAAGAACAGGAAATTAAACAGGTTGCCAAGCTTATCCGACGTATCGTGAATAAGTATGCCGGCAGAGGTGGGTTTATAGCCTATGGGGAAATCAGCGATTATGTGGAAGAGATGGTCGGCATTTTGGAAAAAGCCAGGCATACAGCGGATCGCTTACTGGCCTTGGAAATCATTATCCTGGTCCTGCATGAGGCAATGGAAGCTTTCCAATACGCTGATGATTCCGATGGAGAAATCGGTGGTTTGGCTTCGGACTGTATTGAGGTGATGGAAAATCTTGTCCTCGCAGAAAAAAAATCCGACAGCTCTATAACGCTGAAGTTGTTCAACAGACTGTTGGAAGACAGCAATGACCACGCTTATGAAGGTTGGGAAGAATTCACAATCGATATTCTCCGATTGTGCGCTGAAATCGCGGATACGGAAGCGTCGCAAGTACTGCTCAGGGCGAGAGTAATGGCCTATCTGGACAAATCTGACACTGATGGTTTCAGCACCTATTATGCAGCGCCCTTGCTGCAAATCCTGCACAGGTTGATTGTTGTCTATGGAACGGATGCTGAGGCGTTACAATTCGAGGAGGAGAACAGCACACACGCATCCTTCCGGGAAATGTTGATCGAGAGAGCCAAAAAGGAAAACAACTTCGAAAAAGTCATCGCATTGGCAATAGATGGGGAAAAACAAGATGATTATTATTCGGGAAGAAAGCCTAAATGGAAAGAAATCCGCTATGAAGCCTACAAAAAATTATCCTTAAAGGCTGAACAGGCGCGGTTAGCCAAGGAACTGCTCTTTGACGGCCAGTTTGAATACTATCAGGAACTCAAGGATCTGAACAATGGGGACGAAAAAGAATTCTATGATGAGTTGAAGTCAAAATTGAAAGAGGATACCCGTTGGCAAGCGAAGAACATCTATATAAATCTCATTGAACAGGAAGATGACACGGATGAAATCATGGCGTACGTCAGGGAGAATCCTCATTACATCGTGAGGTATGCAGAGCTTTTGAAAGACAATTATGCGGATGAAGTGGATGAGCTCTATTCGAATCACATAAGATCCGCTGCCCATTCATCCTCAAAAAGAAGTGCCTACCAAGATGTCTGCGGTCTCATCAGACGATACAAAAACATCGTCGGAAAAGACAATACCGCAGAATTGGTGAACGAACTACTTGTCCTTTACAAGAAAAAGCGCGCCTTTGTGTATGAGCTGAGCAAGCTGGATTAATTTGTTCTGAATCCAAGCTATTTCCACCAGCAACTTTTTAGAAAAAGATCGAACTCCCCTAACTCTCCAAGAACTATTTAGGGGAGTTTTTTTGATTCAGAAAGTGGTAAAATGAAGATGGGAATGAAAACGTTTTTTGTTGATCGCAACGTGGCTTTAACTCTGATGGAATAGCCGAATGGAGGAATCCTAATGAAAACCAGCATTTTTTCCAGCAACAAACTGTTCAAGTGGGGTACGATCATCGGTTTGGCGATCCTTGTGGTAGTAGCTGTCATGTTTATTTTGTCTGCACTCGGGATCACTTCTGACTTCAAGGTGAAAGAAACATTGACGATGGAAGATGCGGGTGTGCTTGAAAACGGAGTGCTGAACAACGGCTGGATTGCGGAAACCCAAGAGTACATCTTTTATATCGACCCCGGCGCCGGTGAAATGTCCCCGGGTTCCCCGGTAGGCAGTCTGATCAGAAGGAACCGGGATTGGAGCGGCCGCGTCGAACTGACGGATACTCCTGTCAGCTATCTATCGGCAACGGAAGACTGGGTCTACTATTCGGATAGAGCCGACAATAGTCATCTTTACCGGATGAAGGCGGACGGAACCGAAAAAAGCTTGGTTATCTCCGAGACGGTATATTCCTGTGCGCTTGCAGACGATGCGATCTATTACACTACCCTCGAGGGGCTGTTCCGAAGCGATTTGGATGGTACCGAACAAAAACAGCTCCAGTCAGAAGGCGGAAATCCTACTGTTGTCGGCGATTGGGTCTATTATGCCGAAGACAAGCAGTCCTTATCACGCATCAAGACGGACGGCAGCATGAATCAGCAGCTGCTGTCGGATTATGAAGATTACTACTTGAATGAAGAGAGCATCTTTTACATCATGCTGACCGAAACGGAAGACGAGAGCCTATTCACTTTGACGCTGCATCAAATGGACGATACTGGTGCGGAAGCAACTGAAATTCTGTCTATAGAAGATGTTGTAACGTCGCAGTTGGACGGCGGCTACCTGTATTATCAGTTGGGAAAAGGCCAGGGTAGACTGGAAGAAGGTTTGTATCGCGTCAATTTGGACGGTTCGGGAACTGAAAGGGTAAATGACATCATGATCTGGCAACTGGACCATATCTTGGGCGATTGGATGTACATTCTCCAATACAGCGGTGAACGCTACCGCATCAAGCTGGATGGCTCGGCGGCTGTATTGTTTGAATGACAACTCGAAGGCGCCAACGCGCTTCGGGTTGAAAAGGGCACGGAGAATTTTTCAAGGACTTAAAGATTAGTCTGAGCTAAGCTGAAACTTTTGAGGATTCTGGCGTGATTTCAAAAAGGGGTGATTTCGTATGTTGGGCGCAATCATCGGGGACATTATCGGCTCCCGTTTCGAGTGGCATAATCACAGGGACAAGCATTTTGAACGGTTCACGGAAGCGTGCCGGATGACGGACGACAGCATCATGACACTAGTGGTAGCCAAGGCGCTGATGGAAACGAAGAAAACCTGCCAGATGCAGCATTCTATCTTTCAGAAGAATAAGGAGGAAACTATCATGAAAATGCAGTTTTGGTCCAAACAAAAGCCGGACAATGGGCAGCGGGTTTGACTATGGCATTCATCGTGCTGATGGCCATTAAAATGGTCGGGCTTGGTGCTGCAATCAGATTGCCTCTGCCTACACCTGCTCTTGCGTTGATGGGACTGGTCGGCTTCATCATGGGGCTGATTGCCATTATCAAATACAAGGACAGAGCCCTGTTGACGTTGCTGTCCATTCCGGTCGGACTTGTGATTATTTTATGGACACTCGCTGAAATTGCTTTCCCGCACTGACGCATCGTTGCCCGAATATCAATTGTGTAAAGACGTCCTTAGTCAGGGCGTCTTCTTTATTTGCCATTTGCATTGTCTTGCGTAGGGTATATACGCGGTATTCGCGTTATAATGAGGTTGGGAAATAGCGGTTACAAAAAGGGGATAGTTGGCTCTATCAATTTGCGGGATACTTAATCAGGGAATGAGGTGGAATTTTTGGAATCGATAAACGAATGTGTCAAGGAATATGCTTCACAGTTAAGCAAAGGGCATATTCAGAAAGCCTACAAAGGGATCCTGACATTCATGTCAGAACTTCGCTCCTATCTAGGAAACAAGTACCCGGATTACACTGTTGGTAGTTTGTATTTTGGCTACATGGATATGACGTACTTTGCTTTCACACCTGCTGATTTAAAAAATAAGAAGCTGAAAATCGCCGTAGTTTATTTGCATGAAAAAGGCGTGTTCGAAGTTTGGTTGGCTGGGAATAACAGAAAAATTCAGGCTGAGTACATCGCGTTGATGGGCAGTGAAAATATTGGTAAATATAAATTGTCACAGGTTATTCCGGGAGTCGATTCCATTATTGAATCAACTCTGGTTGAGAAGCCGGATTTTGACCATCCAGACGAACTCAAGAAGCAGATTGAAAAAAAGACGATGGCATTCGTCAAGGATATTCTGTCTATTCTGGATGAAACTCAAGGATAGGAGCTGGATGACATATGAACAAAAAGTCTGGAATCATTAAGGAAGGATTGCTTGTTACAATAGCGAGCTTACTTACTTTGGCAGTTGCCTTTATGCTGTATTTTCTGATCTTCATGGTTTTTGAATCCTTTGCAAATCAGGATGGTTCCTATGGATTTGTGTCACAATTGCGCGTTGGGTATGGGATTATTTGGCTTGGCCTATGTTTGATCGTATACCGTACGACGATATATGATTGGCTCAAAGCCGGCGTGCTGACTGCTTCACTTACCACTTTTATGGTCGGAATTGGTGTGCAATTGTACAAAAGTCCCATTGTAGTGGGGTTGGTCCTATTATTAGTTGCTTCAATAAGTGTATTTCTGCTTCATAAAATGAAGCAGAAATGGTATCACTACTATGCTGTTGCACTTTCCATCCTTGCCGCATTGTTTTATTTATAACTGATTTGAACGATTAAGGGAGGAAAAATGAAATGCCCGGTCCATTAGATTTCAAAAAAGAATCCAAGAACCTCTACCAACCCAAGACTATCCCTGTGATCGTCGATGTGCCGAAGATGACATTCATCATGGTTGACGGCAAGGGGAACCCCAATGATGAATCGGGGGAATACGCAAAAGCAATCGAAATGCTTTACGGGCTGTCCTACACCATCAAAATGAGCAGCAAAAGCGGCAATGCCCCGGCGGATTTCTTCGAATATGTCGTTCCGCCATTGGAGGGCCTCTGGTGGACGGAGCTTGATCGCCCCTTTGACACGAGCCAAAAGGACAAATTGATCTGGACAGCGATGATCCGTCAGCCGGAATTTGTCACTGATGTAGTATTCCGATGGGCCGTTGAGGGATTGAAGAAAAAGAAACCGTCGCTTGACCTCGCCAAGGCAAGGTTGGCGGAGTTCACAGAAGGGCTTTGCGTTCAGATGATGCATATGGGTCCCTATGATACGGAAGCAGTGACAGTCAAGGCTATCGACGATTTTGCTGCAGCCAATGGATACGTCAATGCCATTTCGGAAATGAGTCCAGACGGTACAATCCGTAGGCATCATGAAATTTACCTGAACGATCCGCGTAAAGTAGCTCCGGAAAAGATGAAGACGGTCGTCCGCCATCCGATCAGGAAATAAAAATAGAAAATGTGGAAATGTAATTTTCAAAAATAAAACGCTTCCCTTGAAGTGCACTCCAAGGTGTATACTTCTGTTTGTGATGCGAGTGGCGCCATTTTGATTCGCAAAAAGGCGCAATGATCAAAATAAACAGCTTCAGGAAGGAAGGAAACATTATGACAACATGGTTGATTACAGGCTGCTCCAGTGGTATCGGCAGAGGAATCGCAAAAGCAGTTTTAAAACATGGGGATAACGCGATAGTGACTGCACGGAACATTTCCACGGTGGCGGATATCGTCGAAAATTATCCCGACACTGCTATCGCGGTGCCTCTGGATATCACAAATATAGAAAGTATCGCGGACGCCGTAAAAGCGGCAGCTGATAATTTTGGTGGGGTGGATGTCCTCGTGAACAACGCTGGTTATGGTTACCGTTCTTCCATCGAAGAAGGCGAAGAAGAAAGCGTGAATCTGCTGTTCGACACGAACTTCTTCGGCCCGATTGAATTGATCAAGCAAGTCTTGCCATACATGCGGGCGCAGAAGAAAGGCGCCATCATCAATGTTTCCTCGATCGCTGCCGCCCGCTCAGGTGTCGGTTCCGGTTATTATGCTGCATCCAAGGCCGCTTTGGAATTGATGACTGACGGCTTGATGAAGGAAGTCGCTCCGTTGGGAATCAAAGTGATGACCGTGGAACCAGGCGCATTCCGGACCAAATTCTACGAC
>ERZ1023696.50-NODE-50-length-27261-cov-6.709553_pt1 | contig 27261 bp, 26 predicted proteins | sample MGYA00520859_ERZ1023696 | MGnify/ENA primary metagenome ERZ1023696 (study PRJEB33180, sample SAMEA4046002) | wastewater metagenome | place: Denmark | collected 2016-03-13 | study: EMG produced TPA metagenomics assembly of the PRJEB13832 data set (Local surveillance...
GTGCGGGGTTAGGCGACGACCACTGCGGCACCTTCGCCGCGCTGCGCAATCGTGCCAATGGTGTACACCTGCTCGCCTGCGGCACGCAGTGTGGCGGCCGTGGCTTCGGCGTTGGCGGCGTCTACCACCACCACCATGCCGATGCCGTTGTTGAAGGTGCGGTTCATCTCGATGTCGTCAATGCCGGCGGTCTTTTGCAGCCAGGCAAACAGCTCGGTCTGGGGCCAGCTGCCTTTTTGCAGGTGGGCAGCGGTGCCCTCGGGCAGCACGCGCGGGATGTTCTCCAGCAGGCCGCCGCCGGTGATGTGGGCCAGCGCCTTGATGGGATGTTGCGCCAGCGCGGCCAGCACGTTCTTCACATACAGGCGCGTGGGCTCCATGACGGCCTGCTTGAAGGGTTTGCCGTCTAGCGTGGCGGGCAAGGTGCCCGCTGCCTCGGCACGCTCGATGCACTTGCGCACCAGCGAGAAGCCATTGGAGTGCACGCCGCTCGATGCCAGGCCCAGCACCACGTCGCCGGGCTTCACGTCCTTGCCGGTCAGGATTTTCGATTTTTCGACCGCGCCCACGGCAAAGCCTGCCAGGTCGTATTCGCCTGCAGGGTACATGCCGGGCATTTCTGCGGTTTCGCCGCCAATCAGGGCGCAGCCCGAAAGCTCGCAGCCCCTGGCGATGCCGCCGACCACGGCAGCGGCCGTATCCACATCCAGCTTGCCGCAGGCGAAGTAGTCCAGAAAGAACAGCGGCTCGGCACCTTGCACCAGCACGTCGTTCACGCTCATGGCCACCAGGTCGATGCCCACGGTGTCGTGCATGTTCCATTCAAAAGCCAGCTTGAGCTTGGTGCCCACGCCGTCGGTGCCGCTGACCAGCACGGGTTCCTTGTAGCGCTTGGGCACCTCGAACAGCGCGCCGAAGCCGCCGATACCGGCCAGAACGCCCTCGCGCATGGTCTTTTTGGCCAGCGGTTTGATGCGCTCGACCAGGGCGTCGCCTGCGTCGATGTCAACGCCAGCGTCTTTGTAAGACAGGGGGGAAGGAGTGGATGCGGAAGAGCTCATGGCAGGGATGGCACGGACCAGCGTGCGCGGCAGACTAAAATTTGCGCAGATTTTACGGGTTGTGCACCGCGCACCGTCCGTTCACCCTTACTTCCTGCTTCGTTTTGACTTTCACGCCCATGCTGTCCCCTGTGATCCATCCCTGCGCCTGCCCTTGTGTCAGCAGGCTGCAGCCATGAAACAGCTGGCCCTGGACATCGGCCTGGCCTCCGGGCCCACTCTGGCGCGTTTTTTCGCCGGCCCCAACGAGGCCGCGCTGCAGCATCTGCGGCTGTGGGCAGGGGAGGGCAGCCAGCCGGACACCCGTTCACCGGTGCCCACCTACCTGTGGGGCGAGGCGGGCAGTGGCAAGACCCACCTCCTCAAGGCGGTGCGCCAAGCCTTGAGCGACCAGGGCGCCAGCGTGGGCTGGCTCGATGCTTCGGTGGCCAGCGCGGCCGAGTTTGACGAACGCTGGGCTGCCGTGGTGCTGGACGATGTGCACCTTTACAGCACGGCCCAGCAGGCCATGGCCTTCAACTGGTTTGTGAATGCCATCAGCCCCGCCAATGGTGCGCCGCGCTGGGTGCTGGCGGCCGGCAACCTGCCACCGGCCGACCTGCCGCTGCGCGACGACCTGCGCAGCCGCCTGGGCTGGGGCCATGTGTTCCAGCTGCAACTGCTTGATGAAACGGCCCGCCGCGCCGTGCTGCGCCAGGAGGCCGATGCCCGGGGCGTTTTTCTGGGCGATGAGGTGATGGACTTCATGCTCAACCGCTTCTCGCGTGACCTGGGCAGCCTCATGCAACTGCTCGATCAACTCGATGCCTATGCACTGCGCACCCAGCGCGCCATCACCATCCCGCTGCTCAAGGCCATGCTGGAGTCGGAGTGATGAACACCCCCCTGTGTCGCCTTCGGCGCCTTCCCCCCTCTCTTGAATCGCTGCGCGATTCGGAAGGGGGACGCTCCCGGCGCGGCGGGGCGGCCCTTGCGCGGGAGCCCTGGCGCGGGCCGCGCCAGTTGCTGCTGCTGCGGGTAGGGTCTATCGCATACCAAAGAATCAATGACTGATACCCAGACAAATCGCCCCCGGCTGACGCTGTTCGACCTGGACCACACGCTCTTGCCCATTGACTCCGACTACGAGTGGGGCGAGTTCACCATCCGCATTGGCTGGAACGACCCCGTAGAGTTTGCGCGCCGCAACGACGAGTTCTATGCACACTACCAGGCGGGAACGCTCGATGTGCACGACTATGTGCGGTTTGCCATCGAGGCCGTGCGCCAGCGCGGGCCCGAGGCCGCCGCTGCCGCCCATGCCCAGTTCATGCGCGAAGTGATCGAGCCAGCCATACAGCCGCAGGCGTGCGATCTGCTGCGCCAGCACCAGGCGGCCGGCGATGAGGTGCTGATCATCACCGCCACCAACGAATTCGTGACCCGGCCCATTGCCCAGGCGCTGGGGGTGCAGCAGTTGCTGGCCATGCAGCTGGCCCGCGATGCGCAGGGCTGGTACACCGGCGAAATCGACGGAATTCCCACCATGCGCGAAGGCAAGGTGCGGCGCATGGAACAATGGCTGGCCGAGCGGCGGCTTTCGTGGGGCGATGTGGAGAGCACCTTCTACAGCGATTCCATGAACGATGTGCCGCTGCTGGAAAAAGTCAACCACCCTGTTGCCACCAACCCCGACGCCCGGCTCAGAGCGCTGGCGCATGAGCGCGGCTGGCGCATACTGGACCTGTTTTCGGACGGCACAAACCAGAATGCACAGCCCGCCACCGCGCAGGATGCCGCACCCTGAAACTGCACCTTGACCGCATGTTTGCGCCGCTCCACCTGTTTACTGCATACCCATGATCAAGAAGTTCATCAACAAACTGCTCGGCAAATCCACGCCCGGCACCTCGGGCGGCAAGCCGCATTTCGGCAAGCGTGAAGAGGTGCCCGCCTCGGTGCATGGCATCAACCCCGAGCTGGTGGACCGCCGCGCCGCCGACGTGGTGGCCACCCTCAAGCAGGCGGGCTTTGAGGCCTACATCGTGGGTGGCGCCGTGCGCGACCTGCTGCTGGGCCTGCGCCCCAAAGACTTCGACGTGGCCACCAACGCCACGCCCGAGCAGGTCAAAGGGCTGTTTCGCCGCGCCTTCATCATCGGCAAGCGCTTTCGCATCGTGCACGTGGTGCATGGCCGGGGCCGTGAGCACGAGGTGATCGAGGTCTCCACCTTCCGCGCCTACCTCGACAACGCCGCTGCAGGCCAGGTGGCGGGCAACGAAAAGACCAGCAAGGCCCAGCTGTCGGGCATGCAACATGCCGTGGATGCCAGCGGCCGCGTGCTGCGCGACAACGTGTGGGGCCCGCAGGACGAAGACGCCACGCGCCGTGACTTCACCGTCAACGCCATGTACTACGACCCGGTGAGCCAGATCGTGGTGGACTACCACAAGGGCCTGCAGGACGCCAAGAAGAAAACACTGCGCATGATTGGCGACCCCGCCACGCGCTACCGCGAAGACCCCGTGCGCATCATTCGCGCCGTGCGGTTTGCGGCCAAGCTCAGCGCCCTGGGCTTCACCATCGAGACCAAGACTGCCGCGCCCCTGGTGCAGTCGCAACTGTTGCTGGCCGAGGTGCCGCAAAGCCGCATGTTTGACGAAATGCTCAAGCTGCTGCAAACGGGGCATGCCATTGCCACTATCGAGCAACTGAAGAAGCTGGGGATGGCCAAGGGCATCTATCCGTTGCTGGACGTGGTGGTGGAGCGTGCCGCCACACCGTTTGTGAACGCCGCCCTCACCGACACCGACCGCCGGGTGGGCGAAGGCAAGCCCGTGGCACCCAGCTTTTTGCTGGCCTGCGTGCTGTGGGAGGACGTGCGCAATGGCTGGACAGAGCGCCAGAACCAGCGCCAGCACCCTCTGCCGGCGCTGCAGGAGGCCATCGACGAGGTGTTTGACAAGCGCATTGGCGACGTGTCGGGTCGCGGCAAGCTGGCGGCCGACATGCGTGAGATCTGGGTGATGCAGCCGCGCTTTGAAAAGCGGGTAGGCAGCGGGCCCTTTGGCATGGTCGATCAGTTGCGTTTTCGCGCAGGATTCGACTTCTTGCGCCTGCGTGCCGACGTGGGCGAGGTGGAAGAGGCCCTGGCTGAATGGTGGCAAGACTTCCAGGGCGCCAGCGATGAACGCCGCGAAGACCTCATGGACCAGGCCCGCGAAGAGCAGAAAGCCCGCCAAAAGACCCAGCCTGTAGTCAAACGCGTGCCACGCAGCGCACCCGCCGCAGGGGCTGCGCCCCGTGAGGCGGCCGCCGGTACGGCATCTTTGCCCGACGGCGCCGCGCCGCTGGCTGACGGCGATGCACCCAAGAAGCGCCGCCGCCGCCGTCGCAAGCCCGGTGCTGGCAATGGCGAAGGCGCTGCCTCTGCCGCCGCTGGCGAATAAGCGGGGTTTTCTTCATGCAGGGTGCCGCACCCCCGGTGGTCAACCCTGTGCTTGCGCCTGAGGCCTCCGCTGCCCCCGCAGCATCTGCGCCCGTGTCTGCCTGGATCGGCCTGGGTGCCAACCTGGGTGACCGGCTGGCCACCCTGCGCACCGCCCTGTCGGCCATGGGGGCCCTGCCGGGCACGCGCGTGCAGGGCGTTTCATCGCTGTATGGCAGTGCGCCGGTGGATGCGGGCGGGCCCGACTATCTGAACGCTGTGGCGCAGGTGCAAACCACCCTGGCGCCCCATGCCTTGCTGGCGCAACTGCAGGCGATCGAGCAGGCGGCCGGACGCGAGCGCCCCTACCGCAACGCCCCGCGCACGCTGGATCTGGACATCCTGCTGTACGGCGACGAGGTGATCGACACCCCCACGCTCACGGTGCCGCACCCGCGCCTGCACGAGCGCGCGTTTGCGTTGTGTCCCCTGGCCGAGCTGGCCCCTGACCGGGTGCCAGCGCACCAGCTGGCGACCGTGGCCCCGCAGCGCATCGACCGGGTGCAGGGCGCTGACTGGGCGATTCAGGCAACACGTCAAGTCAGTTAGTCAGGTGTTGCAATGCTCCTGAATATATAGCAGCTTGCGCTTATGGATAAAGCGCTGTAGCCATATTTCATGTAAATAAATGGGCGCTACCTGCCGTCGCGGCGGAAGGCGATCACCCCATCCATCAATCCACCTTGGCGCCCGAGGCTTTCACCAGTGACTGGTATTTGGCCCGTTCGCTGGCCATGAAGGCGTCGAATTGCTCGGGGGTGGTGGGCACGGGCTCGGCGAGCAGTGCGCCAAAGCGGGTTCTGGTTTCGGGGGCGTTGAGTGCGGCCACGAAGGCCTTGTTCAGCTTGGCGATCACCGGTTTGGGTGTGCCGGCGGGCGCCACCAGGCCCCACCAGGTGTCGATCGAGAAGCCCTTGAAGGTGCTGGACAGCGGTGGCACGCCGGGCAGGGCCGGGCTGGCCTGCAGGCTGGTCACGGCCAGGGCCTTGAGTTTGCCGGCGCGGATGTTGGGTGCGGCGGTGGCAAGGTTGTCGATATTGAAGTCCACCTCGCCGCTCAGCAGGGCCAGCTGGGCCGGGTTGCCGCCCCGGTAAGGGATGTGCAGGGCAAAGATGCCCGCGCGCTGCTTGAACATTTCGCCCGCCAGGTGGCCCGCGCTGCCGTTGCCGCCGCTGCCATAGTTGAGCTTGGCCGGGTTGGCCTTGGCATAGGCGATGAGGTCGGCCACGCTGTTGATCTTCAGTTGTGCCGCCTTTTCGGCGTTCATGACCAGCACGTTGGGCACGCGCACCATTTGGGTGATGCCGGCAAAGTCCTTGGCGGCGTCGTAAGGCATGCGGGCATACAGCCAGGGGTTCACGGCATGCGTGGCGGTGGCGGCAATGCCGATGGTCAGGCCATCGGGGGCGGCCTTGGCGATGGCGTCGGCGCCAATGTTGCCACCCGCGCCGCCCTTGTTGTCGACGATCACCGTGCCCAGCGAGTCACGCACCCGCTCTGCCAGCGCGCGGGCCGTGATGTCCAGCGGGCCACCGGGGGCGTAGGGAACGATCAGGCGAATGGGTGCGCCCGTGTCCTGGGCCATGGCCAGGGAAGAGGAAAAAACCGCTGCGGCAGCGACACTTGCGAGGAGGATGTTTCGGCGGTTCATGGCGCCATTGTGCAAAAAACGGAGCGAGCCCCCCGAAAAAAGGCCGCTGGCGGGTGCGATGGGCACCGTGCCGGCGGCCTGCATCCCGGCCAACCGGCAATGTTCAGCCGTGCTTGTCGGCCTCGGAGGTGAAGGAGTCGGCAAAAAATTCGTCGGGCGGCAGGCCGCGCTCGGCGCTGTAGGCGGCGCGTGCCGAATCGACCACGATGGGGGCGCCACAGGCATACACCTGGTGGCCCGACAGGTCGGCAAAATCCTGCAGCACGGCCTGGTGCACAAAGCCGGTGCGGCCCGTCCAGCCGTCTTCGGGCAGGGCATCGGACACCACGGGCACATAGGTGAGGTTGGGCATTTGCGCGGCGCGCGCCAGCATCCAGTCGTGCAGATACAGGTCGCCCGGCCGACGGCCGCCCCAGTAGAGCGTGGTGGGGCGCGTGATGCCCTTGAACTGCATGTGCTCGATCAGCGCCTTGACGGGCGCAAACCCGGTGCCCGATGCCAGCAGCACGATGGGCTTGGCCGAATCCTCGCGCAGGAAAAAGCTGCCAAACGGGCCCTCGATGCGCAGGATTTCCTTTTCCTTCAGGGCGCCGAACACATGGTCGGTGAACTTGCCGCCCGGCATGTGGCGAATGTGCAGCTCCAGCCCCGGGGCCTCGGCCTGCGTGTGGGGGGCGTTGGCCATGGAATAGGCGCGGCGCACGCCACCTTGCAGCAGGAACTCGATGTACTGGCCCGCGTGGTAGCGGAAGGTGTCGGCCGCGGGCAACTGCAGGCGCAACTGCATGACATCGTGCGATTTTTTCTCGAAGGCAACCACGCGCACGGGCATCTTCTTGACGGGGAAGGCGCTTTCGTCGGTGACCTGGCGCGATTCGAGCACCACGTCGGTCAGGGGGTGGGCGCAGCAGGTCAGCACAAAACCTGCGGCTTCTTCGTCGGCCGTCAGGGCTTTGGACTGGTGTTCGCCATGGTGCACGGCGCCGCTGATTTTTTTGCACTTGCACGAACCGCAGGCGCCGTCCTTGCAGCCATAGGGCAGCCCCACGCCGCTGCGGATGGCCGCCGCCAGGATGGCTTCGTCTGCGTTGGCACTGAATGCGCGGCCGCTGGGTTGCACGGTGATCTGGAACGCTGCGTTGGCCGTCTCTGTGCTGGTCATGGTGTGGGTATCCTTGGGCTATTCTTCAAGTTGTCTTCATGCGAACGGCCCCGATTTTGCCCTTAGAACCTGATCGCTCTCTTAACAGCCCCACGGCCTGCCACCGCGTATGGCCACAGCGCGCGCCTGCAGCACGCCAGAGCCACGGCAAGCGCCGTGCCATTGTGGCGCAGTGGCACCGCATGGGCGCCGTGCAGCGCCGCTTGCAGCCAGTGCGCGCCGCATTGCGCAGCACGGAGGTGACCCCATGAGCACCGTGGCGGTCACCAGCGGGCTGGGCGCGTTGCCCTCCCGGTTTCGGCGCGAGCGCCTGCTGATCGTGGGCTATGGCGATGTGGGCCAGCGCATGGCGCGCAACCTGCTGACCGGCCCGGGGGCGCAGCGCCTGCGTGTGCTGGCGCTCACCTCCCAGGCTGAACGCGTGGGCAGCCTGCGCGCGCAGGGGGTGACGCCGCTGGTGGGCAACCTGGACCACGCTGCCACGCTGCGCCGTCTTTCGGGCCTGGCCACCCGCGTGGTGCACCTGGCACCACCGCCGGGCGAAGGCGGTGGCGGTGCCGCCTGGTGGCGCGACCCGCGCACCGTGGCCTTGGCGCGGGCCTTGCGGCTGCGCAGCCTGCCGGTGTCGCTGGTGTATGCCTCGACCAGCGGGGTGTATGGCGACTGCGCGGGCGCCCTGGTGGCTGAAACCCGCCCCGTGGCACCCGGCACGCCCCGTGCCCAGCGCCGCGTGAATGCCGAGCGCGCCGTGCGCCACCTGGGGCGCGCTGGCGTGCGCACCAGCATTCTGCGCATTCCGGGCATTTATGCCCCTGACCGCGAGGGCGGAACCCCCGAGGCCCGTCTGCGCAGGGGCACCCCCGTGCTCACGGCGCAAGACGACGTGTACACCAACCACATCCATGCCGATGACCTGGCGCGCGCCTGCCTGGCAGCGCTGTGGCGTGGCAAGCCCCAGCGGGTTTACAACGTCAGCGATGCCAGCGCGATGAAGATGGGCGACTATTTCGATCTGGCCGCCGACCTGTATGGGCTGCCGCGCCCGCCCAGGGTGCCGCGCAGCACCGCGCAGGATGCGCTGCCGGTGATGCTGTTGAGTTTCATGAGCGAATCGCGCCGGCTTGACAACCACCGCCTGCTGGACGAGCTGGGCTTGCGGCTGCGCTACCCCACCGTGGCCACGGGCCTGCGCGCCTGAAGATTGCCCTCAAAGGCGCCCTGAAAGGCGCCGCCCGGTGTTCAGCGCGGGTAGCTGTTGCCCTGGCTGTCGTAGCAGCGAAACACGTTGCAATGCGTGATCCGGCGCGGTGGCGGCGGCGGAGCCGGCCGGGTGTAGACGGGATAGCGCGGCGGAACCACCACGACCGAAGGCGCCTGCATCTGCCTGCCTGCGCGGGCTTTTTCTACCTCGGCATAGCCCTCGGGGCCCAGGCAGTCCAGGTCCACCTGGCGTTGTGCGGCTTCGACGCGCAGGTTCTGTTCGTAGGTGCCGTCGGCGCTGCCGAGCACCACGTCAAGGTTGCGACGTGACCGGGCGCACTCTGCAGACCGCGCATAGTCCTGCGGGCGCGCAGCCGGGCGCGGGGCGCCTGCCGCCAGTTCTCGCTCGCGCCGCGCGTCGCGATCGGCGTCGATTTGCCGGGTGACCGCTTCGGCCTGCAATTGCTGCTGCTTGCGCGCCAGCGCTTGGGCGGCCTGCTCACGCTCGAGCTGGATTTCTTGCGGCGTCTTGCGGGGCTCGACCTCACGAACCGATGCGGCACCCGGGCAGGTGCCATCGGTGTAGGTGACCTGGCCGGTGCGCGCATCGGTACAGCGCAGCACCTGGGCCTGCGCGGTGAAACACACAAGCACCGCACAGGCGGCCAGGCAGTTGCGCACGATGGGCATGGTGGTTTTCCTGAAAGAAGTCCTCAGAACGCGGGTACGTTCTCAACTGCCCTGGCCGCGTGGGGCGTCGGTTCGCCAACGGGGCTGGTCCGGGCGATCGGGTCGGTGCGTGCCGTCGCCACGCTGGCGGCGATCGTCGTCGCGTTGGGGGCGGTTGGCATGATCCCGCTGGGCCTGTTCACGGCGGGCCTGGTCCCGTGCCTGGTCGCGCTCACGGTCCCGGCGCGCGTCTTGTTCGCGGTGGGCCTCCCGGGCCTGGCGGGCCTCGCGCTCGCGCCGCGCTTCCCGCTCACGCTGGGCTTCGCGCTGGTGTTGGGCTTCGCGTTCACGCTGGGCACGCTCGCGTTCGCGCCAGTCATTGCGGTCGTCGTACCGGCGTCCAAAATAGCCGGGCGGTGGGGCCACCGGGTAGCCATACACCGGAGGCGGGCTGCCGTAGATATAAGCGGGCTGCTCATACACACCGTAGCCGGTGGGCTGTGGCGTGTAGTAAGGGTCGCCAGGAACCACGGCGCAGCCCGTGGCCAGTGCGGCAAGCGCAACGGCAGAAACAATGCGGGCAAGCGGGTGATGTGTCATGGTGGTCAGATTCTGGCGTTGCGCATGGCGTTCCGCCCATTGCGTAAAGCCCGTGAAAAGCGCCCCGGCGGGGTGTTACAACTTCGCGGTCCTGCGCCATCCATTAGACGCCTGGCGGGCCATTCCGGTTGACCTGCCTCGTGGTGCGCCGCCGTGGTGGGTGCGACGACTGGCGCCACCGCGCCACCGCGCCACAGTGCCGCGCAAAACCCTGGTGATCCGCCGACTCGCCAAAGAGGGTGCGCATGCTATTATTTATATAGCTGTCAGCGCTTTACCAGTAATGGCTAGAGCCATTTTTTGCTTGAATAATCGCCTCGCCGACCCTGTCAGGAGGGCAGCACCCGCCGCATGGCGTCTGCCAGGTCTTCGGCCACAAACTTGGCCACATAGCCATCTGCGCCAACGCTGCGCACATGGTCTTCGTTGGCCGAGCCCGAGAGCGACGAGTGGATGATCACCGGCAGCCCATGAAAGCGCGCATCCTGCTTGATCTGGCGCGTCAGCGTGAAGCCGTCCATCTCGGGCATTTCCAGGTCGGTCAGCACCAGCGCCACCTTGTCGCACACAGTCTTGCCTTCGGCCGCTGCCTGGATGGCCAGGGCATTGAGCCGGTCCCAGGCCTCCTTGCCCGACTTCACCATCTCGTAGGGGGCGTGCAGCAACTGCAACTCCTGCTCGATAAGTGAGCGGGCCACAAACGAGTCGTCGGCCGCAAGAATGATGGTGCCGGGCTTCATCACCAGGCGGGGCCCCACTTTCTGGGCATCCACCTGGTTGCCCTCGGGCGGCGACACCAACTGCAAGATGGCCTCCACATCCAGCACCTGCGCCAGCCGCGAGCCATCGGTGTTGCCATCCAGCCGCGCAATACTGGTCACCAGCTTGCCGGCGGCGCCGCTGGCCTCGGCGGACAGCACCTGTTTCCAGTCGAGCCGCACGATGTCTTCCACCGACTCCACGGCAAACGCCTGCGTGGTGCGCGCATATTCGGTCACCAGCATGATGTTCAGCCCGGTCTTGGGCTTGCAGCCCACAATGGCCGGCAGGTCCAGCACCGGGATGATCTGCCCGCGCAGGTTGACCACCCCCAGCGAATACGCCGTTGCACCCGCAATGGGGGTGATGCTGGGCATGGCCACGATTTCACGGATCTTGAAAACGTTGATGCCAAAAAGCTCGGATTTGCCCAGTGCGCTGTCGGCGCCCAGGCGAAAAAGCAGCAGCTCGAACTGGTTGGTGCCTGTGAGGTTGGTGCGCTCTTCAATATCTCGCTGCACGTTTTTCATGGGAATGTCCTTTGCGTGGATACGCGTTTTTACAAATTTTAGAAGCAGAAGCGCTCGGGCAGTGGGAAATATCAGCCCGCGCCGACAAAGCCGGCCGCAGCCTGGCCGGCGGTGCCCACCGTGCAGGGCCGAAAGCCCCCGCACCATGCGCGGCTGTTACAAGCGGTGGTGGGCCGCACCGGGCCAGACCGGGCCAAACCGCCGTATGCTCTGCGCCTTTTTCCCGTTCTGCCCCGCACCCATGACCCACACCGACACCGACGACGACACCCCCACCCCCATCCACGAACCCCGCCTTTGGAGCGACGAGCGCTGGACGGCGCGCGTCATCAAGAACGAGGACGACGATGGCTGGGCCGTGTCGATGACGCTGCAGGGCGAGGCCGAGCCCGCGCTGGTGGGGCCGTGGACCATGGGGCGTGACAAGAAAAACCCCAAGCCACTCGATGTGTCGGCCTTCAACACCCTGGTCAAGACGGCCAGCGAGGTGCTGCGCCGCCATGAGCAGCAGCTGCACGCACAGCTCAACAAGAACGTGACGATCACCACGGCCCAAGGCCAGCGGCTGCGCGTGGCCCTGGTCATCGTGCCCGATGAAGAGGGTGCCACGGCCACGCTCAGCGCGCAGGACGAGTTGGGCGAGGAACTGGCGCGCGCGCCCGCGCCGCCCAGCTTCAAGCTCACGCCCGCCAGTGCTCTGGCCTGGGTGGAAAGCGGTTTTGAGCGGCTCCATTGACCGGTGCCGCCGGGCTGTGCGGCAATGCCTGGGGCTTGTTGCGCCGCTCGCCTTGGGACCCGTCCAGGGGCTTCGGAGTGATCTGGCAGAACGACACTTGAGATATCCAGGGGCCGGACTCTCAGGTCTGAATGCTATATAAATAATAGCTGTTGCCGCTTGATTTTATTGGGCTGTAGCCCGTTTCCCCCGGATTTTCGGCGACAGAAAAAAATCCACCCCGGCGCCGCCCCCTCGGGTAACGGAGGGGCTACCGGGGGGCGGCCGTTGATTCAGGCCGCCGTCAGCCGGCGGGCTTGCCGGCCCGGCCCGGGGGCGATTGCATCGTGCCCCTCGCCGGGCAACAGCCGGAACACGGCCACGGCGTCCACCAGCTGCTGCGCCTGCACCTTCAGGCTGTCGGCGGCGGCAGCGCTTTGTTCGACCAGTGCCGCGTTCTGTTGCGTGGCCTGGTCCATCTGCGTCACGGCTTCGCCCACCTGGGCCACGCCCGCGCTTTGCTCGCTGCTGGCGGCGCTGATCTCGCCCACAATGTCCGTCACGCGGCGGATGGCGCTGACCACTTCGGTCATGGTCGCGCCCGCCTTGTCCACCAGGGTGGTGCCTTGTTCCACGCGCTCCACGCTGGCGTGGATGAGGGTCTTGATCTCTTTGGCGGCCTCGGCGCTGCGCTGGGCCAGGCTGCGCACCTCGCTGGCCACCACGGCAAACCCTCGGCCCTGCTCGCCCGCACGGGCGGCTTCCACCGCGGCGTTCAGCGCCAGGATGTTGGTCTGAAAGGCGATGCCGTCGATCACGCCGATGATGTCGCTGATCTTGCGGCTGCTGTCGTTGATGCCCTTCATGGTGGCCACCACCTCGGCCACCACATCGCCACCCTGCACCGCCACGGTGGACGCGTTCACGGCCAGCTGATTGGCCTGGCGGGCGTTGTCGGCGTTGGCCTGCACGGTGGAGTTGAGCTCTTCCATCGACGCCGAGGTTTCCTCCAGCGCGCTGGCCTGCTGCTCGGTGCGCGCCGAGAGATCGTTGTTGCCATGGGCGATCTCGCTGCTGGCGGCCGCCACGCTGTTGGCGTTGCTGCGCACATTGCTCACCACGCGCGACAGGCTCATCTGCATGCCATACAGGGCGTTGAGCAACTGTGCAATCTCGTCCTTGCCGCGCACCTCGGTTGCCACCGTAAGGTCGCCACCGGCCACCGCCTGCGACACACGCACGGCGTTGTCCAGCGGTTTCACCACGGTGCGGCTAAAGGCGACGGCACCGCCAATGCCCAGGGCGCACACCACCAGCATCACCACCAGGCTGATGGTGGTGGCGGTTTGTGCGGTGGCAGCGGCACGCGCCGCCACGTCGCCGCTGGCCTTGGCGATCAGCGCTCCCGCCTGGTCGATCAGTTCAGAGGGTTCGCGGTCCATGCCGGCCACGGCCTTGTCGCCCACCTGGGGGTCGTGGTCGGCCGCTTTGAAGGCTTCAAAACCCTGGCGATAGGCGGCGCCCATGCGCTCATGGGCCTGCACAAACTGCGCCACGCGCTCGCGCCCCTCGCCGGCAGGCAGGGCGGCCAGCAGCTTTTGCGCCTGCTCGTTGATGGATTTTTCCTGCTTTTGAAAAGCTGCCCAGTAGCGCGTGAGCTGCGCCGGGTCTTTGCCGCGCAGCAGCACGTTCTTCCACTCTTGCACCTGCACCTTGAAGTCATTGAGCATGCTGGATGCCATTCGCTCATGCTCGAAGCTCTGGGCCACGGAGGTCTGGTAGGTGTCGAGCGCCTGGTTCAGGCGGCTGATGCCAAACAGCGCCGCCGCCAACAGCAGCAACAGCGACACGGTAAAGGCGAGAGGGAGTTTGAGGCTGAGCTTAATGGGGAGTCCTTTGGTGCCACCGGCCGACGCGGCAACAGGGGGATGGCTGAAACCGGCTAAATGGGCACTGCGCGCAGGCGCGTGTCGATCGGGGGCGCAGTGGGAATAAATGTATTTATTTGTACGCCAAGATTTTGCAGCGCAAAAATGGCCGGTGGCGGTTTTTTTTGCAGGCCGGGGCGCCCCGCGTACCCCAGGTGTTGCTTGCCAGCACGCAGCCAGCCGCCACAACACAACGGCCTCGCCGGTGAAGACAAGGCCGAAGTGCGGCGGGTGAAAAATTGCGCCTTCAAACTCCACCGGTGCACCAGCCGCAACCCTCGGCTGGCGAATTTCCACCGCAGGCGCCATCCCGCGCGGCAGGCAGGCAGCCCCCGCGAACCGATGCGTGGCCGGAGGGGATGCCTGAGCGCGCAAATAGCTATCAAATAAATAGCTATATGCGCTTGCTTAAAAAGGGCTACAGCCTGTTTTGACTGGAATTCAATCCAGGGTGAGTTTTTGCTTGGCCACGACGTCCTTGTACACGGCCAGCTCTTCGCGCATCTGCTTGGCGAATGCCTCGGGGGTGTCGGCCATGATGATGGAGCCTGTTTCCTCGATGCGCTTGCGGATGGCAGGGTCTTGCACCACCTTGCGGACGGCGGCATTGATCCTGTCCACGACGTCCTTGGGCAGGCCCTTGGGGCCGATGATGCCGTAGTAGGCCATGCGGTTCACCGACTCCAGGCCCAGCTCCTTGAAGGTGGGCACATCGGGCAAGGCGGGCACGCGCTGGGGCGCTGCCACCACCAGGGCCGTGAGGCGCTTTTCCTTGATGAAGGGCAGGGCCGAGGGCAGGTTGTCAAAAATCAGCGGCACCTGGCCCGCCACGGCGTCGTTCAGGGCAGGGCCCGAGCCCCGGTAGGGCACGTGCACCATGAAGGTCTGGGTGCTCAGCTTGAACATTTCCATCATCAGGTGCGTGATGCTGCCGTTGCCCGGCGATGCGTAGGCGTATTTGCCCGGTTCCTTCTTCACGGCGGCCAGCATGCCCTTGTAGTCCTGGAAGGGCAGCTTGGGGTGGGCCGCAATCACATTGGGCGTGGCGGCAATGTTGATGATGGGCGTGAAGTCGGTGGCGACGTTGTAGGGAATCTTGGGGTTGATGGCCGGGTTGGTGGCCGTGGTGGACACGGTGGCCATGCCCAGGTTGTAGCCGTCGGGGGTGGCACGCGCGGTTTCGGCCGCACCAATGCTGCCGCCGCCACCGCCCTTGTTCTCCACCACCACCGGCTGGCCCAGCTCACGGCCCAGCGGCTCGGAAATGATGCGTGCAATCAGGTCGGTGGTGCCGCCTGCGGCAAAGGGCACGAGCAGGCGGATGGGCTTTTGCGGGTAGCCCTGTGCGTGGGCGGCGGTGCCAAAAAGGGCCAGCAGGCTCAGGGCCAGGGCGTTGCGACGGATCATGTGTTGTCTCCTGTTGTTGCAATGGGGAATCCGTGGGGGGCGAAGAGGCGCGCGCACGCGCCTGCCTCAGAGAACCTGTTTGTCGCGCAGTGCAGCAATGGCTTGCGTATTCAGGCCCAGCGCGGGGGGGGCGTTGCGCAGCACGGGCGGGTTGGCCGACAGGCGCAGCGGGCTGGCCACGCCAGCGATCGTGCGGATGCCGTCGCCCGCCGAGCGGGGCAGCTCCACGCGCAGGCCGCGCGCCTTGACCTGGGCGTCGTCAAACGCCTGGGCAATGGTGTTGATGGGGCCGCAGGGCACGGCCTTGTCTTCGAGCAGCGCAATCCATGCGGCCGTGCTGCGCGTGCGCGTGACGGCTTCCATCATCGGGATCAGTTCGCTGCGGTGCTGCACGCGCAGCGTGTTGGTGGTGTAGCGCGGGTCATTGGCCCAGTCTGGCTGGCCTGCGGCAGCGCAAAAGCGCTGGAATTGCCCGTCGTTGCCAATGGCCAGCAGCATGTTGCCGTCCTGCGTGGGGAAGTCCTGGTAGGGCGCCAGGCTCGGGTGGCTGTTGCCCATGCGGCCGGGCGCCTTGCCCGTGGCCAGAAAGCCCGAGGCCTGGTTGGCCAGCACGGCCATGCCCACGTCGAGCAGCGCCATGTCGATGTGCTGGCCTTGGCCCGTGCCGGTGGCGGCGTTGTCGCGCACATGCAGCGCCGCCAGAATGGCGTTGCTGGCGTACATGCCGGTAAAGAGGTCGATCACCGCCACGCCCACGCGCAGCGGGCCGCCGCCGGGCTCGGTGTCGGCGCGGCCGGTGATGCTCATCATGCCGGTCATGGCCTGCACCATGAGGTCGTAGCCGGCGCGCTCGGCATAGGGGCCGTCTTGCCCGAAGCCGGTGACCGAGCAGTAAATGAGGCGCGGGTTGAGGGCGCGCAGGCTCTCGTGGTCCAGCCCGTATTGCTTCAGGCCCCCGACCTTGAAGTTCTCCACCACGATGTCGGCCTGCAGTGCCATCTGCTTGATGAGCGCCTGGCCCTCGGGCGTGGCCATGTCGATGGTGACCGAGCGCTTGTTGCGGTTGCAGGCCGTGAAATAGCTGGCCTGCGTGGTGTCGTTGCCCTCGGCGTCTTTCAGAAAGGGCGGGCCCCACTGGCGCGTGTCGTCACCCAGGCCGGGGCGCTCCACCTTCACCACATCGGCCCCCAGGTCGGCCAGCACCTGGGTGCACCAGGGGCCAGCGAGCACGCGCGAGAGGTCGAGCACCTTGATGCCCGCCAGGGCGCCGGCGGAGGAGGAGCGATTGGTCATGGATATCGGTTGCTATTGAATTGATAGCTATTAGCGCTTGCTGCATAAGCGCTAGAAGGCAAAAACACCGCAAATGCGGTGTTTTTGCAGCGGCTTGGGCCGTTTCAGCGTGCCTTAGTTGGCAAACGCTGCAATGCCCGTCTGCGCACGGCCCAGAATCAGCGCGTGCACATCGTGCGTGCCTTCGTAGGTGTTCACCACTTCCAGGTTCACCAGGTGGCGTGCCACGCCAAACTCGTCGCTGATGCCGTTGCCGCCCATCATGTCGCGCGCCAGGCGGGCGATGTCGAGTGCCTTGCCGCAGCTGTTGCGCTTGATCAGCGAGGTGATTTCCACCACGTTTTGGTGCTCGTCCTTCATGCGGCCCACGCGCAGGCAGGCTTGCAGGCCCAGCGTGATTTCGGTCTGCATGTCGGCCAGCTTTTTCTGGATGAGCTGGTTGGCGGCCAGGGGGCGGCCAAACTGCTTGCGGTCCAGCGTGTACTGGCGCGCGGTGTGCCAGCAGTATTCGGCCGCGCCCAGCGCGCCCCAGGCGATGCCGAAGCGCGCGCTGTTCAGGCAGGTGAAGGGGCCCTTCAGGCCCTGCACTTCAGGGAAGGCGTTTTCTTCGGGCACGAACACATCGTCCATCACGATTTCGCCGGTGACCGAGGCGCGCAGGCCCACCTTGCCGTGGATGGCGGGGGCGGTGAGGCCCTTCATGCCCTTGTCCAGAATGAAGCCGCGGATGGGGCCGACGGTGCCGCCTTCGCTCACCTCTTTGGCCCAGACCACGAACACGTCGGCCACCGGGCTGTTGGTGATCCACATCTTGCTGCCCTTGAGCTTGTAACCGCCATCGACCTTGTGGGCGCGCGTAGCCATGCTGCCGGGGTCAGAGCCGTGGTCGGGCTCGGTCAGGCCGAAGCAGCCGATGAATTCACCACTGGCCAGCTTGGGCAGGTATTTCTGCTTTTGCGCCTCGGTGCCGAAATCGTTGATGGGCACCATCACCAGCGAGCTTTGCACGCTGGCCATGGAGCGGTAGCCCGAGTCCACGCGCTCGATCTCGCGCGCCACCAGGCCGTAGCTGACGTAGTTCAGGCCTGCGCCGCCGTACTGCGTGGGGATGGTGGGGCCCAGCAGGCCCAGCTCGCCCATCTCGCGGAAGATGGTGGTGTCCATCTTCTCGTGGCGGAATGCTTCCAGCACGCGGGGGGCCAGCTTGTCCTGGCAATAGGCGTTGGCGGCGTCGCGGATGGCGCGCTCGTCATCGGTCAGTTGCTGGTCGAGAAGAAAGGGGTCATCCCATTGAAATGCGGCGTGGGCCATGCGTGTCTCCAGATCAAACAAGAACAAGAAAAGGGCGGGGCCAGGCCCTGCAGAATGCGCATTGGGCGATGACTTGAACGGGATCGTAGGCCGATGCCGGAGCCTCTGCAAGCGAGTTCTTTTCATCCAGATATGCGCTTTATGAATTTATGGAATACTGGCGCAAGGGGCTCATGCAGGGTGCTGGGCCGGTTTCAAGTTCCTGTTCATCATGCGCCGCAACATTCCATCGACCCAGGCCCTGGCCTGTTTTGAAGTCGCCGCCCGCCACGAGAGCTACACCCGCGCCGCGCAAGAGCTTTCGCTTACGCAAAGCGCCGTGTCGCGCCAGATCCAGGCGCTGGAAGAGTTTTTGGGCGTGCAGCTGTTTCGCCGCACGCGCCACGGCGTGGTGCTGACGCCCGCCGGTGCGCACTATGGCCGCCAGGTGGCGCGCTGGCTGCAGGGGCTGGAGCGCGACACCCTCGACGTGATGGCCCACCAGGGCGAGGGCGGCACGCTCACGCTGGCGGCGGTGCCCACGTTTGCCACACGCTGGCTCATTCCGCGCCTGCCCCAGCTGGCGCAGCAGCACCCCGACATCGTGGTGCACATCGAAACCCAGACGCGCCCCTTTTTGTTTGCCGACACCACGTTTGATGCCGCGCTGTATGCCGGCACGCCCGAGCAGGTGGCCAACTGGCCCGGCGTGCAGGCGCTGCTGCTCATGCACGAAGACGTGCTGCCCGTGTGCAGCCCGCGCCTGCTCGAATCCGCTGCTCCCCGTGGCCGGGGTCGCGCGCACCAGCCTATCGCCGCCGAGGCGCTGGCCGACTTGCGCCTGCTGCAGCAAAGCACGCGCCCCTATGGCTGGCGCCAGTGGTTTGATGCGATGGGGGTGGACGCCCCGCACGCGCTCGACGGCCCGCGCTACGAGCTGTTCTCCATGCTGGCCGTGGCGGCCACGCACGGCATGGGGGTGGCGCTGATTCCGCCGCTGCTCATCGAGGCCGAGCTGGCCAGTGGCGAGCTGGTGGTGGCCTGCGCCCGGCCGTTGCGCGGCGAACGTGCCTACTACCTCATCAGCCCCGCGCAGGCCCAGCCCCCGGTGCTGGCCGCGTTTGCGCGGTGGCTGCAGGGCGCGGCACAAGGCGTGGTGCAGGGTGACGCGCCCGCGTCATGAAGCGCCCAGCCACTGCATGCACCACACCAGCAGTGGCACCAGCACAGCGGTGACCACGCCGTTGAGCCCCATGGCCAGCGCGGCAAAGGCGCCGGCCGTAGGGTGCACCTGCAGTTCACGCGCCGTGCCAATGGCGTGGGCGGTAAGGCCCACCGCAAAACCGCGCACCGCCGGATCGTGGATGCGCAGCAGCCGAAGCACCGGCCCCGCGAGAATGGTTCCGGCAATGCCCGTGATGGCCACCGCCACCGCCGCCAGCGAGGACAGGCCGCCCATGCGCTCGGCCACCGGCAAGGCAATGGGCATGGTGGCGGACTTGGGGGCGAGCGACATCAGCGTCTCCAGTGTTCCTCCCAGGGCCCAGGCAATCAGCAGCGCCGATGCAATGGCCGCCGCGCTGCCCACCAGCAGCGCAATGCACAGGGGCCGCCACATGGGGCGGATGCGTGCACGCTGGCCATACAGCGGCACAGCCAGCGCCACCGTGGCCGGGCCGATCAGCAGGCTCAGCAGGCTGACGCCATCGCGGTAGGTGGCATAGGGCGTGCCCGTGGCCATCAACACCACCACGATGAAAACGACGGCCGTCAACACCGGAATCAGCAACGGGTGTGCCCCGCTGCGCCGGTAAAGCGCCAGCGCGCCCAGATAGGCAAGCAGCGTCAACACCAGCCAGGGCAGCGGTGTGCCGGCCAGCGTGGCCACCAGGGCGGGCAGATCGGCGCTCATGGGGCGCACTTTTCCGCGGGCGCTTGCCTGCGTAGCAGCCAGCGCAGCGTGCAGGCCGTCACCACCAGCGTGACCACGGCACCGCCAACGCAGGCGGCAAGAAACGGCAGCCATTCGCGTGCGATGCGCTCAAAGTGCAGCATCACGCCCACGATGGCCGGAATGAACAGCAGCATCATGGCCTGCAGCAGGCCACCCGCCGTGCGCTCCAGCGCCTCGGGCACCCGCCCCAGCGCGGCAATGGCGCCCAGCAACAGCAACATGCCCATCAGGGCGCCGGGCAGGGGCAGGCCCAGGAGGTGGACCAGGGCTTCCCCCAGCAATTGAAAAGTGAATAGCGCAGCAATGGCGTAAAGCATGGGCATAGGGCATGAACTTGTTCAAAGGGCGGCGCCAGCCACCCGCACCTGCCCATCATCGCCGACACGGCCAGCGGGTTCTTTGGGGCGGCGCTTGCGCTGCGCAGGCCATCGGTCTACCCTGATGCCGCCAGTGGCATGCACAACAGCTACCCGGAGACCCACCATGACGAACACTTACCACGCAGCGCATTTCGACCCCACCGTGGACGAAATCGATGTTCTCAAACGGCTGGAGATGGGCGAGCTCATCACCCAGGACGGCGCACTCAAAGAGCACCTGTCGGGGCGGCTGCTGGAGTGGGGGCTCATCAGCAAAAAGGCGGACGGTGAAATGGCCATCACCCCCCAGGGGCGGCAACTGATTCGCCGGCAGGACAACTGAGCTCCCTGTGGCGCACCAGCGCCACTCGATACCAGCCCCCGGCACACAGCGCCAATGCCGGTGCGGCAACGCCCCGCGGCGCCTTGTCACCGTCAATCCTTGCACACTGACCGGGGTATTGCACCCCGCAAATTTCCCCGCACCGCGATCGCCCTATGCTGGGTGTTCGGTCATTCTTCATTTACCAGGAGCCTGCGTGCGCGCATCGTCACCCGTTCGCACAGCATTGTGTGCTGCCACCCTGGCAGCCTGCGGTCTGCTGTTGCAAGGCTGCAGCACCATCAAACTGGCCTACAACCAGGTGCCACACCTGGCCTACTGGCAGCTCAACAGCTACTTCGACCTGTCCGAAACCCAAACCGATCGCGTGCGCGACGAACTGGGTGACCTGCACCAATGGCACCGCGGCATCATGCTGCCCCGGCATGCCGAGCTGCTGCAAAAGGTGCAGCAGCAGTTGCCGTCGGCCATGTCGCCCGACCAGGCCTGCCGCACCTACGACGCGGTGCGCACCCAGCTCGACAAGGTGGTAACCCAGGCCGAGCCCAAGCTGGTGTGGCTGGCAACCCAGCTCACCGACGCCCAGATCCGCAACCTGCAAAAGAAACAGGCCAGCAGCAACGCCGACTGGAAAGAGGAATGGGTCGACCTAACGCCCGACAAACTGCGCGAGCAGCGTTTCAAACAACTCTCGTCACGCGCAGAAACCTTTTACGGAACCCTGGACGAACCGCAAAAAGCCGCACTGCGCGCGTATATCGCCCAGTCATCGTTTGACCCCCAGCGCACCTACGCCGAACGCCTGCGCCGCCAGAAAGACCTGGTGCAAATGCTGCAAAAAATTGCCCAAGACCGCGCCAACACCGAGCAGGCCCGCACCCTGCTGCGCGGCTACATCGCCCGCTTCAACACCTCGCCCGACGCGGCCTATCAGCGCTATGCGCAGACGCTGGTGGAAGAAGGCTGCGAAGGCTTCTCGCGCGTGCACAACGCCATGACGGCGGCGCAGCGGTTCAAGGCGGTGCAGTCGGTGAAAGGGTATGAACAGGACTTCCTGGTGCTGGCGGCACAGTAAGAGTCTGTTCAAAGCACAACAAGCCATGACAAGACCGCACGCTGCTGCAACTGCGTGGCCTCGGTTCTGGCCCCAGCTGCGGTGTGCGCCCGTTGCGCGCGCCAAATCCCGGCCGCAAGCGCAAGCGCATGCGCAAATGCTGTCATGCTCAACCCTCTATCCCTCTGGTACCTGTATGCACGTCCGCTCTTGTTGCACTTTGGTCATCGCCATGACCCTGGCGGGCTCCGCCATGGCGCAGCCCGCGGTTGCGGTGCACGACAGCACCTCATGCGCTGCAGAGCAGACCGAACTCGAAAAGCGCATCGACCTCGCCCGTGCCAAGGGGCGAATGCTGCTTCGCCAGCAACTCGCTGACCAACTCGCCACGCTGCAACACGATTGCAAGCTGCTTTCTGCCGATCAGGGCAGTGCCGCCAACATTCAAATGCTGGAGAGGGAAATACGGGCACTGAGGGCCGAGCTGGAAGCGGCCGAGGAACAACTGCGCAAGTTGAAAGGTGACGCCAGCCGCTGAACGGCCCCTGGGCTGTCGTCCATGCCCCCTTGGGGTCCGTGTCGTCGCATTCGCCTCACCGCGTGGCTTTGCCGGTGCGAGGCGGGCCTGGAAAATGCGCCGAAAATGGCACTTTAGCCAATGGAAAGCCCCTGTGAATCAACACGTTGCCCATGCCCAGCTGATCGCCACTTACAAAAGGGCGCAGGCAGACGCCGCCCACAAGCAAGGGCTTATCAAGGCTGTAGCAGCCAAGGGCCCCAAGGCCATCCAGGCGGCTGTGGATACGGCCGCCAAAGCAGCCAAACGCAGGGATGGATATGCGCAAAAGCTCGCCGAGCTGGGGGTGGCTCTCCCGGATTGAGCGGGGCTTGGGGTAACACCTGCTGCCACCACCACCGCAACAACATATGGCACGCCCTGACCCGCGTTGATTGAATCGGCGGTCGCGGGCAGGGGCGGTAGTATCCGGTAACAACTACACGCCGCCTTTGCATGCACAGGGATGGTGCGAACTGCCGAATGGACAAAACAAAACTCTCCGAAAGCGACATTGGCGACAAGTTCATCCGCCCTGCTCTGGTGCAAGTCGGGTGGGACAGCATGGAGCAGATTTTTGCCCAATACCCCTTGCGCGCGGGCCGTGTCGTGGTGCGCGGCAACAAGGCCTACCGCGACGAGAGCACGGTGCTGCGCGCCGACTACGCGCTGTTTTACAAGCCCAACATCCCACTGGCGATTGTCGAGGCCAAGAAATCACGACTCTCCATGAGCGCTGGCATGCAGCAGGCCATCGCGTACGCCCAGTTGCTCGATGTGCCATTCAGCTTCTCCAGCAACGGCGATGGTTTCGTGTTCCGCGACGCCACCCTGGCCACCGGCGTGCTGGAGCAGAACCTCACGCTCGAAGAATTCCCCTCGCCCCAAGAGTTGTGGCGCCGCTACTGCGCCTGGAAGGGCTGGTCTGACGAAGAAAGCCGCATCGCCGGGTTTGACTACGCCCCCCACAAAACCCCGCGCTACTACCAGCTCAATGCCGTGAACCGCGCGGTCGAGGCCATCGCCGCTGGCCAAAACCGCGTGCTCTTGGTCATGGCCACCGGCACCGGAAAAACCTACACCGCGTTCCAGATCATCTGGCGCCTGTGGAAGAGCGGCGCCAAAAAGCGCATCCTGTTCCTGGCCGACCGCAACATCCTCATTGACCAGACCATGGTCAACGACTTTCGCCCCTTCAAGGGCGCCATGGCCAAGCTCAGCCCCAATGGCAAAGGCGTGGAACGCATCAACGCACAGGGTCAGACCGAGGTAGAGCAAATTCCGTTGGCGGTGAACAAAACCACCAAAAAGGTGGATACAGCCTTCGAGATTTACCTCTCGCTCTACCAGGCCGTCACCGGAACCGAGGAAGAGCGCAACATCTACAAGCAGTTCAGCCCCGACTTTTTCGACCTCATCGTGGTGGACGAATGCCACCGGGGCAGCGCGGCCGAAGACTCCGCCTGGCGCGACATCCTCACCTACTTCGGCAGCGCCACGCAAATCGGCCTCACGGCCACGCCCAAAGAGACCAAAGACGTTTCCAACACCGACTACTTCGGCGAGCCCGTCTACACCTACAGCCTCAAACAAGGCATCGAAGACGGCTACCTGGCTCCGTACAAGGTGATCCGTGTTGATCTGGACAAAGACACCTTCGGCTGGCGCCCTACGGCGGGCATGACCGACAAACACGGCCACGCCATCGAAGACCGCATCTACACCGGCGCCGACATGAATCGCAAGCTCGTGCTGGAGCAGCGCGACGTGGCCGTGGCCGCCAAGATCACCGAATACCTCAAGGCCACCGACCGTTACGCCAAAACCATCGTCTTTTGCGAAGACATCGACCACGCCGCGCGCATGCGCCAGGCCCTGAGCAACGCCAACGCCGACCTGTGCGCCACCCAGCCCAAATACGTGGTGCAGATCACCGGCGACAACACCGAGGGCAAGCTGGAGCTCGACAACTTCATCGACCCCGAGAAAACCTACCCGGTGATTGCCACCACCTCCAAGCTCATGAGCACCGGAGTCGATGCGCAAACCTGCAAGCTCATCGTGCTGGACCAGGGCATCAAGTCGATGACCCTGTTCAAGCAGATCATTGGCCGGGGCACCCGCCTGCGCGAAGACCTGGGCAAAACCTGGTTCACCATTCTCGATTTCAAGCGCGCCACCGAACTGTTTGCCGACAAAGACTTTGACGGCGAGCCCGTGCAAATCTACGAACCCGGTATTGGCGAGCCCGTGGCGCCACCTGAGCCAGCGGTGCCCGGCGGCATGCCGGGTGATGCAGGCCCGCCCGGCGGTGCATCAGACCCGCTGGACCCCCTGAACACGCTCGGCCCCTTCGCGGGCGGCAGTGGCGCCGCCGATGGCCCCAAAAAATACATCCTCGGCAACAACGTCACCGTGTCCGTGGCCCGCGAGCGCGTGCAGTACCTCAACGCCGATGGCAAGCTCATCACCGAAAGCCTGCGCGACTACACCCGCATCAACCTGCTGAAAAAATACGACTCGCTCGACGAGTTTTTGCAGGCATGGCAGCAGGCCGACCGCAAGGCCGCCTTGCTGCAAGAGCTGGAAGGGCAGGGCGTGCTGCTCGAAGCCCTGGCCGATGAAGTCGCACATATGGGCATGGTGGACCTCGACCCGTTCGACCTGCTGCTGCATGTGGCCTACGACCAGCCCCCGCTCACCCGCCGCGAACGCGCCCGCCGCGTGCATAAGCGCAACGTCTTCACCCACTACGGCCCCGTAGCCCGCAAGGTGCTCGAAGCCCTGCTCGACAAATACGCCGACGAAGGCATTGCCACCATCGAGAGCAACGAGGTCTTCAAGCTGCAGCCTTTCACCGATCTGGGCAGCCCCGTGGAGCTGGTGCGCAGCTTTGGCGGCCGCCCGCAATACCTGGCTGCCCTGCAAACGCTGGAGCGCGAGCTGTACGCGCCATCGCAAGGTACTCCGCCTTGATTATCTTGAACTATCTTAAAAAAGATAAAATATCTAAAAATTGATATTAAAGGATAGTTGATGCTCTACTACCCGCGCACCCCGCTTGCCGCCGCGCTGGCAGACGCCCTGCAAGGCAAAGCCGCCTTCAGTGATGCACCCAACGGCCTGTTTCTGGCAGCGCCACGGCGCACGGGCAAATCCACGTTTTTGCAATCCGACCTCATGCCTGAGCTGGCGCACCGCCAGGTGGTGGTGGTGTACGTGGACTTGTGGGCCGACCAAAAGCGCGACCCCGGCAGTCTGATTGCTGAAGCTGTAGGCCGTGCGCTCTTGAAGCAGCTCGGTGTGGTGGCCAAAACCGCCCGCTCCGCAGGGCTGGAAAGCATCAGCGTGGGCGGCATCAAGATCGACACCTCCAAAATTGGCCGCACCGATGGCAGCACACTGGCCGATGCCTTGCGCGCCCTGGTTGAAGCCGCCAAAAGCCCCGTGGCGCTGATCATCGATGAGGCCCAGCACGCCCTCACCAGCGAAGCGGGCGAAACCGCCATGGCCGCCCTCAAGTCGGCCCGCGACCAGCTCAACCGGCCCGGCCACGCCCAGCTCATGCTGGTGATGTCGGGCTCTGACCGCGACAAGCTGCTGCGCCTCGTCAACACCAACGCCGCCCCGTTTTACGGCTCGCAAATCCAGCGCATGCCCGAGCTGGGGCCTGATTTTGTGGCCCACATCGCCCACCTCATCGCTCGCCAGCGGCCCGACCTGGGCGAGATCAATCAGGTCACCCTGGCCGAGGCTTTTGCCCTTTTTGGCCAGCGCCCGCAATTTTTTATGGAAGCCCTGGGCCAGGTGCTCAGCCCCCTGGCCACGCACACGGGCCGGTTTGAAGACGCCATGCTGGCCAAGGCGGCCGAGCAGCAGCGCAGCGACGAAGCACAGATGGAGAGCGACTACACCGCCCTGCGCCCACTGGAGCAAGCCGTGCTGTGGCGCATGCTGGAGCTGGGCACCCGGTTTCGCCCCTACGACGCCGATGCCTTGCAGTTCTACGCCGACAAAACGGGCGACAAAGTCACCGTGGCCAAGGCACAAAAAGCCCTGGAGGGCCTGCGCGCCCACCAGCCCAGCCTGGTCTGGAAATCCGCCCGCAGTGAATACGCCGTGGAAGACGCCGCCATGCTGCGTTGGTATGCGCAGCGCGTGCAAGCTGGCACCTGGCCACCGGCAGGCCCGCAGCTGGATTGGCTGGATGAATAAGCCCATCCCTGCCAGCGCCGTCAATCACTCTCATTTTGATAGCTGCTAGCGCTTATCCCATAAGCGCTAGAGCCATTTTTTACTCAAATTCTGCCATCCATGTCCAACCTCACCCCCGTCATCAAATCCATCCAGGACATCATGCGCCAGGACAGCGGCGTCGATGGCGACGCCCAGCGCATCAGCCAGCTCACCTGGCTGCTGTTCCTCAAGGTGTTCGATGCGCTCGAAGAAGAGCTGGAGCTGACGCGCGACCACTACCAAAGCCCCATCCCCGAAGCCATGCGCTGGCGCCACTGGGCGGCCGACCCCGAGGGCATGACCGGCGAGGCGCTGCTCGACTTTGTCGATAACCAGCTCTTCTCCACCCTCAAAAGCCTCAGCGCCGACCCCGTGCGCAACCCGCGCGGCTACGTGGTGCGCGGCGTGTTTGAAGACGCCTACAACTACATGAAAAGCGGCCACCTGCTGCGCCAGGTGGTCAACAAGCTGAACGCCATCGACTTCAACCGCCAGGCCGAGCGCCACCAGTTCAACGACCTGTACGAAAAAATCCTCAAAGACCTGCAAAGCGCAGGCAACGCGGGCGAGTTCTACACCCCCCGCGCCGTCACCCAGTTCATGGTGGACATGGTCAACCCGCAACTGGGCGAAGTGGTGCTCGACCCCGCCACCGGCACCGGCGGCTTCCTCGTCTGCGCCATCGAGCACCTGCGCAAACAGGTGCACAACGAAAGCCAAGAGGCCGTGCTGCAAAACAGCATTCGCGGCGTCGAGAAAAAGCAGATGCCCCACATGCTGTGTGTCACCAACCTGCTGCTGCACGGCATCGAGGTGCCCAGCAACATCCGCCACGACAACACCCTGGTGCGCCCCCTGCGCGATTACACCCAGGCCGACCGCGTGGACGTGGTGCTCACCAACCCGCCCTTTGGCGGTGTGGAAGAGCCCGGCATCGAACAAGGCTACCCCGCCGACGTGCGCACCAAAGAAACGGCCGACCTGTTTCTGGTGCTCATCAAGCACATCCTCAAAACCAACGGCCGCGC
>ERZ1023696.51-NODE-51-length-26937-cov-5.792540_pt1 | contig 26937 bp, 25 predicted proteins | sample MGYA00520859_ERZ1023696 | MGnify/ENA primary metagenome ERZ1023696 (study PRJEB33180, sample SAMEA4046002) | wastewater metagenome | place: Denmark | collected 2016-03-13 | study: EMG produced TPA metagenomics assembly of the PRJEB13832 data set (Local surveillance...
TCGTTATTGAATGCCTGTGGCATCTGAACCGAAGATTCAGGAGTACTTTATGTTTTCAAAAATTTTGATCGCCAACCGCGGTGAAATCGCCTGCCGTGTCATCGCCACTGCCCGCAAGATGGGCATCAAAACCGTCGCCGTCTACTCTGATGCCGACAAGGAAGCCCGCCACGTCAAACTGGCCGACGAGGCCGTGCGCATTGGCGCAGCGCCCTCGCGCGAGTCGTACCTGCTGGCCGACAAGATCATCGAAGCCTGCAAGCAGACCGGCGCACAGGCCGTGCACCCGGGCTATGGTTTCCTCTCCGAGAACGAAGCCTTTGCCAAGCGCTGCGAAGACGAAGGCATTGCCTTCATCGGCCCCAAGGCGTTTTCGATTGCGGCCATGGGTGACAAGATTGCATCCAAGAAACTGGCGCTGGAGGCCAAGGTCAACACCATTCCGGGCTACAACGATGCCATCGCCGGCCCCGAGCAGGCGGTGGAAATTGCCAAGGGCATTGGCTACCCGGTGATGATCAAGGCCAGCGCGGGCGGCGGCGGCAAGGGCCTGCGCGTGGCGTTCAACGACAAGGAAGCGTTTGAAGGCTTTGCCAGCTGCCAGAACGAAGCCCGCAACAGCTTTGGCGACGACCGCATCTTCATCGAGAAGTTTGTGCAGGAGCCGCGCCACATCGAGATCCAGGTGCTGGGCGACAGCCATGGCAATGTGATCTATCTGAACGAGCGCGAGTGCTCTATCCAGCGCCGCCACCAGAAGGTGATCGAAGAGGCGCCATCGCCCTTCATCTCTGATGCCACCCGCAAGGCCATGGGCGAGCAGGCCGTGCAGCTGGCCAAGGCCGTGAAGTATCAGAGCGCTGGCACGGTGGAGTTTGTGGTCGGCAAGGACCAGGACTTTTACTTTCTGGAGATGAACACCCGCCTGCAGGTGGAGCATCCGGTGACCGAATGCATCACCGGCCTGGACCTGGTGGAGCTGATGATCCGCGTGGCGGCGGGCGAGGCGCTGCCGCTTACGCAAGCCGATGTGAAGCGCGACGGCTGGGCCATCGAGTGCCGCATCAACGCCGAAGACCCGTTTCGCAACTTTTTGCCGTCCACCGGCCGCCTGGTGCGCTTTCAGCCGCCGGAAGAGTCGATGTTCCAGTCGGACACGGCCAAGAAATTGGGCGTGCGGGTGGACACGGGTGTGTACGAGGGCGGCGAGATCCCCATGTATTACGACTCGATGATCGCCAAGCTCATCGTGCACGGCACCGACCGCAACGACGCCATTACCAAGATGCGCGCCGCGCTCAACGGCTTCGTGATTCGCGGTATCAGCAGCAACATTCCGTTCCAGGCCGCGCTGCTGGCGCACCCCCGTTTTGTGACGGGCGATTTCAATACCGGTTTTATTGCCGAAAACTACAGCAAGGGTTTTGCGGCCGAAGACGTGCCGCACGACGATCCGCTGTTCCTGGTGGCGCTGGCCGCCTACATGAACCGCCGTTACCGCGCCCGCGCCTCGGGCATCAGCGGCCAGCTGGCCGGGCACGAGGTGAAGGTGGGTGAAGAGTTTGTGGTGATCGTCCTTGGCGCCGAAGGCCAGAACCAGCAGCACGAAGTCACGGTGACGGACTTCGAAATAGATGGCAAATCGCTCTCCAGCGCAGTATCGGTGGGCGGCAAAAGCTATCAGATCAGTAGCACGGCCACGCTGGGGCAGATTCGCGTGCAGGGCGCTTGCAATGGCCAGGGCTTCACGGCCCAGGTCGAGCGCGGTGTGGGCAAGAACCCGCTGGCGCTGCGCATTGCGCACAACGGCACGCAGATCGACGCGCTGGTGCTGTCGCCGCTGGGCGCACGGCTGCACAAGCTGATGCCGTTCAAGGCACCACCAGACCTTTCCAGGTTTTTGCTGTCGCCCATGCCCGGCCTGCTGGTCGATGTGGCGGTGCAGCCCGGCCAGAAGGTGCAGGCGGGTGAAAAGCTGGCCGTGATCGAGGCCATGAAGATGGAAAACATCCTCTTTGCTGCGCAAGACGGCGTGGTGGGCAAGATCGTGGCGGGCAAGGGCGAATCGCTGGCGGTGGATCAGGTGATCCTGGAATTCCAGTGATCCCTGCCGAAATCCAACCCGAGGGGGCTTGCCCCCTTTTTTATGAGTGTTTTTGGCCTCTAGCGCTTATGCAGTAAGCGCGAGTAGCTATTGAAATAGAAGTAAAAAACGCTTCAGCCACTGGAGAATTTCCATGATAAACAACACCGTGCAACGCCCTTTCAGGGTGCTGGGCATCCAGCAGGTGGCCATTGGCGGCACCGACAAACAGCGCATGAAAGCCCTGTGGGTGGACATGCTGGGCCTGGAACAGACCGGCACTTTCAAAAGCGAACGCGAGAACGTCGATGAAGACATCCTGGCCATGGGGCAGGGCGCCTTCAAGGTCGAGGTGGACATCATGCAGCCACTGGACATCGATAAAAAGCCTGCGGTGCACACCACGCCACTCAACCACATCGGCCTGTGGATCGACGACCTGGCCGCCGCCGTCGAGTGGCTCACCGCGCAGGGCGTGCGCTTTGCGCCCGGTGGCATCCGCAAGGGCGCGGCGGGTTTTGACATCTGCTTTCTGCACCCCAAGAGCAACGACGAGTTCCCGATTGCGGGCGAGGGCGTGCTGATCGAGCTGGTGCAAGCGCCCCCGGATGTGATCGCCGCGCTCGGCTGAGGCGTTGGCCCTGCTGAACACGGCGCCAGGTCGCATTGTGGTGCCCACAAATCACGCGGCTGAAGCAAACCTTTCGGCACATCAAAGCTGGCTCTGTGAAATCCCTTTGGACGGACAGGAAAAATGGAACGACGACACGAAACAGACCGGCGCAGCGGTCAAGACAGAAGGCAGCAAGAGCAAGGCCCGCCGACGAGTTTTGAGCAGCGCCGCACCATTGAGGCCCGCCAGCCCGAATTGACCGAGCTGGAACTGAGTGATGAAGAGTTGAAGGCGTTGGGATTCACTCCATCCACCCAACCCACATAGAACCGTTTGCCCCGGTCAAAATGATGTGGTGGCACTTGTAAGGCGCGATCCGCAGCCTTTTTAACCACCATGAAAACACCGCTTCTGCGCATCGCCTTCGTGCGGTGCGGTCGGGAATTGGTCTGTTTCACCTGATATAAACCGCATCGAATGCTCGCAATGGGGCGATTTTTTCCCCGTTACGCACTCGCTGCCCCCCACCTCAAAGGCCCTTCATGTCCTCTACCGCCACCCCATCCTCCAGCCAGCCCCTGCAAATGCATCGCCGCGTGGCGCCCTCTGCGGCCCAGGGCCCGTGGACGGTTGATGCCATTCAGGCGCTGCTCGACAAGCCCTTGCTGGACTTGCTGTTCGAGGCGCAGACCGTGCACCGCCAGCACTGGCCCGCGGGCGATATCGAGCTGGCCACGCTGCTGTCGGTCAAAACCGGCGGCTGCCCCGAAAATTGTGGCTACTGCCCGCAGTCTGCCGAGTTCGACACCGGCGTGAAGGCCGAAAAGCTGATGGAAGTGGACGAAGTGGTGCGCGCTGCGCAAGCCGCCAAAGACGCCGGCGCCACCCGCTTTTGCATGGGCGCCGCCTGGCGCGCCCCCAAGGACCGTGACATCGAAAAAGTCAGTGCCCTCATTGGCGCGGTGAAAGGCCTGGGCCTGCAGACCTGCGCCACGCTGGGCATGCTCGAATCGCACCAGGCGCAGGCGCTCAAGGATGCGGGCCTCGACTATTACAACCACAACCTCGATACCGCCCCCGAGTACTACACCGACGTGGTCAGCACCCGCGCCTACCAGGACCGACTGGACACCCTGCAGCATGTGCGCAGCGCAGGCATCAGCGTGTGCTGCGGAGGCATTGTTGGCATGGGCGAGGCGCCCGTGCACCGCGCGGGCCTGATCGCCCAGCTGGCCAACCTGCAGCCCTACCCGGAATCGGTGCCCATCAACAGCCTGGTGCGCGTGCCCGGCACCCCGCTGGCCGACAGCGAACCGGTCGATCCGCTGGACTTTGTGCGCGTGATCGCGGTGGCCCGCATCACCATGCCCAAGGCCCGCGTGCGCCTGTCGGCAGGCCGCCAGCAGTTGGGTGATGCGGTGCAGGCGCTGTGCTTCATGGCCGGGGCCAACTCGATTTTTTATGGCGATAAATTGCTGGTGACCGGCAACCCTGATGTGCAAGCCGATGTGCAACTGCTGGCCAAACTGGGCCTGAGCGGCCACCGCATTACTACCACCGAGGCAGATGACCTGCAGGCGCTGTCGCAACCTCAGGGGGCGTGCGCCTGAGCCCGGTGTACCGCATGCGCACAGAAGGGTGAGTGCGATGGATAGTTGCTATTAAAAAAATAGCTGCTTGCGCTTTATCCATAAGCGCTAGCAGCTATTTTTGTATAAATCCGCAAAAACGTGCCTTTGCCCTTTGAATAGGCAGTTTGGGCTTGAGCTCAGGCGGTGTGGGCTTCGGCCATGGTGTCCCAGGCCTTGAGGGCTTCGGCGGCGTACATCAACGATGGCCCGCCGCCCATGTAGACGCTCACGGCCAGCATCTCTTCGAGTTCGGCGCGTGTGGCGCCCAGTTTCAGCAGTGCCTTGACGTGAAAGCCGATGCACCCTGAGCAGTGCTGGCTTACGCCAATGGCCAGGGCAATCAGCTCTTTGTGCTTGGCGCTGATCGCGCCCTCGGCCATGGAGGCCTGGGCGAGTTGGGCAAACCCGCGCATGGCGTCAGGCTGGGCCTTGCGGAAGGTGGCCAGGCTTTCATTGATGTTGTGTATCAGACCTGCATGGTCAAAGGTACTCATGACTGAAATTCCATGAAATAGGGAGTCAAAACAGGCGGGTCGAAAAAATCACTTTCGGGGCCGCTGGCTGGCGCGGCCCCATCCGCCGCTCTCGCGCGGCCAGGGCTGCGTCAGTTATCGCTTCAGGGGGCAGGTGTTGATGCCCAGCAGCGTGTAGGCGGGGCAAAAGCGGAACAGGCCGGTGGCCAAAGGCACCACGCCCAGCCAGCCCCACCAGCCCACGGTGCCGGTGGCAGCCAGTGCGATCAGTACCAGTCCGGCCACGATGCGCAAGACACGATCAATGGTTCCAACGTTGATTTTCATGATTTTTCCTTTGCTTTGGGTTGCTGCAGCCCCTTGAGCGGGCCGCTTTGCGAAAAGGCGATGCGGCCGGTAAGCCGCTTCACCCGGTTACTCGAACGAGGGCGTCACCGGTTTGACCACAGGCTTGCCGGCGGCCACCCAGGCATCAAACCCGCCGGCAATCGATTGCACCTGCAGATATCCCATGTCCTGCATGGCACATGCGGCCAGCGCTGCACGGCCACTGGTCTTGCAATACACAACCACCTTGAGGTCGCGTGACTCGAGCGCGGGGGTGCTGCTGAGCTTGAACTCCAGCAGGCCGCGCGAGGCGTGGATGGCGCCGGGCAGGTGTCCTGCGTGGTATTCGTCGGCCTCGCGCACGTCGATCAGCACGTCGGCTTCACGGATGGCCTGCTCGGCCTGGTCCACGGGGATTTCCTGGGCCCGGGTTTTTGCGGCGGTGACCAGGTCGTGGGCGGTTTTCATGGCGGTTCCTTGTGGTGTGTAGAAATATACAAAAGATAAAGCGGGCAGGGTTGCGCTACCTCAGCCGCGGCGTATGGGACGCTGCAGCTGCAGCGCCACGCTGCCCACCGAGCCGCCGTTGGCCACCTGCTGGTAGCCCTGCTGCCGCAGCCACTGCGCCGCCATGCCAGAGCGTGCACCCGACAGGCAGCACAGCACAAGGGGCGTGGCTTTGTTCGGCAAGACTTGCGCGCAATCGGCGCCCAGGCGGTCTAGCGGCAGGTTGATGGCGCCGTCCACATGGCCGGCTTCAAACTCGCCGGGTGAGCGCACATCAACGACCAGGGGCGCGGCGGGCGGCGGGAGTGTGGTGGTTTCCATGGTGTCTCTGGGAAGATGAATGGGGTTACTTCGGGGCCGGCGCATCCACGGTGGCGGCGTGCAATGCACGTTCGTCCAGTTGCCCCGTCAAGGCCAGCAGGCGCAGGCGCTCCAGCGTGAGGGATGTGCGCAGCTGCGCCATGGCCAGCTCGGCACCGGCCGCATCGTTTTGCGCGTTGAGCAGGTCCAGCGTGGTGCGGTCTCCTACCTGGCGGCCGAGCTGGGTGGCATCCAGGCGGGCCTGGCTGGCGCGCAGGGCTGCGTTCTGTGCCTCGGTGCGCGCTGCGCCTGACTGCAGGCGCAGCCACGCGGCGCGGGTTTGCTGCGCCACCTGTTGGCGTGCGCGGTCGAGTTCGGCTTCGGCTTTGGTCTGCAGGTGCAGCAGTTCTTGCTGGCGTGCGCTGCGCTGGCCGCCGGTGTATAGCGGCACGGTGACCTGCACGCCCACCATGTGTTGCTGGGCGGTGTTGCTGCCGTGGCCGTAGCGGCCCGAGCCGCTCAGGTGCTCGCGGCTTGCCTGTGCGACCAGGTCCACGGTGGTGCCTGCGCCGCGGGCATATTGGGCGACATCCTGGCGCGCCACCTCGACGGCCAGGGTTTGCTGGCGCAGGCCAGGGTTGGCTGCTGCCGCCTGGTCCAGCCACTGGGGCAGGGCCGGCAGGGCGGGGGAGGCCAGCAAAGCAGGCGCCGGCGCCACCTGCAGCGCGTCGACCGACCAGCCGGTGGTGTCCGCCAGGGCGCGCTGGGCGATCTGCAAATCCACCTCGGCTGCAAGCACCTGCGCATCGATGCCACGGGCGCGCGCAGCGGCTTCGTGGGTGTCGGTGACGGGAGCATCCCCCAGTTCAAAGCGGTCTTGCGCCTCCACCAGTGCCTTGTTGACGGCCGTTTGCTGGCGCTGCAGCAGGCGCAGTGCGTCCTGCGCCAGCGCCACGGCAAAGTAGCGCTCGGCGGTTTGCAGCATGAGGGCCTGTTCGGCTGCCTGCCACTGCACATCGGCCAGATCGGCAGACAGCGTGAGCTTGCGGCCCTGCGCCGTGCGTTCGGGGCTGTAGATGGGCATGCGGGCACCAATGCTCCAGCGCGCCCCCGGGCCGTTGTCCACCGACGTGTTGAACGCCACATCTGACGAGGTGCCCATTGCGGGCGCAGAGAACGACGCCCCGGCGGTCGAGGTTCTGGAGCCCATGGCACCCCCCGCCGCCGTGGCAGCCACCGTGGGGCGCCACAGCGCGCTGGCCTGATCCCGCCGCGCCTGGCCCGCCTGCAGCGCAGACTGCGCCACGGCCATGTCGGGGTCATGCTGGCGTGCAGCCTGCCAGGCCTGCAGCAGGTCGGCCGCGTGGGCGCCCGTGAGGCCCAGCGCCAGCAAAGCGGCCCACAGCGGCTTCATGCGCATGGTGTGACCTCCGCTCAATTGCCTGCCGCCGCGCCCAGCTTGCGCATGATGGTTTCCATCAAGCACCACCGGGTGAAGCCGCTTTGCAGCAGATTGACGCCCACAAAGGCGGTAAACCACAGCCAGTTGGCGTTGTGATAGATGGGGCTGCCCGCTACGCCCAGGGCCAGCGACAGCAGGATGAAGAAGCCGCCGATGATGCGAACGAGTTGCCAAGAGGTCATGATGAAGCTCCGAAGTTGAAGGATGGAAAAAACAAAAGGGTTGCAGGTTTACTTGGGGCCGGAGGGCTCTTGCAGGCGCGCGATGCCCAGGATCTTGAGCACATATTTCTCGTAGATCGGGTCGGTATTGCCAGACTTGATCTTGCCGAGGAAATATTTCTCGAATGCGATCTTGCCCAGGTGCACCCATTTGCCCTTCTTGAACCAGTTGACGTTGCGCGGCGGAATCTGCGGCAGCGCCACAAAGGCTGCGCCGGTGTCGCCCATGTCGGCCAGGCAGATCGCATTCCAGGTGGCGGTGGCGGTGGCGGGGTGGCCTTCCAGGTCGGCCGCGATGTTGTGCACGATGGCCGACACCATGGTTTCGATCATGTAGCCGGTCTTGGGTGCGCCGGTGGGCACGGGCGTCACTTCCACGGGCGGAATGGCCACGCACACGCCCGCTGCAAAGATGTTGGGGTAGGCCTTGCTGCGCTGGTGCTCGTCGATCAGCACAAAGCCGCGCGGGTTGCACAGGTTGGGCACGGCGGCCACTGCGTCCACGCCCTTGAAAGCGGGCAGCATCATCGAGAGCTTGAATGGCAACTCGTGCTGCTTGATCAGGTTGCCCTGTTCGTCGAGCTGGTCCACCATCATCTTGCCGTCTTCCACGCGCGTGGTGCGGGCGTTGGTGATCCACTTGATGTCCTGGCCGCGCAACTCGCTCTCGAGCATGCTCTTGCTGTCGCCCACGCCGCCCAGGCCGAGGTGGCCGATGTAGGGCTCGCTGGTGACATAGGTGAGGGGCACCTTGTGGCGCAGCTTGCGCTTGCGCAGGTCGGCCGAAACGATAAAGGCAAACTCATACGCCGGGCCAAAGCAGCTGGCGCCGGGCATGGCGCCAATCACCATCGGCCCGGGGTTTTCAAGGAACTTCTCGTAGTCTGCCCAGAAGCCCAGGGCATGGTCCACCGTGCAGATGGAGTGCGTGTGGCCGTCGATGGGGCCTGCGCCAGGCACTTCCTCGAATGCAAGGCGCGGGCCGGTGGTGATGACCAGATAGTCGTAAGGCACGGTCTGACCGTTGGCCAGCGTGACGCTGTTACCGGTGGCGTCGATGGTTTGGACAGCGCTGGCAATGAAATCAATGCCCTTGCGCTGCAGCAGCGGGCCGATTTGCAGCACGATATCGTCGCGTTTTCGCCAGCCCACCGCGATCCAGGGATTCGAGGGCACGAACTGGAAGTAGTCCACCGCGCTGATCACGGTGACGCGATGTTGCGTGGACAGCTTGCCGCGCAACTCGTAGGCTGCGGGCATGCCGCCAATGCCTGCTCCGATAACGACGATATGGGCCATGGTTTGTCTCCTGGGGTGCCTGGTTGAAAATCCGTGCAGATCAGTGCGGCGCAGCCTCTGTCGGGCCACTATTGCCGGCGGGTGAAATGGATTGCCCGGAAACGGACTGGCCGCTGCCAGGGTGCCGGTGCTGCTTGCGGTAGGCCGCGTAATACAGCGTAGGGATGACCACCAGCGTGAGCACGGTGGAGACAAAGATGCCGAAAATCAGCGAAATGGCCAGGCCATTGAAGATCGGGTCATCGAGTATGAAGAACGCACCAATCATGGCCGCCAGCCCTGTCAGCACAATGGGCTGGGCGCGGGTAATGGCCGAGTGCACGATGGCGTCTTTGAGTGGCGTACCCTCACGCACCTGCAAATTGATGAAATCCACCAGCAGGATGGAATTGCGCACGATGATGCCGGCCAGCGCGATCATGCCGATCATGCTGGTGGCCGTGTACTGCGCGCCCAGCAAGGCGTGGCCTGGCATCACGCCAATGATGGTCAGCGGGATCGGCGCCATGATGATCAGCGGCGTGAGGTAGCTGCCGAACTGCGCCACCACCAGCAGGTAGATGAGGATCAGGCCCACGGCGTAGGCGGCGCCCATGTCGCGGAAGGTCTCAAAGGTGATTTGCCATTCGCCATCCCATTTGATGGCGTAGTCGCGCAGCGCATCCGAGGGCTGGCGCACAAAATATTCCACCAGCGGGCCGCCACCCGGGGTCTCGATCTGCGCGATGGCGCTGCGCATCTGGAACATGCCGTACAGCGGGCTGTCCACCTTGCCGGCCATGTCGGCCACCACAAAATTCACCGGCAGAAGGTCTTTGTGATAGATGGGCTGCTCGCGCACGGTGTCGCTTACCGTGACCAGCTCACTGATGGGCACCTGCTTGCCCGACGCGCCGCGCACGGTCAGCTGCAGCAGCGCGGCCAGATCGCCATGGCTTTCTTCGGGCAACTGCAGCACCACGGGGGCGGGGTATTTGCTGGCATCGTGCAGATAGGTGGCGGCTTCGCCGGCCAAGCCAGCACGCAGCGTGCCCACAATGGCCTGCTGGGGTATGCCCAGCAGCGCGGCCTTGCGCCGGTCGATCAGCAAAAGCTTGCGCGGCGCGCTGGCAATGCTGCTGTCATCCACGTCCACCAGACCGGCGGTCTGGCTGAACACTGCACGCACGGCCTTGGCCATCTGGCGCCGACCTTCGGCTTCGGGGCCATAGATTTCGGCCACGATGGGCGACAGCACCGGCGGCCCTGGTGGCACTTCAACCACCTTGACATTGGCACCCATGTGCTGCCCGATCTGCTGCAGGGCAGGGCGCACGCGTGTGGCAATGGCATGGCTCTGGTCCTTGCGGTGTGATTTGTCCACCAGGTTCACCTGGATGTCGCCCACATCGCCCCCTGCGCGCAGGTAATACTGGCGCACCAATCCGTTGAAGTTGATGGGTGCGGCCGTGCCCGCGTAAGCCTGGTAATCGGTGACCTCGGGCACGGTGGCCAGGTAGGCACCGAGCTCATGCAGCACCGCAGCGGTCTGCTCCACCGGTGTGCCGGCAGGCATGTCCACCACCACCTGAAACTCTGACTTGTTGTCAAACGGCAGCATCTTGAGCAGCACCAGCCCTGTGGCGGGCAGGGCCACCGACAGCGCAATCAGTACCGCCACGCCCAGTCCCAGCAACCGGCGGTTGCGGGGGCCGCGCTGGTCGTCGAGCAAGGGCGTGAAGATGCGGGTGAAAAGGGGGGTGATGCGGGCCGCCATGCCTGAGGGTGCAGCGGGGGCGTGGCCTGCGCTGCCGCCTTGTGCAGGGTGCGCCTTCATCCACAAACGCGCCAGCCAGGGCGTGACCACGAAGGCGATGGCCAGCGACAGCAGCATGCCCATGCTGGCGTTGATGGGGATCGGGCTCATGTAGGGGCCCATCAGGCCCGACACAAACGCCATGGGCAGCAGCGCGGCAATCACCGTGAACGTGGCCAGGATGGTGGGGCCGCCCACTTCGTCCACCGCGCCCGGAATGATCTGCGCGAGCGTCTTGCCCGGAAAGAGCTGCTGGTGCCGGTGAATGTTTTCAACGACCACAATGGCATCGTCCACCAGGATGCCGATGGAGAAAATCAGCGCGAAAAGTGACACCCGGTTGAGCGTGAAGCCCCAGGCCCACGAGGCAAACAGCGTCACGGTGAGCGTCAGCACCACCGCCGTGCCCACAATGGCGGCCTCGCGCCGGCCCAGCGCTATAAACACCAGCGCCACCACCGATGCCGTGGCAAACAGCAGCTTCTGGATCAGCTTTTGCGCCTTGTCGTTGGCCGTGGCGCCGTAGTTGCGCGTTTCGGCCACTTCAACGCCATCCGGAATGACGGTGTTGCGCAGCTGCTCCACCCGCTGCATGACGGCGTTGGCCACGTCGATGGCGTTCTCGCCCGGCTTCTTGGTGACCAGCAAGGTGACAGCGGGGTATTCGCCGCCACCGTTGGCCTCGGCCTTGCCGTGCCACACATAGCGGCTGGGGGGCAGGGGGCCATCGCTGACTTCGGCCACGTCTTTCAGGAAGAGCGGTTTGCCGCCACGCACCCCCACCATCAGCTCGGCAACGTCGCTGGCCTGCATGAGAAACGGGCCTGCCTCTACGGCCACCGCCTGGTTGCCGCTGATGAGTTCACCCACGGGCATGCCCATGTTGGCGGACTGCAGCGCGCTGCGCAGATCCTGCACGGTGGTGCCGGTGCTGGCCATGCGCGCCGGGTCCAGGCGCACCATGACGGCCCGGCCCGGGCCGCCCACCGTTTGCACTTCGCGCGTGCCGGCCACCCGCTTGATTTCAGCTTCCATGCTGTGGGCCACGCGCTCCAGCGCAAAAGCGCCGGTGTCTGCGTTCTTGCTGAAGAGTGTGAGGGTGACGATGGGAACATCGTCAATGCCCTTGGGTTTGATGATGGGCTCCAGCACCCCCAGATCGCGCGGCAGCCAGTCGGTGTTGCTCCGCAAGGTGTCATGCAGCCGCACCAGCGCTTCGGTGCGTTCAACGCCCACCTTGAACTGCACGGTAAGAACCGCCACGCCCGGGCGCGAAACCGACATCACATGTTCGGTGCCCGCCATTTGCGAGAGCACCTGCTCGGCCGGGGTGGCCACCATCTGCTCCACATCGGCCACCGAGGCGCCCGGGAATGGAATCAGCACATTGGCCATGGTCACGTTGATCTGCGGCTCTTCCTCGCGCGGCGTCACCATCACGGCAAACACGCCCAGCAAAAACGCCACCAGCGCCAGCAACGGCGTGATCTGCGCGCTCTGGAACAAGGCCGCAATGCGGCCCGAAATGCCCAGGGCCTGCGGTGTGGGGTTGTTCATGTCGTCCATCTCAGCGCACCTTGGCGGCTGCCTGCGGATCGGTGGCTACCTTGTCACCCGGACGCAGGCCACTCAGCACCTCGACCTGTTCGCCGCTGCGACGGCCCAGCCGCACCTGGCGCAACAGGGGCCGGCCTTGCGCATCCAGCACATAGACCCCCGTCATTTCTGCACGGCGCACCACCGCACTGGCAGGAATCTGCACCCGCAGCTCGCCCGCTGCGAGGGCGGCTGCAGGCAACCACAGCCGGGCAAACATGCCAGGTGTTGCGCCCTGGAGGTCGGGGGCGAGTGCGACACGCAACTGCACTGTGTGCGTGGCGGCATCCACCGTGGGTAGCAACTGGATCTGGCCGGGCTGCACGGCAATATTCGACGTTGTCAGCCCGGGTATTTCAGCTTGCAGGTTCTGGCTGCCGACCAGTGCAGTGGCCGCCATCTGCGGGACCATGGCGGTCACGCGCAAGGCCGAGGGGTCATACAGCCGCACCAGTGGGCGCCCCGGCATCGCCATGTCGCCCAGCGCCACCGGAACCTCGCTGATGACACCAGCGTAGGGCGCTTTCAGCACATAAAAGCCCGACTGCGTGGTGGCGGCCCCTGCCTGCGCCTGCAACGCCTGCACCTGGGCCTGGCTGGCCTGCAACTGCGCCTGGGCGCGGTCAAGCGCCGCCTGGCTGATGTATTGTTTTTGAAAAAGCTGCTTTTGGCGCTCGAACTCTTTGCTGGCCACCTGCATGCTGGCGCGGGCTGCATCCACCTGCGCCACGCTGGCGGCGGCACTTTGCGAAGCCGCCCGGGCATCAATACGCACCAGCTCCTGCCCGGCCTTGACCGTATCGCCCACTTTCGCGTGGAGTGCAACGATGGCGCCCTGCACCTGGGCTGACAGCGTGGTGTCACGCACGGCCTCCACTACACCATCCACGCTGGCTTGCCGGGTTGCGCCATTGGCCAGCACTTCGTGGGTTTTGAGCGGTGTGGCTTCAACAGCCCACGCAGTTTGCACAACCAACAGGCAGGTCAGCAATGCGGCAGTGGCGAGTCGAGGCATCAGCATCCGGTTCTCCATACCCATCAGTGGGTTCAGTAGCAGTTTGTTCATTATTTAACTAAATAGCTAATTAGTCAATTATTGTATGATAGCGACTGGCCTGATCTTGGGTAGCGCTGGTATCTCCAGCCCTTCAGGCCCAGGAGTGACGAATGAAAAACATGCCTCCAGAAGCGCTGGAAGAGGTTGCCGGGTACTTTCAGGTGCTGGCTGAGCCCACGCGCCTGCGCATCCTCAACATCCTGCGAGAAGGAGAGCGCAACGTGGGTGATCTTGCGCAAATGTGTGGCTATACGGCTGCCAACGTGTCGCGCCACCTTTCGTTGATGACCAAGAACGGCCTTGTGACGCGGGAAGGGCGGGGCACCAGCGTGTATTACCGTTTTGCAGACGAATCCGTGTATGCGTTGTGCGACCTGGTGTGCGACAACATTGCCCGCCAGATCGCGCGCTCGGAAGCCAGCAGGGCCAGTTTTTCAGTGTCCTCTGATTTGGAGTAGCGGCTGCCCGGGGTCGCACTGCCTGATTGCTGCAAGCTTTTTGCAAAACCGGGTCGGGCCGCTGCTGTGGCAAGGCCGGTAAAGTACCGGGGCGGAAGCGACGCACGAACCACTCTGAACGCCCCATGAGCACCACCCCCACCCCCATTCAGACCGATTTCATCATCATCGGTGCCGGAATTGCCGGCGCTTCGGTGGGCTATTGGCTCGCCCCGCATGGCAAGGTGGTCATCCTTGAGCGCGAATCCCAGCCGGGCTACCACTCCACGGGAAGGTCGGCTGCCCTTTACATGGCCAGCTACGGATCGGAGCAAGTGCGCGGCCTCACGCGCGCCAGCCTGGATTTTTTCCGTAACCCGCCCAGCGGGTTCACTGATTACCCGCTTCTCAAGCCACGGGGCGCCATGATGGTCGCCACCGCCGGGCAGTTGGATGCGCTCAACGCGCACTGGAAAATGCTCAGCGCGCTCGACCCCCATGCACAGTTCATCACCGGCGAGGAAGCGTGCGCGAGGGTTCCGGTTTTGCGTGCCGACCAGGTGGCGGCGGCGGTTTACGAGCCCGATGCCTACGACATGGACGTGGACGCTATCCACTCCAGTTTTCTGAAAGGCATTCGCCGCGCGGGCGGCAAGGTGCAATGCAATGCGCAAGTGACCGCGATGCAGCGACAGGACAACGCATGGGTGGTGACGGCCGGTGAACAAAGCTGGACTGCGCCCGTCGTGATCAACGCAGCCGGCGCCTGGGCCGATGTCATTGGGCAACTGGCGGGGGCCCAGCGAATCGGGTTGGTGCCTTGTCGTCGTTCGGCATTTGTGTTTCCCGCGCCGCCAGGCTGCAACACAGAACACTGGCCCATGGTCATTGGCGCCAGCGAAGACTGGTACCTCAAGCCGGACGCCGGGATGCTGCTGGGGTCGCCAGCCAACGCGGATCCTGTTCAGCCGCAAGATATCCAGCCAGAAGAGCTCGACATTGCCATGGGCATTGCTCGCATTGGTGAAATGACCAATCTGGAAATCCGGCGCCCCACCCGTACCTGGGCGGGGTTGCGCTCGTTCGTTGCAGACGGTGGATTGGTGGGTGGACCGGACGCGCAGGCCCCCGGGTTCTTTTGGGTGGCGGGGCAGGGTGGCTACGGCATCCAGACCTGCGCGGCCATGGGCGAGGCATGCGCGGCGCTGGTGCGGGGGCTTCCAGTGCCACAGCACATTCAGCGGCAGGGCGTGACAGAAACGGCTCTGAGTCCGCAGCGGCTATTGGCATAGCAGAAGCTCAAGGCCCCCAAGCGTGGCCTTGGACCTCGCCGCACCGAACTCGTTTCGGGCAAGCGGCCTTGCTAAAAACTGCGGACACACCCGCCGGCCAGGTTTTGCAGCGACGCGGTCTCGATCAGCGCCCAGATGCGCTTTTCGCCACGGATCCAGCAGCGCATGCGCCACTCGGAAAGCAGACGGCTCAGCGTTTCGGCGCGGATGCCGAGGTAGGCGGCCAGTTGGCGCTGGCTAAAAGGCAGTTCCACACGATTGCCCTTGTCGGCGGGCAATTGCAACAGATAAGCGGCCAGCCGCTGGGGCGCGCTGCTGGTCGTCAGCCATTCAACTTCATTGACATAGCGGTATAGGCGCCGGCTGAAATCTTCCAGCAGCCGGAGCGCCAGGGCTGGGTGCGCCTGGCAAGTGTCGCGCAGTGCGTGGCGCGCCATGCGCCACACGGTGGTGGCGCCTGCGGCGCGCGCCATCATGGGGTAGCGCCCGTGGCCCATGAACATTGCCACCTCGGCAACGCTCTGGCCGCTGGGGTAGCTGTGGAATATGCGCTCCTGTCCATTGCTGCTGAACCGAACCAGCTCCACGCTGCCTTGCACGACCAGAAGCCAGTGGTGGGCGGTGGCACCTTCATGAAACACGATGTCACCGCTGCGGTAGTGGCGCAGTTCTGCCTGTTCGACCAGCTTTTGCAAAACAGAGGGTGGCAGCCCCTGCAGCAAGGGGTGAGCGTTCAGCCAGGCACCAGGGCCGCTGGCGGCGTCGCAGTTGTTGATAAATGTCATTGGTGTGAATTTTCAATTCGCGGATCATATTGCAAATGCGAATGACTACCAATAACGTTTACATGTCCACGCCTCCTATGACTCCCCTTTCGTGTTTCTCCTTGCGCACCACTGCGGGCGTGCTGCTGGTGGCGGCCCTGGTTACCCAGGCGCAGGCGCAGGAGGCGGTCAGCCTGCCATCCGTGACAGTGCAGTCCAGCCCTTCTGGCGCCGACATGCCCGCGCGCAACGGCGTGGAAAAAGAGCGCAAGCGCCTGCAACAGGTGCCGGGCGGCACCAACCTGGCCGAGCCGCAGAAGGAGGCGCGCATGGCCACCCTGCGCGATGCGCTCGATTACCAGCCCGGCATCGTGCTGCAGGACTTTTTTGGTGGAACCGACCAGCCGCGCCTGGGTATCCGTGGCTCGGGCATTCAGAGCAACCCGGTGAACCGGGGCGTGCTGCTCTTGCAAGACGGCTTGCCGCTCAACGAGGCCGACGGCTCTTTCATCATTGGCCTGATCGAGCCGCGCAACGCGGCTTACGTCAGCGCCCGGCGTGGCGCCAATGCCATCACCCCCGGTGCCACCACGCTGGGCGGAGAGGTGGATTTCGTTTCGCTCACCGGTGCCGATGAGCGTGGCCGCGTGCGTGCCGAGACCGGCAGTTTTGGCCGCCAGGGCCTGCAGGGCGCTGTGGGCGTGGTGGGCGAGCAGCTCGATGGCCGTGTTTCCGTCAGCAGCGACCGGTATGACGGCTATCGGCATCACTCCGCGTCGCAGCGCGACGCTTTTCAGGCCAATGTGGGTTTCCAGGGCGATGGCGGATTTGAAAACCGCACCTACCTGAACTGGACCGACCTGGCTTTCCAGATCCCCAGCGTGGTGCCCAAAGACCGCATCGGCTCCGACCCGCGCGGCGTCCTGGGCGACGGCAAAACGCCGCAAGACCAGTTGCTCAACGTTTACAAGCGCGACCCGCGCCGCGCTGCCACGCAGCTGCGTCTGGCCAACCGCTCCACCTGGGGCAGCGAGGCGCTGCGCCATGAAGTGGGTGTGTATTGGCAGGACACCGACGATCTGTTCAACAACCAGACCAACCACACCGTGACGCACAGCCGCACCACCGGCGCGCAGTGGCAAGTCAGCGGCCGGCCCGACGGCACTGCTGGCGCCGTGGGCTGGCGCACCGCGCTGTCGTGGGCGCAGAGCCAGATGGAGCGCGACCTGTACGCCACCAACCCGGCCAACGGCCAGCAGATGCAGCGCTTTGGCTCCTACGACCTGGACGCCAGCAACCTGCAGGCCCTTGCGTCGGCCGACTGGCGCGTAGCCCCGGGCTGGACGGTGCTGGGCAGCCTGCAGTGGAGCCAGGTCACCCGCGATGCCGCCAGCCGCACCAGCGCGGCCCAGCTCGACCAGGACTGGAACTTCGCCACACCCAAGATCGGCGTGAACTGGGAGCTTTCGCCCGCCACGCGCCTGTGGGCCAACCTCAGCCGCAGCCACGAGGCGCCCACCTACTGGGAAATCCTTGGCGCCACCGTGGCGCCCAATAACCCGGCCGCTGCCAGCGCCGAGCTGGTGCGCCTGAAAACGCAGCGCGCCACCACGCTCGAACTGGGCGGCCAGGGCCGCCTGGGCGAGGGCGCGCAGGCCCTGCAATGGGACGCGGCGGTGTACCGCAGCGTGGTGGCCGACGAACTCATCTCCACCACCGACGCCAATGGCATCAAGGTGGGCACCTACAACTACCGGGGAGGAACGCTGCACCAGGGCGTGGAGTTGGGCCTCTCGGGCAGCCAGCGCATGGGCGTGGGGGCGCTGGACTATCGTGGAAGCTGGACCTACAGCGACTTCCACTTTCGCGCGGGTGAGTACGCGGGCAAGCAGATCGCCGGCGTGCCGCGCCACCTGATCAATGCCGAACTCATGGTTCGCCTGGGTGCCTGGCGATTTGGCCCCAACCTGCGCTGGGTGCCGGTGAGTACGCCCACCGACCACGCCAACACAGCGGGCACCCAACAGGAGTCGTATGCGCTGCTGGGCCTGAAAGTCGAATGGAGCGATGGCCCTTGGGCCCTGTACCTGCAGGCCGACAACGTGACCGACCGCCGTTATGCCAGCAGCTACGCCATCCGCAACCAGGCCACGGCGGCCCAGCCAGGCTACCTGCCGGGTCTGGGGCGCAGCCTGACAGCGGGGCTGACCTACAAATTCTGACCCTCCCTGTGCCGCTTCGCTCCTTCCCCTCTGTCTGCTTCGCTTTGTTGCGCGAAGGGGGGGGCGCTGCCTGCGCGGCGCGGCGGCCCTTGCGCTGCGGCCACTGGCCTGGGCAGCGCTGGTTGCATGGTGCGCGCGTAATGCACGCGCCATGAAGAACAGAGGAAACCCTTTTTTGAGCCCTTGCGGCCCGTGCCGCAGTAGCAATGGCCCGCTGCGGCCGTGGAGTACGACCATGCACGATGATTTCCTGAACCCACAGACCACGCTCTCGCGCCGCCATGCGCTGGCACTGCTGGCCGCACCCCTGGCCGCCGCACCCGCGCTGGGCGTGGCCGCAGCTCTGCCGCAGATCACGCTGGCCGGGCCGCCCGCCATCGTTTCGGCGCCGCTGATCCACATGGCCGAAACGGGAGCCCTCAAGGACGTCGCGCAGCGCACGGTTTTCACCGCCTGGCGCGACCCCGACCAGCTGCGCATGATGGCCATGGGCGGCAAGGCCGATGTGCTGGCCATGCCCAGCAACGTGGCGGCCAACCTGTTCAACCGTGGGGCAGGGGTCACGCTGCTCAACATATCCACCTGGGGCGCGCTGTGGATCGTCACGCGCGACGCTCAGCGCAAGACGCTGGCAGATTTCAAGGGCGAAGAGATTGCTGTGCCCTTTCGGGGTGACATGCCCGACATCGTGCTGCAATTGCTGCTCACCAAACAGGGGCTGGACCCGCTGCGCGACTTCCGCATCCGCTATGTGCCCACGCCCATGGAGGCCATGCAGCTGCTCATCACGCGCCGCGTCTCGCACGCGCTGCTGTCCGAGCCCGCCGTCTCGCTGGCCCTGCGCAAGACGCGCTCTTTCCCCGTGGGGTTGATTGCGCCGGATCTGCACCGGGGGGCCGACCTGCAGCAGGAATGGGGCCGCCTGCTGCGGCGCGCGCCGCGCGTGCCACAAGCGGGTATTGCCGCTGTGGGTGTGGTGCGCTCACAGCCGCAGGTGCTGGATGCCGTGGCGCAGGCCTATGCGCGCTCGCTTGCCTGGTGCCGCGACAACGCCCTGGAATGCGGCCGCATGATGGCGCGCCACATCGACCTGCTCACCCCCGAGGCCGTGGCCGACGCCATTGCCGTGAGCCTGATGGACGCCGTGCCTGCCGCTGCCGCACGCGCCGAACTGGAGTTTTTCTTCGGACAGCTCATGACCCGAACCCCCCAGCTATTGGGGGGCAGGCTGCCAAGTGAAGCGTTCTACCATGCCAGCGCGCAGCGACCACTGAGAGGAGGGCAGTGATGTTGCGTTTGCTGTGGCGTGTGTTTGCGGGTCTTCCCGCGTATGTATGGAGTGGCTGGGGGGCTGCCGCCAGCCTGCTGCTGTTGCTAACAGCCTGGGAGGCCGTGGCCGCGTTGTACGACCCGCTCATCCTGCCCGACCCGCTCACGGCTTTTGCCGCGCTGTGGGCGCAGGTGGAGCAGGGCGCTGCCTGGCCCGCGCTGTGGGCTACGGCACGCCGCGCGCTCATGGGCCTGGCCCTGGCGCTGGGTGTGGGCAGCGTGCTGGGGCTGCTGGCGGGGCTGTCTGTCACCGCCTCGGTGCTGGCGCGCCCGCTGGTCACCGTGCTGCTGGGCACGCCGCCCATCGCCTGGCTGGTGCTGGCCATGCTGTGGTTTGGCATGAGCGACGGCACGCCGGTGTTCACCGTGTTCATCGCCTGCTTCCCCGTGGTGTTTGCCAGCGCGCTGCAGGGCACGCGCACGCTCGATTTGCAACTGCGCGACATGGCGCGCGCCTACCGCCTGCCGCTGGGCATGGCGCTGCGCGAGGTGTACGGGCCGCATGTGCTGTCGTACCTGTTCCCGGCCTGGGTCACCGCGCTGGGCAGTGCCTGGAAGGTCGCGGTGATGGCCGAACTGCTCGCCAGCACCGACGGCGTGGGCGCCGCGCTGGCGGCCAGCCGCTCGCAACTGGACACCGCCACCACGCTGGGCTGGATCAGCGCCGTGGTGGGCTGCTTGCTGGTCGTCGAATATGGATTTTTGGAACCACTCAAGCGCGAAGTCGAACGCTGGCGGGAGGCGCCGCGATGACCTTGCTACTCCAAGACGTGCGCCACAGCTACGCGCTGACCGAGGTGCTCGGCGGCGTGGGCCTGGCGCTTTCGCCCGGCGGCGTGCTGGCGCTGGTCGGCCCCTCGGGCTGTGGCAAGACCACGCTGCTGCACCTGTGCGCGGGCCTGCTCGATGTGCAGGAGGGCCGACTGGAGAACTCCTTTGCGACCCCCGCGCTGATGTTCCAGCAACCACGCCTGCTGCCCTGGCAGACCACCGCCGACAACATCGCCCTGGGCCTGCGCGCGCAAGGCATGGCGCGTGCCGCCGCACGTGAGCGTGCCCACGCCATGGGTGCCATGCTGGGGCTCGATGCCGAGGCCATGGTGGCCTATCCGCACCAGCTCTCGGGCGGCATGCAAAGCCGCGCCGCGCTGGCGCGCGCGCTGGTGCTCGAACCCGATCTGCTGCTGATGGACGAACCCTTCGCCGCGCTCGACATCGGCCTCAAGGCACAGCTGCACCGCCTGCTGCTGCGCCACCAGCGCGAGAAGGGCACGGCGGTGCTGATGATCACGCACGACCTCATGGAGGCCGTGCGCCTGGCCGACACCGTGCTCGTCATGGCCGCCGGGCCGGGCTGCATCGTGCACCAGCACAGCCCGCAAGCCCCGGCCCTGGCGCGCACCGACGCCATGGTCTACCACGACACCGCCGAGCTGCTGCGCGAGCCCGCCGTGCGCGCTGCTTTCGGGCTCGATGTGCTGCAGGACGAGGGCGCCTGCGCCACGGCGCCCGGCTCGGCCGTCAACGTGTTGCCGCTACAGGGCCATCGCCTGCAGGCCTTGCAGCCCGCGCCAGCGCAAGGTGAAAAGAAAGGAATGCGATGCGGATGACAAATACGGCGCCTTTAATCCAGGCGCCGAACTGGTGGGCGCTGGAGCACCCGCTGTGGATGTGCGCGATGCGCCCCTTTTTTGTGTTGACCATGGGCTCGGCCGTGCTGTTGGTGGCCTTGTGGAGCGCTGTGTTGGCCCTGGGTCTGCCGCCGCCCCGGGTGGCGGGCGGCGCGCTGGTGTGGCACGCACACGAACTGCTGCTGGGTTTTGGCCTGGCTGCGGTGGCAGGCTTTGTGCTCACTGCTGTGCCCGAATTCACTGCCACGGCAAGCGCCAGCCCTCGCACCGGGCGTCTTCTGGTGCTTCTTTGGCTACTGGGCCGTCTGGGGGTTTGGCTATCGGGTGCTGCGGGGTTGCCGGCTCTGGCCCTGGCCGCCCTGGCGCACCTGGGGTTGATTGGCGGCCTTCTGATACTGCTGTTGCCCGCGTTGCGCACCGTGGCCGGAAGGCGCCAGCATGCCTTCGGCTGGGCATTGGCGGCGCTGTTCCTGCTGGCAGCAGGTTTTTACGTTGATGCGCTGCGCGGCCAGTACCCCATGCGCTGGCTTTTGGCCGTGCTGGGACTGGTGATGGTTCTGATCATCGTGGCCATGAGCCGAATTTCCATGCGCATCGTTAACCGGTCCATCGATGAGGCGGGCGAGGGCGGTGCTCCCTATCTGGCGCGTCCTCCCAAACGCAACCTGGCCATTCTGTGCATCGTGCTTTTCACGCTGGCCGAGTTTTGGCACCCGGGCGGTCGCGTCAGCGGCTGGTTGGCCTGCGCCGCCGCTGCCGCGCTGTGCAACCTGATGGGCGACTGGCATGTGGGCCGTCCGCTGCTGCGGCGCTGGCCTTTCATGCTCTACGCCGTGTACGTCTGCATGGCGCTGGGTTACGCGCTCATCGGCACAGCCTTGCTCGCGGGCGGGCCAGGCGCTAGCGCGGGTCGCCACCTGCTCACCATGGGGGCACTGGGTCTTTCGATCTATGTGGTCATCAGCATTGCAGGGCGTGCGCACTGCGGCCACCCCTCGGACGAGCGCCCCTGGGTGGTGCAAGGTGCCCTGTTGATCGGTGCTGGGGCCATGCTGCGCGCGGGCGCTGCCTTTGCCCCCGAAGCCGCCACGGCACTGCTGGGCATGGCCGGTATGTGCTGGGTGGGCAGCTTTGGCCTGATGGCATTGCGCATGCTGCCGGTGCTGTGGGGCCCCCGGCCCGATGGAGGGCGCGGCTGCGAGGGGTGACGTCCACACAGCTTGGGCGCCACACCCGTCTTCTGTATCGTTGCAATGAATTCACTCGGACTGCAACATCGGTGGCGAAATCGTCGCATAGGCCTGACCAAGGATACGCTGGTAGGTCAGCGCCCAAAACTACCCACAGCAACTCCGAGGTTCGTCGGGCTAATTTTGCCGCTCGCTATTTTGTGTTGGATCGCCTCCGGACATGCTTCGATGGAAGCGAGGTCATATTCAGGTTGTCGCCCAGATCCGCGTGATTGGCGCAATGTAAGTTAACATAATATACATCGTATCTAATCAAGGCTAGACGCACACGCATAGCACGCAGCTTCCCAATTGGCCTGTCGGACACTCCTGCATCTGCACACCGCTGCTTGTTCCATAGCTCTTCCGACCCGCTACCATCCATGTCCATGACCCTTTCGCCCCCCGCACCTTCGAGTTCGTCCATCCATTTCGGCCACCAAGGTCGGGTTTGCATCGTCACCGGCGGCGCGCAAGGGATTGGCGAGGCCTGTGTTCGCCGCTTTGCTGCCGATGGCGCCAAGCCGGTGATTGTGGATGTGGACGATGCGCGTGGCCAGGCGCTGGCACTGGAACTGGATGCGCTTTACATACGTTGTGACGTGGGCGACAAGGCGCAGGTGGATGCGCTGGTGGCCCAGACACTCGCAACGCTGGGGCGCATCGACGTGTTGGTGAACAACGCGGGCATCTTCCGCGCGGCCGACTTTCTGGATGTGACCGAGGCCGACTTTGACGCTGTGCTGCGCGTCAACCTCAAGGGCTCATTCCTGGTCGGCCAGGCCGTGGCGCGGGCCATGGTCGCTTCGGGCGGTGGGTCTATCGTCAACATGAGCTCGGTCAACGGTGTGCTGACCATTCCCAACATCTCCAGCTACAACGTGAGCAAAGGCGGCGTGAACCAGCTCACGCGCGTGATGGCCCTGGCGCTGGCCGACAAGAACATCCGCGTGAACGCCGTGGCCCCCGGCACCATCGCCACCGAGCTGGCTGCCAAGGCCGTGCTGACCAGTGATGACGCCCGTAAGAAAATCATGAGCCGCACCCCCATGAAGCGGCTCGGCGAGCCGTCGGAGATTGCCGATGTGGTGGCCTGGCTGGCCAGCGATGCCGCCAGCTATGTGACCGGCGAGATCGTGACGGTAGATGGCGGGCGCATGACGCTGAACTACACCGTTCCAGTTTGATTCAACAAAAACTACTGAATTGATAGCTGCTAACGCTTTATGGATAAGCGCTAGCGGCCATTTTGATCATATTTTTTAAACCTGAGGCATGCGCCGCAGCAAGCCCGCCATGCTGCGCGGCCAACCCACCGGGCCGAACCAGGCACCACCCGCAATCGCCCAGGCGTTGACCACGCCGTACAGCACCAGCGCCACGCCCTGCGCGGCAAACACCGCCGCCAAACCACCGCCCCAGCGCAGCGCCAGCCAGCCTCCCGTTACCGCGACGGCAAGGCGCACGATGTTGCCGATCACCGGCCAGAGCAAGCGCCCTGCCCCTTGCGAGGCAAAGTACAGCACCAGGCCCAGGCCAAAAAAACCGTACACCGGCCCGACGGTGCGCAGATACTGCGCGCCCGCCTCCAGCATGGCGGGGTCGCTGTTGAAAAGCGACAGCCACACGCCCGGAAACGCCGCTGCCCACAACCCTATCGCTTCGGCCATCACAAACGCCATGGCCGCGCCGATCCAAGTGGCGCGCAGCGCTCGTTCGCGCTGGCCTGCACCAATACAAGTGCCCACCATGGCCACCAGCGGTGCGCCCAGGCCGAATACCAGTGGCACCAGCAGATATTCAAGCCGCGACGCAGTTCCATAGCCCGCGATGGCCGCCGTGCCAAAGCCGCCCACCAACGCGGTGGTGACGCCAATCGACAGATTGGTGGCGACGGTAGAGACGGTGCCCACCAGCCCGACCCGCAGGATGTCCTTGAACAAGATCCAACGAAACCGGATGTGCTTGAACGAGGGCTGGAGCAAGCTGCGCGGGGACCACAGATATGCCGCCAGCACCACACTGCCGATCAGGTAATACGACATCAGCGCGATCGCACCCCCGGCAATGCCCAGGCCGGGCATGGGGCCCCAGCCAAAGATGAAAAGCGGCGACAGCGGCACCAGCACTACCGCACCCAGCACCGTGACATACGCGGGCACCGCCATGTTGCCCGTGCCCCGGATCACGGCCGACAGCGTGTTGAACAGCCACACCAGAAAAGCGCCCGCAAACACCCAGTTGGAATAGACCAGTGCCGCATCCAGCGCGCCTCCGATGCCGCCCATGCGGGTGTAAAGCCAGCGCCCTCCTCCCACAATGCCCACCGTAAAGACCAGCGAGAACACCGCCGCAATGGCCAGCGCATGCAGCACCAGCGCATCGGCATCGTCCCGCCGCCGCGCGCCCAAAGCGCGGGCAATGGCCGACGCGATGCCGCCGCCCATGGCACCGGCCGAGGTCATCTGCATCAGCATGACCACCGGAAAGACGAGCGCCATGCCCGCCAGCGCATCGGTGCCCAGCTTGCCGACAAAGTAGGTCTCGATAAGCCCGACGCCCGCCTGCGCCAGCATCACCAGCACATTGGGCGCAGCCAGTCGCAGCAGCGTGGGCGCAATGGGCGCCTCCAGCAGCATGCGGGTGCGCGGGTTCAGGGTGTCGGTCATGTCGTCACCGCTGCAGCAGCACGGGGTTTGCGCGGCACCATGATACGCACGGTAACCAGTTGCAGCACATCGGGGACTTATTCGTCATGGCCAGCCTCCTGCATGGGAAGCGCCGCCAGCAGATCCATGGATTCATCCACGAGTGCATGCAGCGCCATCACGCGTTCGGCGCCCAGCGTTTCGTTCAGCGCCAGTTGGGCTGCCTTCCAGTGGCGCTGCGCTTCGGCGCGTTTGTCGCGGCCGGTGTCGGTGATGTGCGCCAGGCGGCTACGCGCATCGGCGCCGGCCTCCAGCGTGACCCAACCGGCATCTACCAGAGGGCGCAGGTTGCGGGTGAGCGTGGAGGCATCCATCTTCATGGCCACCGCCAGGTCGCCTGGGCGGATTGGCCCCAGCTTGAGCACATGCGACAGCAACGAATACTGCGTGGTCTTGAGCCCGCACTGCGCCATTTCGGCGTCGTAGTGGGTTGCCACGCGGCGCATCAGCTGGCGCAGCTTGAAGTTGGTACAGCCTTGCGGCAGAGCCTGGGCCGCTTGGGAAGCGGGCGCTGCGGCAGAGTCCATGGGGGTTGTGTCGGCTTGCATGAATTTAATTGTATCTGCAATAATTGCATATGCAATATTTACATTCAAACTCCACCACCGACCACGACACCCCATGACCCAACACAACCACCTTGAACACTGGCTTGCGCAAGAACGCGAGATCCTGGAGCGGCTGGAAGTCGGCCCCGGCCCGGGCGTGGCGCAGCGTGAACAGATTGCCCACCTGAACGGGCTGGAACAGATGCAGGCCATGCTGCGCGGCGAGCTGCCCTACGCCGCCATCGCCAAGACGCTGGATTTTCTGATTGTGGAAGTGGGAGAAGGCACGGCCATCTTCCAGGGCACTCCGCGCGCCGAGCACCTCAACCCCATGGGCACCGTGCACGGCGGCTGGTTTGCCACCCTGCTCGACTCGGCGCTGGGCTGCGCCGTGCACACGCGCATGGAGCCCGGGCGTGGCTACACCACGGCCGAGCTGGGCATCAACCTGGTCAAGGCCATCACGCCCAAGGTGCAACGCGTGCGCGCTGAAGGCCGCGTGATCCACAGCGGGCGCCAGTTGGCCACGGCCGAGGCGCGCCTGGTGGGCCCGGACGGCACGCTGTATGCCCACGCCACCACCACCTGCCTGGTTTTTGACTTGCCTGCACAATCGAGGGCATGAAATTCCTCCACACGATGCTGCGCGTTGGCAACCTTCAACGCTCGATTGATTTCTATACCCAGGTGCTGGGCATGCAACTGCTGCGCCAGTCTGAAAACCCCGAGTACAAATACTCGCTGGCGTTTCTGGGATTTGATGGCGGCAACCCCGGTCAGGCCGAAATCGAGCTGACCTACAACTGGGGCACCGAGAGCTACGACCACGGCAACGCCTATGGCCACATTGCGCTGGGCGTGCCAGACGCCTACGCAGCATGCGAAAAAATCAAGGCCGCTGGCGGCAATGTGACGCGTGAAGCAGGCCCCGTCAAAGGCGGCAGCACCGTCATCGCGTTTGTCACCGACCCCGATGGCTACAAGATTGAGTTGATCCAGCGCACAGAGGGCGCGGGCGGTACGGGTTTGCGTTGAATCGTGCGTTCAAGCGGTTGACGGGCAGTAGACCCATTTTGCTATTAATATAGTAGCTATTGGCGCTTTATTGATAAGGGCTAGAGGCACTTTTTATACAAATAAGTGGTTCTTCTGACGCCACCGCTTGCTGGTGGGCACCGCACCCCCAGCGCGGGAAATCCGCAGTACACCCGCAAAAAAGCCCGGCAATGCCGGGCTTCTTCATGGGGGCAGGCAGGGGTGGCATCCACGGCTCCCCTGCCCCACCAGAACTTGGGCTTACATGCCGCCCAGGACCACTTCCACACGGCGGGCTTCGGCGTTGCTGCCGGTGGCGGTGGTTTCTTCGGGCTTCTTCAGCTCAATCTTGTCTTCGGCCACGCCCAGGCCCTTGAG
>ERZ1023696.53-NODE-53-length-26909-cov-6.615003_pt1 | contig 26909 bp, 33 predicted proteins | sample MGYA00520859_ERZ1023696 | MGnify/ENA primary metagenome ERZ1023696 (study PRJEB33180, sample SAMEA4046002) | wastewater metagenome | place: Denmark | collected 2016-03-13 | study: EMG produced TPA metagenomics assembly of the PRJEB13832 data set (Local surveillance...
AGTCAGCCTGTCAACATCTTTCTTGCATTTAATTGTTCGGCACTTCAGACAACTCATTTATACTATCACTCTTCTCCTGTCATTGTCAATTATTTTTTTGAACTTTTTGGGACACCAGCTAACTCTGCAAATAAACCAGACTGTCCCGTTTCGGCTCAGTCCGGTTTTTCTTCATCCTTATTATCCAGAAAAAGATGCATCGCAGCCAGGATCTTCACCCCGGCAATTTCCTCAAAGTCATATACAAAAGGATGCCGGATGTCGTTGCAGACAGGATATCCGCTATCGGTTCCGAGTAATAGATTCCCATCACATCAAAATAGTTGGGTAAGATAAGCGCCAACGGAATCAGGATGATCACTTTGCGCAAAAGAGCAATGAAAAGTGATTTTTTCGCCTCCCCCACACCGACAAAAAACATTTGCGCGCTCATCTGCACTCCGAACAGCCACATTCCGCCCATGTAAATCGGCAGAACACGGGTGACTAAAGCCAACAAATCCGAATTTGTCGTAAAGATGCGTGCGAACAGACCCGGCACGAACAGCACCAATAAAAAGTAGGAGACTGTAAGTCCAACCGTTACCTTCATGGAATGGCGCACAGTTTCTCGCACACGCTTGTAATTCCCTGCTCCATAATTATAACTGATGATTGGTTGAACACCTTGCGTAAAACCTTGTACAGGCACTGTCAGCAATTGCATGATGCTTTGCATGATTGTCATGGAACCAACATAAAGATCGCCGCCGTATTTCAGCAGTCCTGTATTGAAGACAATCACAATCGCACTTTCGGTCGCTTGCATAATGAATGGCGAAATTCCCAAGGAAACAATTCTCTTTATCAGCCCAATCTCTAGCCCCATATTCTTCTTGCGGATCCGGATAATCGAATGCTCGGACGTCAAGAATCGGAGGACGTAGATCGCACTCAGGGTTTGGGAAATGACTGTTGCAATCGCAGCGCCCTGAACTCCCATATCAAAACCGAAAATAAAAATCGGATCCAGGATAATATTGGCAATAGCTCCAATCAGTACTGAAAACATAGCGTTTTTTGTTTTTCCTTGACTGGTTATAAATAGATTCAGGCCTAATGCATATTGTACAAAAATTGTGCCCATTATATAGATGGAAGTATAGTCATTCGCATAATTGAAAGTAACATCACTGGCACCGAATAAATATAATAATGGCTCTTTGATCAAGGTAAAGACAATAGTCAAAACGACTGCCATGAGCGTGAGCATGGAAAAAGCATTGCCGAGGATTTTTTCGGCCTCATTTTTGTCGTTCTTGCCTAACGCAATGGCCGCCAAAGGAGCCCCGCCACCTCCGGCAAAACTGCTGAACGCAGAAATGATCAGCACAAGCGGTGCGCTGATTCCCAACCCAGTCAATGCAACAGCCCCTACATCGGGTATATGTCCGATGTACATCCTATCCACAATGTTGTAAAGAATATTGATGACTTGGGCAATAATGCTCGGTATGGCCAGTTCCATCATCAGTTTAGGGATTTTCTCCGTCCCCATGCGTGATCCTTTTAATTCTTGCACGATTACTCCTCCTTCTTCCGTTCCACATTCGCTACCATTTTTTCAAGCATCGCTTCAAACTGCGTGAACTGTTCTTGATTGATTCCTTCTGTCATCGACGCGATAAACTGTTTCCGGATATTCCGTAATCGGTCCGCTATCGGCTTTGCCCGATCAGTCAATACAAGATGAATATAGCGACGGTCTCCCTCATCAACGTTTGTCTCCAAGTACCCTTTTGCGACAAGCGAATCGACCGATCTGGCAATCAAAGACTTTGATAGTCCCAGGAAATCTGCTATTTCTTTGGATGTGTCCATTTCGTTATTTGACAAAAAGGTAATCAGATCCAACTCGTTCGGAGAAAAATCCGAAGCGGACATCTCTACCTTCACTTCTGCCCGATACACTTTCGACAGCTTGGACAAGCTGATCAGCAGATTTTTCTTTTCTTTCATAAATCTTACGCCCCCATGTATTCAAACTAAAACTATTTTACCGCTAAATAGTTCACTTGTATACCATCCGTTTATGAGCTGCTTTTCATGGCAGAACAACCTTCCCATCAAAAAAAACACACGCAACAATACGAACTCGCAAAGAGCCCTATTGCTGTATGTGTTTTATTGATAGCTGACAGAGTTTCCGCAGATGATTCCGTCTCATCTTTACAATCCGCAAGGTACGATTCCACTATTTCGGTCCTTTGCTGAAATCATGGTTTCTCCAAAGCGGATATCACTTCTTCAACGCTCAAAAGATACCCTTGCATTCCCAAAGCTTGCGCGATTTTCATGGCTTGGGGTTGATCCAGATAGGCTTGCTGCAGAAGGTCTTTTTTGCTGAAGACTTCCCTTGCACCGCCTTCGAGCAGCAATTGCCCTTGGCTGAAGACGACGACGCGTTCAAAAACTGCCGCCGCAAAATCCATGTCATGCAGAATGCACAGTACGGCTTTCCCTTCTGCCTGCAGGTTTTCGATCACTTTTTTGATGATTGCTTTCCCGGTAGCGTCCTGCCCCATCGTGGGTTCATCGAAAATGACGATGGGCGTGTCCATCGCTAAAATCGAAGCCAACGCCACCATCTTTCTTTGCGCCAGATTGAGGTCGTATGGATTCACTTTCTCGACATCCACCAATTCTACTTGAGCCAATGCCGCGCGTGAACTGGCTCTTGCCTCATCCAAAGAAAGTCCGATGTTCAACGGACCGACCATCACTTCATCCAAAACCGTATTCTTGAAAATCTGGTCATCGGGGTTCTGAAAAACCAGACCAATCTTCTTGGATATCTGGGCAACCGTCAAAGTTTTTAAGTCGATCCCGTCCAGCAGGATCCTGCCGGAATCGGGACGCAAAAGTCCCTTCAGCAGTTTTACGAAGGTGGTTTTTCCCGAGCCGTTCTGTCCGATGATGGCGGTTTTGCGGTCGTCCAGCACCAGATTAATGCCTTTTATGACGGGTGTTGTTTTGTCGTATGCAAAATGCAGCTTCTCTATTTCCAGTTTATTCATGAGGGACACCTTCTTCCGCAAGCAAGCCTTTCAGCTCATCCAATTCCACAGGATAATGCCCATTAGCCTTCCGCTTGTTCAAATGGCGGGCGATCGCGGTCACGGCGGGCGGCTGTACGCCCAGAGACGCCAAGTCCTCGCGCGAAAAAATAGCTTCGGGCGTATCATACGCGATCAACTTGGCATCGTCCAAAAGCAGGACCCTGTCTGCGTACTGCGCGATTTTTTCCATCTTTTGCTCGGCCATGATGATGGTGATGCCTTCTTTCGTAAGGTTTTCCACAACTTTGAAGACCTCATCCGACCCTTGCGGATCCAGTTGGGAAGTGGGTTCATCCAATATCAGCACTTTCGGCTTCATCGCGACCACACCGGCGATCGCAACCCGCTGCATTTGCCCGCCGGAAAGATCGAACGGGTTCTTGTCCTTCACTTTGCGGATATCCAGCAAGTCCAAACTTTCTTCGATCCGCTTGATGATTTCGTCGCGCGGCAGTCCCATGTTTTCCAGCCCGAATGCGATTTCTTCATATACTGTAAAACGCGAGCCGGTGATCTGGGAAAACGGGTTTTCGAACACCAATCCGGCTGCTGCAGTGACTTCGCTCACATCCGTCGTGCGCACATCCAAACCGGCTATCATCACCGATCCGCCGTAGGCCCCTTTGAAGAAGTGCGGCACCAAGCCGCTCAGCGCATAGCACAAAGTCGATTTGCCGGCGGTGTTTCTTCCGATCAGGCCGATGAATTCACCCTCCTCGACCGAAAAGCTGATGCCGTCCAACGCCAATTTGGTCGTGTCGGGATAACGATATTTCAGATCCTTCACTTCTATGATACTCATCCCATCACCCTCCAAACGATCAAACCGGCCAGAATCACCAACAGCAAAATATTCAAAAAAGTACTGTAACGATAGGACTTCGCTTCATTCAGATAGGTTTTCGGAGTGTCCCTGTCGAAGCCGCGGACATCGAGCGCAATCGCTCTCTCCCTAGTATCGTTCAGGGCGTTCAGGATGACCGGTCCCAACAATGGGAAGAATGCCTTTACCCGAACAAACAGGCTGCCCTCAGTCTCCATCCCGCGCGACCGTTGTGCATCCTGAATTTTGCCGTAAGTGGCCCGAAGCTGCGGGATGATCTGCAGAACCGAAAGGATGACGTAGCCGATTTTCGGGGACATGCCTTTCTGCTGCAGCCGTTCAACCAGTTCCGTCGGTGAAGTCGTCAGCACCAACACTCCAAAGGCGCTGACCATATTGATGACGCGCATGGTCAGACGAAAGGCTATAATCAGGCCCTCTTTGTAGAATTTTATCGGGCCCAATTCATAAAGTAACGTTTCGTTGGCAGGATTGAAAAAACCTTGCACAATGACGATCGACAGAATCAATAAAAAACTGAGTGCAATCACCGGCAAAATATTACGGAATACCTTCCCTACCAACAAGATACCAAAACTGGTCAGCATGACTGCCGCAACTTGCCACAGATCATCCAATAAATAGGCCGCAGCGATGCTCACGACGACATAAAGCATCTTCGTCAACGGATCCAAATGATGGATCGGCGAGTTGCGCGGTACATACAAAGTCATTGCATCCATTCAAATCAGCCCCTATAATTCTTCTATCGCGCCATCCTTCAGGAAAGTGTTCGTGAGTTTCTTCGGCAAGCCCCTGAAGATAAAGTAACTGATGAGAACCGTCACTAGTTTATCCGGCACATCCACAACGATGCTGTCCAGGAAAGAAGCCAGCCATTGCGGTTGCCCATTCGAAATCAGCAAAGCGTAGAGGGCATCTCCCCAGACATTACCGGTCTGTCCGCCCCAAAAGATGATGTTCAAAGGCGTCGAGACTGTGGCGGCCACCAAGCCGATGATTAAACCTGCCAACAGCACGGTCTTGATGTCCTTGAACCAGCCTTTAGCGGCAAACAGACCCGCCATCAAACCGATGACTGCACTGGTGACTGCATACACTGTCGAAATCGGATCGGCCGTCACGCCGTAGATGACGTTATTGATGATCCCGGAAGCGGCACCGATTACCGGTCCCGCCAACATACCGGACAATACCGTTCCGATCGAGTCCAACCAAAGCGGCAGACGCAATACGCCCGCGATGTATTTGCCGAGATAATTGATCCCAATCGCGATCGGGATCAAAACGATGGAAGCCGTTGACAACTTGTAGCTCAGTTTGTTTTTTGTTTCTGGATTCATTTTATTCTCCTCCTTTTGCCTGATGCCATGCATGGAAAGCGGATAATGCCAGTTGGATTTGATTCTGTTCCCCTTGCTTGGTCGCCGCTTCTCCTGAAACGAATTGACGGACGCCTTCCGCCATCCCTTCTTCCGGACCGACAACGACATTCAGCAGCGATGCGGTCTTCAATCCCCTCAGCGCCCCAACAACAAACAACGTGGCTGTTTCCATATCCGACCCGATGATGCCGTTGCCGCTCCAATAAGCAGTAAGTTGCGCTTCACGGGCGGTGTAGAAACTGTCGTGGCTGCGGACAATCCCCAAACGATGAGGGATCCGCTCCGTTTCCGCAATTGCCCGCAGATCCATCAACAAATCCAGATCGGCAACGGCGGGATATGCGGAATCGACATAGGCCTTGCTGGCGCCATCATCCCTGACCGCTGCCGTCGCGATGATCACATCGCCCAGATGCACTGCTGGATGCAAAGACCCGCAGCTGCCGATGCGGATGATGCCTTCTATTCCGATCCTTGCCAACTCTTCGATGGCTATCGCTGTGGATGGTCCACCGATCCCGGAGGAAATGACCAATACCTTCATTCCTTGATAAGTCCCCAGAACACTCTTGTACTCACGGTTGAACGCCAAATCGACAGCGTCCTCCAACAGTAATTTCGCTCTTTCAACGCGGGCTGGATCACCCGGCAACAGCGCATATTTCACATCCAAATCGGCTGATAATTGGATATGTGCCTGCAGTGTTTGTTCCATTTCTCCACCGTCCTTTTCGCAACGTTCGACTCCGGAATAGCCCGACAAAACTTCAAGATACTGATACCCATTATGAGTTCAGTATAGCATAGAGCCCAACGTCTGGCACCGGATAACCCTTGATGGAAAGACGGTCTTCCCGGCGCACAAAAAGAAGCAGTCTCTTAGATTAACAGAGGCTGCTTCTTATGTTTTACCTTAGTTGTTGCCCTTACTGGACGAACAGCGCGGCAAGCGGGATCAACCCCACCATCACGACGCCCGATACGACCATCGCTAGGCTGCTCATGGCACCCTGCAGTTCGCTTGCTTTCAACGATTCAGCTGTCCCCATGGCGTGGGAAGCCGCACCCAAAGCCAACCCTTTCGCGATCGGTTCTTCGATTCTGAAGATTCTGAAAATCAGCCCCGAAACCACCGTTCCGAAAATGCCCGCGAAGATGACCCCTGCCACTATGATCCCTGCGACACCGCCGATCAGTTCGGTCGTATCCAACGCGATGGCCATCGTGATCGAGCGCGCCAAGGTGGACAGTGTCGTGATTTCGCTCATCATAAGAATCAGAGCCAAGCCGATGATCGTGACCAGACCGCTGATCATCCCCGCCAAACAACTGATCAAGACAACCCAGCTGTTCTCGCGCAAAATCTTGAATTGCCGATAGACCGGAACAGCCAGGCATATCGTGGCCGGTGTCAGGAGATCGGACAATATTTGCGCACTTTTTTGAAAATTTGTAACTTCGATGTCCAGCATAAGGATCAAACCTACGACCAGGATTGTCCCGATCAGCAAAGGATTCATGAAGGCATAAGGATATTTTTTGTTCAACTTCAAGCCGATCATGAAGGCCCCTAAGCTGATGAACAAGCCGAGATATTTTGTCGTCTCCAGCAGATGATCAATCATTTCCGTCAGCCTCCTTCGCTTTCTTCCTTCTTATCATCCCCTGAGCCAATAGGCCGGTCGTCGCCAAAATCACGATGGTGGAGCCTATGTTGACGGCTACCCAGCCGAAGAAGTGTTCGGCGATCTGCCCGTAGGAAGTGATCAGCCCAGCCCCGCTCACCACGAACAGAGCAGGCATGATGCCCAACAGCAGATTGGCGGCACTTTCCACTTGCTTGAGCTTCAACACTCCTATCATCAGCAACAAGAACAGCAGCGACATGCCGTAGATGCTGGCCGGAATGGCTAATGGGATGAAGATGGCCAGCAATTCGCTTACGGCCGAAATAGCGATGATGACTGTAAATTGTTTCAAATAATGCATGCTAGAGAGGCTCCTTCCTTGTCCGAAGCGATACGGACTTTCTCATTACCCAGTATACCGACTTCCGTTCCGAAACGATATATCACGCAACCCAAAATTCTGCTTTCCATGTCGTTTTAAACCTGTTACGCGATACATACGCAGTGCGAATGATGTATAATAAGCCGTGCAGTAAATGAACAAGGACAGAAAGAAGGCGGAAATATATGAACTTAGAAGAATTGATTGAAAAAATTGAAGCGTTCAAAGCAAGTCATCCCGAAGGTACGTTTGAATTCCTTGTGCAACCGCAAAGGGATTTGGATGATCTGTTTGCCGAGCTACTGATACTGGATGTAGCAACAGATGCAGATGGCAACCCGGAAGCCCGAGCTGAGGAAGCTTTACTCACATTGGAAAACCCGTCAAATGATGAACTAGCTATGCTTGAAAGCATCGCCGAAGCTTTAAAAACATATCTATAATATGTCAAAAAAACTCCCCAAAGTGCCTGCAACAGTGCAGAGCTCTTCAGGGAGTTTTGTTTATTGTTTCAGGTTTCAATCGGAAACCGATCATTTACAGTGCCGATTCCAGCTTCCGCTTTACTGTTGGTTTCGCGCAGTTCATCCAACGGAGCGCTACGGTCTCCATTGTTGCGGCTAGCCGAATCAAATAAGGAGCTTACCGTCGTCAGGTTCGTTTTGTTTCCCAATTTCGCTTTAAAAAATAGCAACGTCAAAAGATACCCGATCAGACATGAAACGATTACCAGATAGAATATGTAGTCGAAATTCTGGAAAGTATCCAGCAACAGGCCTGAACTGCCCACACCCAAAACAGCACCTATTCCGTATGCTGTAAATACGACACCATAATTTTCGCTGTAGTGCTTCGGCCCGTACATGTTATTAGTGGCAGTCGGCGCTATTGCCAACCACCCCCCAACATTGAACCAAAATATGGAAAAAGCGATGAAAAATAAAACGATACTGCCATTTTTTGCCAGCAACATCAAAGATGCTGCCAGGATGATTTGAGCATAGGAAAAGAGCATCGCTTTCTTTGCCGACAGCCTGTCCGTCAGCCAACCGAACACGGGACGCCCGACACCATTGAACACTGCAAATATGGATATAAACAGCACTACATCCTTTTGCGCCATCCCTATCAATTCAATGCCGATGTTGCTTGTCAACCCTATCATCATCAGTCCAATCATCGTTCCGATAATAAAATTGAAATACAGCCCCTTGAAGTTAGCGGATCTGACCATTTCGGCGCTATCCATATCATTCTCCTTCGACTCTGCCCCGAGGACTTTCTCCTCCCCGACGCAATCCGCTTCAGGATACTTGAATGGCATTGCCAACACGGGCAACAGCACTCCAAAGACGACTCCCAATATGAGGAATGTTTGCGTCACTCCGTATTGTTCGACCAACGCCCTAGCAATCGGCGCTGTAAGCAACGGCGAGAGTCCAAATCCGAGTAGCACCAGCCCAATCACGATACCCTTTTTTTCCGGGAACCATCTAGTCACTACCGTCAGCGGAGCCCCATAAGCAATCCCGACCCCCGCGCCACTGATCACACCATACGCAATAGTCAACGTCTGAATATTCGGGGCGAATGCCGATAAAATCCAGCCGACAGAAACCAAGAGGGTCCCTGTCAGTATGGTCTTGCGCGGACTCCAATCCTTAAAAAACCTCCCGGTCAAAAACATGAACAGCGAGTAAAACAATAGCGCCGTCATGTAGGGTAATCCACTTTGGGCAGTCCCGACATCATACAACACCTCCACCGGCAGACGGAAAACACTCCAGGAATACACCGTCCCAAGTGCCATCATAATCACCAGTCCCAAAATTACATACAGCCACCTTGCCTTTGACATCACTTGCTTTTCTACTCTCATTTTCTGTTGCATCTGCATCCCTGCCTTCTTTCCTTATAATTTCCGGATAAATTCCCTTACTGACATGCCGATCTGCAAAAAAAAACCAATAACAAGCCCCCTGCGGAGTACTTATTATTGGCTTACGCGTCGACTGGCTGTTTGCCTTTCGTTGCATCTTCCGTATTCACTTAATCAATTTTTCTATATCTTGGTCGACAACTATTGCGATGATTTTTTCGCCCGTCTTGGTGCTGACGTCGGAATAGGTACTTACGATATTCACATCAAGCACTGTTTTGATTGTCGTTTCGAGTTCTTTACGCGCATTCTCAAACAATGCGGTTCGAGCATTTTTTATCATCTGGATTCCACCTGGATTCTTGGCCAAGTTTTTCTCAGATATACTCAGGAAACCATTCAGTCTTATCAAGATCAAATCCTGAAAGATAACGGTCCGTATTTTCTCCGGTCCCCTACCCATTTGTTCAATTTCAAACTTACTGATCGCTTCGCTCAATTTCGATTCGATTTGTCCTTTTGTCATTGAACTTCCCGTGTATGCCATGCGCTTCAACCCCTAAATCATCTGAAAGTTGGGAAACGTTTCTTACAGCCAAAACTATAGCACACCGATATATTGTCGTCAACAAGTATCCCTTTGCCCTGAAAAGGGCAGGCACCGCAACTGATGGAGAAGATTTGAAAATCCAACTACAGCAAAAAACTCCCCTGATGGCCTATAGCGGCTACGGGGAGTTTTTTGGTCAATAAGGTTTCAATTGAAAGATAGGGCTATTCGGCTGCTACCGCTGCCGGTACTGCGTCAATAGAAGAAAACGTCCCGATCGGCAGATGATCGTTCAAGAGTTCCGATTCAGGACTCAAAGCAACCTTCTGTTTCACGCCGGTTGTCCAGTAAAGTGCCATGATTGCAACAGTTGCGACCAGACCGACCAAGTAAGTGGCCGTCTGCAGCCCCATCCGGAATCCGATCGGCTCGCTCAGGATATAGACGACACAGGCATAAAGCATGAATGTTGCAGGCAATAAGGTAACCAGGTAATTTTTATTTTTAAGATACAAGTAACGCGTCGACATCAGCAAAGCGATGACGGCTGTAACTTGGTTCGCCCAGTTGAAGTATCTCCAGATCAGGTTGAAATCCACTTTAGTAAGGAAGAACGAGATGACAAACAACGGAATCGTCATCATCAGGATTTTTTTCATTGAATCCTGTTTAATGTTCATGTAGTCAGCCAAAATTGTCCGCAGACTTCTGAATGCTGAAAGTCCTGAAGAGATCGGCAAGACGATGACGCCGATGATAGCGACCGTACCGAAGACATTACCCAATAACATAGTGGAAACTTGGTTGACGACAGCTGATGGTGTTCCGGCATCGATCATTTGGCTCAATGTTTGACCATCGAACAAGGCCATGGACGCTCCAGCCCAGATCATAGCGATGACGCCCTCTGCGATCATCATGCCGTAGAAAAGGAAGCGGCCTTCCCGCTCGTTCGTCGACGTCCGGGAAACCATCGGCGCTTGGGTCGCATGGAAACCGGAAATGGCGCCACAGGAAATCGTAAAGAAGATGGCCGGGAAAATCGGTGTGCCTTTCGGATGGAAATTCTGCATAGCGCCCATCGTCAATTCCGGCAAGTTATGGCCGCCCGTCAACAAGCTGATGCCGATTGCGATCGTACTGATGATCAGAATTGCACCGAACCAAGGATAGACTTTTCCCATCGCCTTGTCGATCGGCAGGATGGTTGAGATGAGATAGTAAGCGAAAATCAGCACGGTGATGATGCCGATTGTCATCCAATCAGGCGTAATGCTGGCGATCAGATTGGCGGGTGAAGTGACAAACACAGTGGCCACAAGCATCAAGAGCAGCATGGCGAAGATGTTGACGACATGTTTGACCGGTTTGCCCAAGTATTTGCTGGCCAACTCCGGCAAGTGCGCACCGTCGTTCCGCAAGGAAATCATCCCGATCATGTAGTCGTGGACGGCCCCTCCGAAGATACAGCCCACGACGATCCAAATATAGGCGACCGGACCGTAAAGCGCTCCCATAATCGGCCCGAAAATAGGACCTGTTCCAGCAATATTCAACAGTTCAATGATGGCATTTTTTGATTTGGACATCGGGACAAAGTCGAATCCGTCCTTTAGTGCTTCAGCGGGGGTCGTTCTTTCCGGATCGATGGAAAAGTTCTTTTCGATGTAGCGCCCATAAGTAAAGTAACCTAGAATCAGTAAGGCGATTCCTCCAAGTAAAGTAAGCATCTTTTTTCCTCCTTCAAAATAAATGTGCGGCCAACACGTTTTTTCTATGCCCTTACTTTACTGGAGAAAAAGAAACTTTTGGGTCATTTGCGCCCGAAACGACAAAACTGCAGGCTGAATTGCACGCCTGCAGTTTTGAAATTCATCTATTTTTGGATCAGATGCCTACTTTTCCCTTAAAATCCTTCATATAAGAACGGCTGACGGGTATCTTCAAGCCGTTGCTCATCGTCAGTTGGAATGTATGATTGAACCATGGTTGGATTTCCTTTATTTCCTTCAGATTGATTAGAAAGGCCCGGTGAACCCTCAGGAACGACTGTCCGCTGATCTTTTTCTGGAGCGCACTGAGCGGTTCGTGGATGATGTACTCCATATTTTTCGTGTAGATGGTCGTTTCGCCGTTCTCGATTCCGATCGCAATGATTTCCGGGACCTGCAGTATATAGATCCGCTCGTCCATCTGGATAGGCAGCACCTGCAATCCAGTATCCTTCTGCTTCGGTGTTTCCGGCTCTTCGATCTGTTGCTTGCGGTACTGTCCGTAGGCTTTTTTGACCGCTTGCTGGATCCGGTCCAGCTCAAAAGGCTTCAGGACATAATCGGTCGCATTCAGCTCAAACGCTTTGACGGCATAGTCGTCATACGCCGTGGCAAAAATGATCATCGGCGGCTTCTTCAGTTTGTTGATCTTAGCAGCCAGTGAGAGGCCACTCTCATTCGTCAGGTGAATATCCAAGAAAATCAGGTCCACCGGGTCCTCCAGCATCGTCCCGAGCGCTTCTTCGATCGAATCCGCTTGGGTGATGGCGCTCACGCCTTCGCATTTCCCCAGCAGGTAAGCCAATTCATCCCTTGCCAATGGTTCGTCATCCACAATCAATACCCGCATACTCATCCCTGCCTTTCTTGATAAGGTACCGTGCAATGCACGGTCGTTCCTGTTGGTGAAGATACAAAATGCAATTTGGCCGATTCGCCGAACAGACTAGTCAACCGTTTATTCAGATTATCCAATGCCGATCCTGTGCCTTCCAGCGACGGCACGGCTTCTTTGCCCAGTTTCTCCAAGCGCTTTGTATCGATGCCTTCGCCGTTGTCCCGGACGGAAATGAACACGCCATCGGGACTGCTTCTCACGTCGATCCACACCCGATTGTCGGTTTTCCGGCTGCCGAAAGCATGTTTGAATGCATTTTCCAGCAGAATCTGAATCAGGAACGGCGGCAGCAGCACTTCTTCCAAGCCTTCCTCGACGGCAATAGTGACTTGGTAGCGATCCGGGAAACGGGCCTGTTCCAATGAACGATAGGCCTCTACCTGCATGAGTTCCTTCATCAGCGGAATCAAGTTGGTGCGGGCGCCCTGGAGATTGGCACGGAAAAAATTGCTGAGTTGGATCAGCAGCCTGCGCGCCTGTTCACTGTCGACCCGGATCAAGGCCGAAACGGTGTTGATGGCGTTGAAAAAGAAATGTGGATTCACTTGCGCCTGCAAGGACTTGATTTCCGCATCCTGCAGCAGCTTGCTCTGCAGTTCGATCTCCCCAAATTCGATCTGGCTGGAGAAGATATTGCCGAGACCTTCCGCCAACTGCCTTTCGACAAAAGTCAGTTTGGCCGAATCCGTGAAATACAGCTTCAAAGTGCCGATCGTTTTCCCTTGCGCTTTCAGCGGGATGACGAGCGCCGCTTGCAAGGGACAGCCCGGATGGTTGCAGCCGATTTCGTCATGGGAATGGACTTCCCTGATTTCACCTGTCCGCAGCACTTCTTTTGATAATTCGGTCAATATTTCGTTCGAGGCGATGTGGTGATCGCTGGCCGCACCGACATAGGCCAAAATCCGTTCGGTATTCGTGATGCTGACAGCGGATACTTTCATCAATTGTTGGATGATTTTGGCCGCTTCCGTGCAAGAAGCTTCGTTCATGCCGGAGCGGAAATATGGCATCGTTCGGTTCGCCAATTGGAGCACATCATGCGTTTGCACCGCTTTCGTCTGTTCTACTTGGCGCAGCGTGGAGCCGATGATGGAAAGGAAAATACCGGTCCCCATGCTATTGACGAGGACCATCGGAAACGCGATGAACGTCACCAGATCCCAGGCCGCCTGAGGATTCCGGCTCAACACCAGGATGCTGAGCATCTGGACGCCTTCCGTTATGGCGCCGATCATAAAACCTTCCTTTATCGTCGGATAGGCATTTTTCCGCATCGTTTTTGCGCCGTACAGACCGGATATGAGCCCGATCAAGATGGAAGAAATCACATAAATATAGGCCTCTTCCCCGCCTTGGAAGAAACGGATAATGCCCGAGATGATGCCGACGGATGTGCCGACCAACGGCCCACCGATCAAGCCGGCAACGCCGATTGTGAGCACCCGTGTGTTCGCCAAGGATGCGCCTTCCGAAAGCTTCATCAGCACCTGATCGGATATGATTTGGTCATGACTGATTTCAACACCTGTGTAGTTCGAGATGACGGCGAAAATGCCGAATACGACAATCAGCGCCAACTTGGTGCTCAGTCGTTGGCGTTCACCCAATTTGTCCCTGAAATAATGGATATTCATCAGCAGATAAGCCAAAATGATGATCAGCCCGACCCGCTCCAATATCAAAATGAATAAATTAAACATGGCCGCTCCTTTCCCGAAAATGATTATCTTCAGTTTACACCAGAAACATCTAATTTGTGCAGAAAAAACGATAGCCCAAGCTTTGCACTTCAGGCTATCGTTCCTTTATCAAGCTATCAGAAGTTATCCGTGATCCGCTGGAATTGGTGATGCAGCTCATCCATCACCACGAAGCGGGCTTCGCGGATCATTTCCTTGCCTTCAACGAAAAGCAACAAGGCCGGAACGGTGAAGACGGTGAATTCACCCGCAACTTCCGGGATGTCATCGGCATTCGCCTGGATTGCTTTGATTGCGGGGAATTCCTCCAGCATCTCCTGCACTTGCGGCCGAACCGCATGGCAGACGCCACAGTTCGTCCGGGAAATATAAACGAACGCCAGCTTATTATCATCGATGAAGTGACGGATTTCTTCTATTGATGTTGCTTGTTGAAAATTATTTGGATAAAACACGATTAGACCTTCTTCCTGTTTATTTTTGCGGTAATTATAGCACACCAATCGTAACAAGTCCGTTTTGCGGATTCTGAGGCACTGATGGATGAATGTCCTGTTATTTGAACTTGCTCTATGAAAACGTTATACTGAAAACAAAAAAGGTGGTTTTTCAGATGATGTTCGAACTAAGAATTACGCTTTTGGATGTCGGCATACCAGTCTGGCGGGATATACAATTGGATGACGACACCACTTTCTCCGATCTGCATTTCATTCTCCAAAGTGCATTCAATTGGTCCGATCTCCACCCGCACACTTTCCGGTTTGCCCAGCCGCATAAGGATACATTGGCAGAAGCCGATCGTCTGCGGGACCACATCCAAGGAAAAGACGATAAAATCATTTACACGTACAACATGGAAGAGAACTGGGAACATGAAATCGTCCTGCAAAAAGCCTTCGAGGCGAAGGATGACGTGCTCTATCCCCGTTGCGTGCGCGCCGAGAATCTGGCGCCTGAGGAAGACCATACCCGCCTGGACATCACGGACGGCACACTCGACCTCGCATACAAAGATTCCGGGGAAATCGCGAAAGCGATCAATGAAGAATTGGCCTATCTGAACGTCAGCGGCCTTGGCGAAGGCCTGCCGGGGCTCGATGAAGATGAATGGGTAGCTCTGGATGATGACGAAGATGAATGGGAGGATGACGGCGGTCATATTTGAAGGCATTGTTGCAAAAGGAAATATCTGCAAGTAATCAAAATCAACCGCGTGACCAGTCTCTATTTGTTGGATAATCCGTAATTATTCGACATAATCCTTCCCGAGGGCTGTCGGGTTGTCCGATAACTCGGAAGAATCCGACATAATCAACACCGGGGACTGCCTAGTTGTCGGATAACCCGGAAGAATCCGACAACTTCTGTGGAACATTCTCACGCAATGTCGGATAACTCCCGGTTATCAGACAAATCATTTCAATAAAAACACCTTCTCGCGTTCGAGAAGGTGTTTTTGTTTATTGAGCTGTTTCTGTGATTGCTTTCGTTGCTGTTTTTTTCTTGTAGACAAGATCCAGGATCAAACCTGCAACCGCAACCACGATAGCGACATAAAAAGCTTTAGTGAAGTCACCGTTGTTCGCAGCAGCGATTCCCGCTGTTACTTTAGGTGCAACAAAAGCGGCTGTCGAGTAACCGATGAACACGATACCGTAGTTGACGCCTTGGAATTTCGGTCCGAAGTTATCCATGACCGATCCGTTCTCGACATCGTCTTCGAATACAGCTTTGCTCAAAGAACCCAACGCCAAAACGACGGAAATGGACCTGCTGGAAAACAAAGTCGACCTCTACTTAGGCATGCTGCCGATCCATAATGAACAGCTTTCCTACACTATGCTTGCGGATGACAAATGGTGCGTCATCGTTCCGGACACGAGCCCGCTGTATCAGCCCGGCTTGAAGGAAATCGAAAAATTCCCTTATCCTTTGAACCTGTTGAAGAACGAAAAGTATGTGCTGACCACTTCCCAATCCGGGATCCGCAAACAGGCAAACGAATTCCTGAAGCATCTGGACATCAAAGCGGATGTCGTCATGGAATCGCAGAACATTTCAACCGCAGCAGCGCTTGCGAGAAAAGGGATGGGACTGACTTTTCTGCCGAAGAGTGCGCTAAATAACAGCGAATTGATGGACAGCTACAATATTTTTTATATCGAAACCAGCATCGTCCGCACCCGTTATTTCATCGCCTACAGCAAAGAAAAGACACTTTCCTCAGTCGACTTGGCCATGATCGATATGGCGAAGGAATTGATGAAAGCCTACAGCGATTCCATTTGAAAATTAGCATCTGCATAAGAAAATGGGCTCCGCTTATTCCATTCGGAACCATATCATTTGGCCTTCGGCAGCAGAAGTTGTATCATCAAAGTGAGCAAAGATGCTCCTTAAACTTTGCGTACAAGAACGTACAACTTACCCATAGGAGGGATTATCATGGATAAACTACCAAAAGATAACCACGATTCTATCGATGCCACTTGGTTAATGGAAGAACCCTATCTGGATATCATTCCCGAAGATCCCCCTCAAGAAACCGAAATCCTTTACTGCCAATGCAAGAAGCCCTCGAGTGTTTATCAGGAAAGCAACGATCTTGGCCACTGGCTGAAGTGCGGAGACTGCAATCGTGTCATCAAAGGCTCGTTCGAAGCGGCAAAGCCTTATTGATCCAAACGAAAAAAATCAAAAAAAGAGCAAGTGAGTGCGTCATTTCCGCACTCACTTGCTCTTTTTTCAAACTAATATAAAAAACACCAGAGATCAGTCTGGTGTTCCGGCGTTTGCTGTTTTCAACCCTTTGATATCCAAAAACTTTTGGCAGAGTTTATCCAATTCCTCTTCCATCACAGCACTCGTCTCAGGTGAATAACTGAGCATTTTTGCCGGATTGGATACCAGATCCAGTAAGGAGTCGGGAACCACTCTATCGCCTTCGACATGAACCGTAATCTGTGGGAAGTAATTCGTTGTTCCACAACAGGCGGATACAAGATAAGCGATCTCATAATGCTCATTGCCCTTGTCGCGGATACGGAAATAGCCATCGCCGATGAATTCCTTTTCCGGTCCAAAATTAGCCAATATAAGATCCAAATCCTTTTTTTCCATTGAGAAAACCCCTTTTCTTCATGAATAAACGTGAGCAAACATTTGCCTGTCAGCAACTTTCTCTTCAGGAATAGTATACCACTCGCGGGCTATTTTGGATATCCTGCCCGAGGCGGATCAGAGCTTCTGGTAAGCCTATACCGGGCTGCTGTGATAAAATATATAAGTAAGCGCTACCAAAAAACAGAAACGGGGTTATCCAGATGACAGAAACAAAATTATCGAAACTGAGGATCACTGGTCAATCGCACAATGGCATCACCACTACGGTAAAAGTCCGCAATCTGCCCGAATTTTTTGTCGATGAATCGGAACGGATGGGCGGCGACAACAAAGGTCCGAATCCGCTGGAGTATCTTTTGGGTTCGCTGGCAGGCTGCACCTCGATCATCGCCTATTATGTTTCCGAACAACAAGGTTTCTCCTACAGCGGTCTGTCTTTCACGGTGGAAGGCACTTTTGACCCGCGCGGTTTTGCCGGAGAAGATGATATACGGACCTACTTCCAGGAAGTCACGCTCGTGAACCATATCGAGACCGATGAAACCGACGAAGCCATCGAGAAGCTGGCGGCTGAAGTTGAAAGAAGGTGTCCCGTCTATAATCTCATGCTGGATGCGGGCGTCGACATGTCGACCCAATGGATCCGAACCAACTAAAAGAAATGCAAAAGCTCCCGTCAAAACATCGCTGTATAGCTGCAATGTTTTGACGGGAGCTTTTTAGGCTTGAATCACTTGAATTCCCTCAATTTGTTTTCGCTCGGAACCATATGACTTGTATAATTTTCGATTTTGAATGTCAGCCGTTCCATTGCCTGCTGCATCACATCAATCCGTTCCTGCAGTTCATGCTGTTGTTCGACCAAAAGATCCATCCTTGCCGGAACAGTCTCTTCACCGCTGCGGAAGAGTGCGAGATATTCGATCAAAGATTCGATCGATAAGCCCGCATTGCGCATCTGGCGACTGAAGGCGATCCACTTCAGATCTTCTTCATCAAATTCACGGACCCCGTTTTCGTTTCTTTTGATCGGCGGAATCAGACCGATCCGCTCATAGTAGCGGATCGTATCGGCCGATACACCCGTTTCCTCGCTGGCTTTCTTTATGTTTATCATCTTATCCATCCTTTCGGCATCAAAACTTATCCTGACAGTTAGCTTCAATTGTATCCTACACCTTGGAGTGGACTCCAAGTCAAATGGAATCTTCGGGCAACGGGGGACTAACCCTCTTCAATAAACCGCTACCCTTGCAACGCAAGCAACTGAAGGATCGTGTGCGACACCGCATCTTCATCATTTGTCCTGCCCGTGGTGAAGGCCGCCGTGTCCTTGATGATTGGGTAAGCATTCCGCACAGCGAAACTGTATCTTCCGCTCTTCATCATTTCGATGTCGTTCATTCCGTCTCCGAACACCATCGTTTCTTCCGGGGTGACCTGTAGCAGCTCCTGCAGATGGGCGACCGTGCTCCCTTTATGCACGTTCAAATCGGTGATGTCCAGCCAGGCCTTTTCCGAAGCGACGATATGCGCCCGATTGCGAAAAGCAGCCAGTTTTTCAGCAGTCTCGATGCAGCGCTCTTGCATATCGCGCACCGTGATTTTGATGAAATCATCCTCGATGCTCCCGAAATCCGCCACCGTAACTACTTTTTTGTAGGATCTCCTGACAGCTGCAGATTCTTCGGGCGACAGATCAGTTTTGATCATGGCGGCTTCTTTCGTACAAGCAATCAACGTATGCCCAAGCTGCATCTCTTCCAGTTCGCGCAGGATGGCACGACCTGTCCGATTCTCCAATAAAGATTCATAGACGACTGCACCATTGCGTTTGATCCGCGAAGCACTGTCCCCCAGGATCCAAAAATCAGCGGCATCTTCGCCGAATATTTCCTCGACGCGCTCGCTCTGCTTGCCTGTGCAGGGCGCAAAGACGACCTCTTGTTCCGTCATCAATTGCTTGACCTGCTTGAAAAGTTCCCTATTGAAATCTCCTTGACTGTTCAGGAAAGTGCCGTCCATATCAGTCAAAATCAACTTGATCATCCGATGTCCTCCATTCCGTTTGTCTTCTTGCTCCCATTATCGCACATTTCTCTGCTACTGGAATGCTGAATGACCCAAAAATGGCATCGGCAATGCATTTCCCGTATAATGGATATTGAAATCACTCGTAAAGAAGGTGCAATTATATGATAACAGTTATCGGCATCACAGCTGACAATCTCGTCCACACAGACATCGATTTGGATGCGACCGACCTTTCAGCCTACAAATGGATCTGGGCCGACTTCAATGAACCTAGCCCCTCCGAAGTAAAATATCTCGAGAAGACCTTCCATTTCCACCCACTCGCTATCGAAGACTGCCTGCAGATACTGCAGCGTCCGAAGCTGGATTATTATGACGATTACACATTTTATGTGACGCATCACGTTCGCGAAGAAGGTAGAGACCTCTTCAAAGAAGAGTTGGACTTCTTTGTCAGTGAAAAACTCATCGTCACTTTTCAACTCGCTCACTCAAAAGAAGTAGCCTATGTACAGAAACAATTGTTGACCCAACATAATGCCGAAAACTGGGACCCGTACTTTATTTTTTACAGAATCCTTGATCAGATTGTGGATAATTATTTCCCTTTAATCCACGACATCGAAGACAGGTTGGCTCAACTTGAAGAGGATAATCTGAACAAAACGACTGCCGCATTCATACCAGAATTGATGGAATCTCGGCATCTTCTGCTGGGTCTGCTGCAGACCGTCAATCCAATGCGGGATCTGCTTTATCGCATGCTGAATTCCCAACACCTGGAAGGCGTCCGCAAAAGGCGGAGTTATTTTTCGGATATCCACGATGATTTGCTGAAGGTATCCGAGATGATTACTTCAACCCGCGAGGTGACGACAGATATGCGCGACAGCTATCTATCGCTGAACTCCCATCAGACCAATAATGTGATGAAGGTGCTTACCATCATTACTTCCATTTTCTCGCCTTTGACGTTGATCGCCGGCATCTATGGGATGAACTTTGAACATATGCCGGAATTGACTTGGAAATACGGCTACTTTTTGGCTATCGGTCTGATGTTTGGAATCGGTTTGGCGATGTATCGCTGGTTCAAGAAAAGCGGCTGGTTCTGATCACCAGCCGTTTTTATTGTAATAGGTGGCGACAGGGTATTTTAACTTCCCCGTTTCCAGATAGCTGCGGAAATCATCCACCGCGAAGAGATCACCTGGCTCAAGCAAAAAGAAATAGAGGCGGGTTGGACAACGTTTACTTTTGGTCAAGATATGATTGTTTCCACCATAGACGTACCACCAGATTTCGAACAGTTCTCCTCTGAAGGAAAACGTATCATCCAACAACGTAAACTCAGAGCAGACTTTTCGTTCCAACAGATCGGCGATATCCAGTTTTTTTCTCCAGATTCCTTTTTGCATCAACCTCATTTTCCTCACCCTATCCATCAGCCATCATTTTTGATTTACATGATATTTCTGCACCACGACTTGATTGCGCTTGTTCTTCCTACCATAAATTACGATTGCGTTCCCTTCGGTGACCTGATACAAAAAATCCAGCGAGTGCGCGCGAATCAGGCAATTCTGTTTCTCTTCCTTGTCCACCGTCAGCGTGAAGCGGATCAGTGGCGTCTCTTCCAGTTTGAGAATTTTGATCTTTTCCACTGAGCCTTTCAGGCAAATCCCATTTTCCATATCAGTCACATCCTTTAACACTTATAATACGAACATGCGTTCTTTTTGTCAACTGTTTCCTTATCGGAAAAACCGCTCAAAGCATTCTTTTCCTTTTGGGAATAATAAGGGAACATGTTAAGATGTTTTAAACATAAGCGGATGCTAAAAACTGATGGCTCCAACCGGAAAACGCTCGCATCCAACGAAAGGAAGATTCGCCATGCCCATCAAACTGATCGCCGTCGATATGGACGGAACATTCCTGGACAGCAGGAAAAAGTTCAACAAGGAACGCTTTGATGCCCTCTATAAACGCATGCTCGAAAAGGATATCCGTTTTGTCGTGGCCAGCGGGAACCAATACTACCAACTGCGTTCTTTTTTTCCTGAAATACAGGATAATATTGCTTTTGTAGCGGAAAATGGCGCTTTCGTCGTGGATTGCAACAAAGAACTGGCCATCGGTGAGATGACGCAAGAGACCATCGATAAAGTGCTCCGGACCTTCAAGGAACTGGACGCCTGTTCGCGATTGGTCGTTTGCGGCAAAAATAGTGCCTATGTCGACAGTTCCGTTTCCGATTACTTTTTCCAAAACACGCAACGCTTCTATCATCGCCTGAAGCGGGTGGATTCTTTTTCCGAAATAGATGACACCATCTTCAAATTTGCATCAGGCTTCGCTGAAGATGAAGTCTCTGCCCTCTTGGAGCACTTCACACGCGAAATAGGCGATGTCGTCTCCCCGGTATCGACCGGCCATGGATCCATCGACCTCATCATTCCGGGCATGCATAAAGCTTCCGGTATCCAGTTACTTCAAAAGCTGTGGGGCATTTCCGATGAGGAGACCGCCGCATTCGGAGACAGCGGGAATGACATCGAGATGTTGGAGCATGTGGCCTACAGTTTCGCGATGGCGAACGCGGCCGATGACGTCAAAAAGGCCGCCAAATTCTGTACCCTTTCGAACAACGAAGAAGGCGTGTTGGCTGCAATCGAACAACTGCTCGAAATGGAGTAAACGAAAAAGGAAGATGTCCCCGCCTCATATTGAAGCGGGATGCATCTTCCCTTTCTATTCTTATCAGGAAATCAAGCCTGTCAAAAAGGCCAATAATTCATACTTTTTCTCTTCCGGCATTTTTTTGATTTGAGCAGTCAGTTTCTTTTCCACAGGGCTCATTTCCGTATTGAAAAATTCCGCCAAGGTGACCCCAAGTACCTCACAGATATGGTTGAGCGTCTTCAAGGACAATTTAGTCGAATTGTGTTCGATGGCTGAAATGAAGGAAGGCGAAACGTCGATCTGCTCAGCCAATTCTTTCGCCGTTATTTTGTTCAGTTTGCGTAATTCCTGAATGCGACTGCCTACTTCCATGCGTATCTGATCCTCTTTCCTTTGATTCAACTTTTCTTTTTACATACTAGCACACCCCAGCTTAAAATTTAAAGCTTTTTAACTCTTTTTTAAACGTATCATTCAAAATATACACCTATGAATAAATTTTTATTCCCCTTTATTCTGTTATGTGTTAACATATATTTTTGTGAGCACGTTCAATAATTTTTTAAATCAAAATAGACACTATTTTTTCAAGAAGGAAGGTATTTATGCAACAATACAAGCAAGAATGGTTCGGCAATATCAGAGGGGATATCCTAGCCGGTATCGTCGTCTGTCTGGCGCTTTTCCCAGAAGTCATCGGCTTCATGATCGTCGCAGGGGTGCCACCGATTGTCGGAGTATACGCCACTTTTTTCATCACAGCCATCGCAGCCTTTTTCGGCTCCAGCAAAGGCATGATTTCAGCCGCTGCTGGGTCAGTTGCCTTGGTCCTGGCCCATCTGGTCGCTGAATACGGCATCCAGTACCTTTTTGCTGCTACGATTTTGGCAGGTATCCTGCAGGTCGCGCTTGGCTTATTAAAGGTAGGCACCTTGATGCGCTACATTCCGAAGCCTGTCATGACCGGTTTCGTAAACGGCTTGGGGATCATGATGTTCACTTCGCAATTGGATCATTTCCAAGGCAGCCTGCTTTTGCCGCTCCTGGGTCTGTTGGGAATCGCGATCATTTTCCTGTTTCCTAGAATTACGAAGAAAATCCCTGCGCCTATCGTTGCGATTCTCGTCATCACCGGGATTGTGCTGGGCTTTGGCTTGGATGTGAAAACATTGGGAGATATGGGTTCCATCTCTACGGATTTGCCGCGCTTTGGCATCCCGGCTGTTCCGATGAAATTGGAAACTTTGCGGATCATTTTCCCAACTGCACTTTCGGTTGCTATCGTCGGATTGGTTGAGTCCTTGTTGACTGCACAATTGGTCGATGAAATCACTGAAGAGAAGAGCGACAAAAATCAGGAAACGTTGAGCCAAGGTCTCGGGAATGTCGTTTCCGGATTCTTCGGCGGTATCGCCGGTTGTGGCATGATCGGTCAAACAATCATCAACCTGAATTACGGCGGCCTTGGCCGTCTTGCGACTTTCCTGTCCGGATTCTTCATGTTGTTGTCCGTTGTTCTTTTAAACGGTTCTGTCGTGCAGATTCCGGTTGTCGCTTTGGCGGCGGTCATGGTCGTTGTCTCTATTGAAACCATCAATTGGGATTCGATCAAACGTTTGCGCACGAACCCTAAAAACGAAAGCTTCGCAATGATCCTGACCGTCGCCATCGTTATCGGAACGCACAACTTGGCTTACGGTGTCGTAGCCGGTACTTTGGTCAGCGCCGTCTTCGCAGCTTTCAAAATGTCCCATCTCCATGTTGCAACAGGGACTGCTGATGATGATCACCACTACAAAGTGGACGGCCACCTTTACTTCGCTTCCGCCGAAAAATTCCTGGACTTTTTCGCTGAAGAGATCGAACAGGAGGAAGAAATCGTCATCGACATCAGCGCCATGACTCTATGGGATTCCACTGCTGTCGAAGCGATCGACAAGCTCATTACCCGCAATAACAAACGGGGTGTAAAAACGACGCTTACCGGTGCGAACACGCAAAGTTCCGCTCTTTTCAAACGGATTTCGATCCACACGGAAAAATAAGAAAACTCACAGGCTGCCTCTCGAGGCGGCCTTTTATCATCTTCTTCCTCCGGCGAGCGTGATCTTCGCCGGAGGACGGCTATCATTCCGAGTTGCGTTCTCCGATGAACCAAGCTTAATCGGAGGTGAGGCTGATTGTTACAGGTTGCCTCCGACGAAGGGGTCACTCACAGGAGCTGTGTATACATTTCGGCGCTCTGTTCCAAAAAAGACAGGCTTTCCCACAAAAATGGGTAGCCTGTCTTTGTCGTATTTTCTGAACTAAAATCTATCTACACTTCCACCAGGTCAAATCGTGTAATGATGCCAAGCAGATTTTCCGTATTTTTGCCGCTGTGCGTCACCAGCAATGCATCGATTTTTTGGTTGTCGAATAGCGCTTCCGCCTCATAAATGCTCGCATCTTTTTTGACGAAGGCAAAATTATCCTTGTTATCGTCCAGTACAAGGATATCGCGTGCCAGCGTTCCGCCGATCGACACGGTTGCCTCATGCGCATGTTGGGACAGCCAGTGCGTGATGCCATTTTCTGTCAACAAGCCCATCACTTTTCCTTTTCCGTCTTTAATCGGGAATTGCGTCAAATCAGTGTTCCTGATCGTTTCGAGGACAGCGGATAGCGGGGTAGTTTCCTTGAAGAATTTCACATCATCCGATTTGATGTCGAAAGCCGTCTTTGGTTTCAACAGTTGTTCATGGATTGCTTTGATCATAGTCAGTGACTCCTCATTGACGAGCACCAGATCGCTTTGGTTTCCGTGGCTCAAGAAATTGCGCAGATCCCCTAGTATCTGGAAGTCATCCCGCTTCCTTTTCACAAAACTGTCGTAGCGCGCGGCGTTCTCCACCAACTCATAAAAGCTATAGTAGGATTTCCCGCGATTGGGCTTGTACGTCTTGTTGAAGAAACTCTCGATATCATTGAAATAACCCATAAATGCTTCGTTATTGCTATTCAATCGCCTTCACCCTCTCTCAAATTGATCTCGTTATGCTTCTATTCTAACAAGTCAAAGCGGGAAATACGAATCCAAAGCCTTTCATCCAAAGACGCTTGCTGCAACCGTTCTTCACATTGGCCTCCGAATTACTCCGAGCGTATAATGATATTATGATTGATAAGAAACGGAGGAAATGATATGACCACAGCGAATATCATGCTTTACGTAGAGGATGTAGAAGCGAATGCCGATTTTTGGAAACACTATCTCAATTTCAAGGAGGTTGAGCGTTATGACTTTGGGGATTCCATCAGCATCGTGCTGGCGGTGAGCTCTACGTGCAATCTGCAGCTTTTCAATATCGATTTCATCAGAAAGAATTCACCGGAAGTGGCCTCCAACAAACCTTCCTTATTGTTCGACATCTCCGATTTCGATGAGCTTTATGCGCGCTTCAAGGAGAACAACGAGACAGTCGGTGAGATCATCGAAATGGGCGGCGCCAGGACTTTCAACTTCCCTGACAGGGACGGGAACTACTTCGCCGTCCGGGAGGCGGCTGAATAAGCAGACCACGCGCTCCGAACAAAGTTTAGTCAAAGAACCACCGAATCCAAAGGCAAAACGCCTTGGATCCGGTGGTTCTTTCGTTCTGCATGACCCTCGTTTCACTCCGAAAGATAATTCAGCCGGATGCCATCCGGACCGATCCGCTCGAATTTATCCAGCCTGAACTTCCGGATACGCTGATCAACACTGTTCCCGAACTCGAATAAAGAAACGGAATCGGAAACGCCTTCGATAAGTGGAGCGATGATGAGGCTGATTTCATCGACCAAGCCTTCGCTCGCGAACGATCCGTTCACAAATCCTCCGCCGACCAGCATGAAAGTTTCGATGCCAAAATGGCTGTGCAGTTTGTCCAAGGCGACTGTCATCGACAATGGTTTGCTCTTCCCTGTAAAGATGTAGGAAACGCCCACTTTCCTGAGATGGGCCAGATACCGATCAGAGACCGCCTCGCTCAAAATCGTAACGATATGGTCGCCTCTTCTTTCCGGATACTCGTCACCGATCACATTCGTTTGCCAGCCGAGTTTCCCTTCCGGATCGACCGCAATCGCGTAAGTGCTGAAGGCAGCCGGATGAATGTAATCTTCCCTTGGGATGGCTTCATCCGAATAAATGGACAGGTCCACTTTGTTCCCGAGGGTGATGTGCTGCTCGAACGTGATCCGCCCGCAGATCCAATTGTCCGAACCGTAAGCTTGTAGCGTATCCTCATAGGCCTTTCCGTACGGCCCGAATTCGACCGCACTTAAATAGTGCCCCGCCGCGCGCCCGTCTATCGACATCGCCATGTGGCAAATCACTCTGTAAGGTCTGTTCATTTCTTTTTCCTCCATTCTGAATCTTAGTTGATGATTCCATCATAAACCCTTGAGGTTAGTTTAAGTCAAGAAGAAAGCGCAAATTTGGCCCACATCTATCAAATCACGTTTCTACTTTCGTACATACATCTGTGTTACATTGTCATATTCGACCAAACCATTATCTTTCAGGTGTTTTTTTAGGCGTCGCAATTCTTCCTTTTCCTCTGCCACATATTGATTTATTTCGGTTTCCGTGTAATCATTCTTCAATCCAAAAAAAATATTATCTTCAATGATCGACTCATTATACTCAATCCTGAATTATTCATAGGTTTTCAGAAAACACCTTGAAATCTTGTTCTATCAACGTATTCTTTATTTCACTTTCACACCCAAAAGGTGTGAAAAAAGAACCCCTATCTGTTATGGTTAATGTACTACCAACAACCATAGAAAGGGGTTCTCTCAATGGCAACTTTACACGAAAACACTCTAAAATTCAATCAAAAAATGACGGTTACAAATACTGGAGGTAATCTCTCCACGGATGCTGGTCTCATTTTGGT
>ERZ1023696.54-NODE-54-length-26873-cov-4.920212_pt1 | contig 26873 bp, 27 predicted proteins | sample MGYA00520859_ERZ1023696 | MGnify/ENA primary metagenome ERZ1023696 (study PRJEB33180, sample SAMEA4046002) | wastewater metagenome | place: Denmark | collected 2016-03-13 | study: EMG produced TPA metagenomics assembly of the PRJEB13832 data set (Local surveillance...
GGTATCGAATGGATTGTCGTATCACTCGGTTCTAAAGGTGCCTACGCCAAACACCAAAACACTTTCTATCAAGTGACGATCCCTAAAATTTCTGTCGTAAATCCTGTGGGCTCAGGTGATTCAACTGTGGCCGGAATTGTATCAGCCTTGGTAAATGATGAGGCGGATGATTCCTTACTGAAGAAAGCAAATACGTTGGGCATGCTGAATGCCCAAGAGAAACTTACTGGACATGTAAACTTAGATAATTTTGAGAAGTTATATGATAAAATAAAAGTAGAAGAGGTATAAAAAATGATAAACACCGAAAATAAAAAAGAATATTTAAAACGTTTAAGCGATGATAAAGGCATCATTTCAGCATTGGCATTTGATCAACGTGGTGCTTTGAAAAAAATGATGGCTGCACATCAAACGGAAGAGCCAACTGTTGGGGATATGGAAAAAATGAAAACGCTTGTCTCAGAAGAACTAACAAAATATTCATCATCTATTCTTCTGGATCCTGAATATGGCTTGCCTGCTGCTGATGCTCGTGATAAGAATTCAGGTCTTCTGCTAGCATATGAAAAAACTGGATACGATGCAAATACAGAAGGACGATTACCAGATTGCCTAGTTGAATGGTCAGTTAAACGTATTAAAGAAAGAGGCGCAGATGCTGTTAAATTCCTTCTTTACTATGATGTTGATTCTTCAGATTATATTAATACTCAAAAACTAGCATATATGGAGCGTATAGGTTCGGAATGTGTGGCTGAAGATATTCCATTCTTCCTGGAGATTTTAACATATGATGAGAATGTTACGGATAACAGTAGCACAGAGTTCGCTAAAATTAAACCAAGAAAAGTTATCGAAGCAATGAAAGTATTCTCAGATGATAGATACAATGTAGACGTTCTAAAAGTTGAAGTTCCAGTGAATATGAATTATGTAGAAGGATATTCAGATGGAGAAGTTGTTTATACTAAAGAAGAAGCAGCTAACTTTTTTAAAGAACAAGAAGCAGCATCACATCTTCCATATATTTATTTAAGTGCAGGCGTTAGTGCGGAATTGTTCCAAGAAACACTTCGTTTTGCTCACGATGCGGGTGCTAAATTTAATGGTGTCTTATGTGGTCGTGCAACATGGGCGGGTGTAGTTCCAGTTTATATCAAAGAAGGTGAGCAAGCTGCGCGTGAATGGTTGCGCACGACTGGCTTTAATAATATCGATACACTAAACAAAGTTCTTGAAACGACAGCAACATCTTGGACAGAAAAAATCTGAACAAATTGGAGGGAATGTAATGAACAGGGAAGAAGCTACTTTATTAGGGTTTGAAATTGTTGCCTATGCAGGTGAAGCGCGATCGTACCTTTTGGATGCTTTAAAAGCAGCGGAAAAAGGTGATTATGATAAAGCCGAAGCATTATGTGAAGAAGCAAATACCAGCATCATAGAAGCTCATAAAGCTCAGACAAGTTTGCTTACTATGGAAGCTTCAGGTGATGATATTGCGTACAGCGTTACGATGATGCATGGACAGGATCACTTGATGACAACATTGCTGCTTAGGGATTTGATGAAACATATGATTGAATTGTATAAAAGAGGGAGCAACTAATTATGATGAATGCATTGATTACACAAATTGAAAAAGCTAAACCTTTTTTTGAGAAAGTATCCCGTAATATCTATCTACGCGCAATACGTGATGGCTTTATCTCAGCGATGCCTGTTGTTCTGTTTTCAAGTATTTTCCTATTGATTGCCTATGTTCCTAATATCTTCGGTTTCTCATGGAGTGCATCGACTGAAGCTTTGATTATGAAACCATACGGATATACAATGGGGATTTTAGGAGTTTTGGTTGCCGGCACAACCGCGAAGTCTTTAACGGATTCCTTCAACAGAAAGCTGGAAAGCACCAATCAAATTAACTTCCTTTCCACTATGCTGGCTTCCATATCCGGTTTCTTGCTCCTTGCTGCGGATGCAGTTGAGGGCGGTGGATTTGCAAACGGATTCTTAGGAACAAAAGGACTATTGACAGCGTTTCTGGCAGCGTTCATTACTGTGAATATCTATAATATCACTGTGAAAAATAATGTGACGATCCGGATGCCGGAAGAAGTTCCACCAAACATTTCACAAGTTTTTAAAGATATCATTCCTTTTACCTTAGTGATTGTCGTCCTTTATGGTTTGGATATAGTGACCAGAAATATTATGGGGACGAATGTGGCGGAGTCCATCATTAAGTTATTCGAGCCACTGTTCACAGCGGCTGATGGCTACTTGGGCATTACAATCATATTTGGTGCCTATGCACTGTTCTGGTTTGTCGGGATACATGGACCCTCTATCGTTGAACCTGCTATTGCAGCGATTACGTATGCGAATATTGAAACAAATTTCCAACTTTTACAGGCTGGACAGCATGCAGATAAGATTCTGACATCCGGAACGCAGATGTTTATCGTTACAATGGGTGGTACAGGTGCAACTTTAGTTGTTCCATTCATGTTCATGTGGTTATCAAAATCAAAACGGAATAAGGCGATCGGCAGAGCGTCAGTCGTACCGACTTTCTTCGGGGTTAATGAGCCAATTTTATTTGGAGCACCTATCGTTTTGAATCCGGTATTCTTTGTTCCATTTATTTTTGCACCAATTGCCAACGTATGGATTTTCAAATTCTTCGTTGATGTTCTTGGGATGAACAGCTTTAGCGTGAATTTGCCTTGGACAACACCAGGTCCTTTAGGGATCGTTATCGGAACAGGATTCGGGCTGATGTCACTTGTTCTTGCTCTTACATTGATTGTAGTGGACGTAGTGATTTACTACCCATTCTTTAAAGTCTACGATGCACAAATTCTTGAAGAAGAAAAAGCTGGAGTATCATCTACGGATAGTTTGAAAGAAAAAGTTGAAGGCAGCTTTGATACTAAAAAAGCCAAAGCGGTCCTTGCAAGTGTTGATGCGAACGAGAATGATCCGAAAGTTTTTGAAAATAAAATAATAGAAGCTAAAAATGTTCTTGTCCTTTGTGCCGGCGGTGGAACAAGTGGCCTTCTTGCTAATGCTTTAAATAAAGCTGCGGCTGAATATGGGGCTCCTGTAAAAGCAGCAGCAGGTAGCTATGGGGCGCACATGGATATCATGAAAGACTATGATTTAGTCATCCTGGCACCTCAAGTGGCTTCGAATTACGAAGATATCAAACAGGATACTGATAGATTGGGCGTTAAACTTGCTAAAACGCAAGGAGGTCAATACATTAAATTGACCCGTGATGGCCAAGGGGCTCTTGCATTTGTTCAAGAACAATTCGAAGACTAGACGGGAGATTATAATATGAAGAAGTTACCAAAAGATTTTATTTTCGGCGGAGCAACAGCAGCCTATCAAGCTGAAGGGGCGACGCAAACAGATGGCAAAGGCCGTGTAGCTTGGGATACTTATCTTGAAGAAAACTATTGGTATACAGCAGAGCCAGCCAGTGATTTTTATCATCGTTATCCTGTGGACCTGGAACTTAGTGAAAAATTCGGTGTAAACGGCATTCGAATTTCCATAGCATGGTCACGTATTTTTCCGACTGGTTTTGGTGAAGTAAATCCTAAAGGCGTTGAATACTATCATAATCTCTTTTCAGAATGTCATAAACGTCATGTAGAACCTTTTGTCACGCTGCATCATTTTGATACTCCTGAAGTGTTGCATTCAGATGGAGATTTCTTAAATCGTAAAAACATTGACCATTTTGTAGATTACGCTGCGTACTGTTTTAAAGAATTTTCAGAGGTTAACTATTGGACCACGTTCAATGAAATAGGCCCGATAGGTGATGGTCAGTACTTAGTCGGTAAATTCCCACCAGGGATTAAGTATGATTTTGAAAAATTATTCCAATCCCATCATAATATGATGCTCGCACATGCAAGAGCCGTCAAGCTTTACAAGGATAACGGCTATCCAGGAGAAATAGGTGTCGTTCATGCACTCCCAACGAAGTACCCTTATGATCCATCCAATCCAGGAGATGTTCGGGCAGCAGAATTGGAAGACATTATCCACAATAAATTTATTCTGGATGCCACTTACTTGGGTAGGTACTCTCAAAAAACGATGGAGGGTGTCAATCATATTCTCTCCGTAAATGGTGGCAAGTTGGATCTTCGTGAAGAGGATTTTGAAATGCTTGAGGCAGCGAAGGATTTAAACGATTTTCTGGGCATCAATTATTACATGAGCGATTGGATGCGTGCCTTTGATGGTGAATCAGAAATTACGCATAATTCAACCGGGGCTAAAGGCGGATCTAAATATCAGCTGAAAGGTGTCGGAAGAAGAGAGTTTGACGTAGATGTTCCACGAACGGATTGGGATTGGATGATCTACCCACAAGGCTTATATGATCAAATGATGCGGGTCAAAAATGATTATCCTAATTACAAGAAAATCTACATTACTGAAAATGGCCTAGGCTATAAAGATGAATTTGTAGATGGTACAGTCAAGGATGATGCACGTATCGATTATGTTAAAAAACATTTAGAGATCATTTCAGATGCAATAACAGCAGGTGTGAACGTGAAAGGTTATTTCATATGGTCATTGATGGATGTTTTCTCGTGGTCAAATGGCTATGAGAAACGCTACGGATTATTCTACGTGGATTTTGAAACACAGGAACGTTATCCGAAGAAAAGTGCTTACTGGTACAAGAAGTTAGCAGAAACGCAGCTGATCGAATAGCACGGTTTATTCTTATAGAGTAGGAAAGTAAAAAATAATACAACTACACAAAAAAGCATCGGGAAATTTTCTCCGATGCTTTTTTTCGGGGAATTGAGAGCCATCTCCGGTGAAGGGACTGCTCATCGGTGGAACCGACCCACAAATAGGGGCCAACGCCGGCGAAGCACCCTTCGCCGGAGCAGGACAGCGAAACCCAGCAGTCAACTACGGCGAAGCCGTCGTTCACCGGAGCACAGCTCCCGTTGATACGGTAACCTTGGCAACACCGTACTTTACCAAAAAGAGAACGCACCATCGGCCGGGCCGATGGTGCGTTCTCTTTAACTTTTATGCTTGCTCTGCGAAAAGGCGCTGGGTGAAGCCGTGGAAGTCCGTGATGACACCGTCCTTGCAGAGGTTTTCCTTTTGGAAGGTTTCCCGGTTCTTGAAGAACGGGTCGATTGCGATGATCATACCGATGTTCGCGCTGTTGGCCGCGCGGAGCCCGGAATAGGCGTCCTCAATGACCAGACATTCTTCGGGGGGGACCCCGAGTTTTCTGGCGGCATGCAGGAAGATGTCCGGCTCCGGTTTGCCGGGGAAGGAACCATCATCGAAGACGACTTTGTCCGGATCGAACCAACGATCAAGCGCAAAGGTGTCGAAATAGAAGTCAACATTTTCTTTGATGGTCGCGGTGGCGATCGTCAGCGGCAACTTGCGCTCCTTCAGATCGTCCAGCACTTCGGTCAAGCCGTCCGTCAATACGAGTTGCTCCGGTTTGTTCAGGCAGAGTCTGCGGTAATGCTCTTCCTTCTCCAAAGAAAGTTTCTGCACTTCTTCGTCCGTCAAGTCAGGGGATACAAAATGACGCAGGATTTTGTCGTTCGTGCGGCCGTGTACGTTTGTCAGAATCTCTGTTTCTGTGAGCCCGTTGCCTGGACTGTACTTTTGGATCATGTCGATCCAGGCCTGTTCGTGCAGATGCGAATCCTGGAACATTGTGCCGTTGAAATCAAAAATGATGCCGTTCAGTTTCATAAGTTAGCTCCTTCTTCTGTTTGGGCTTGGGTCAGGGTGACGTATTGCGAGTAATGCGTGACCAGATCTGCGCTGATATGGTCATCGGTGACCAGGTGATCGATGTCGTGCAGGTTGTAGAAATTGTAGAAGTCGTCCCGGTTGAATTTCTTGTTGTCCGCCAGCAAGTATTTTGTGCGGGAGTTGTTCAGGGCGATATTCTGGGTTTCTCCTTCCGCCATGCTATAGGTGGAGATCGCTTCATTGTGGATGCCGTTGGCGCTGATGAAGCATTTGGAGAACTTCAACTTTTTCAGGTTGTCGTTCGCGATCGGGCCGAAGAAAGCACCCGTGTTTTTCCGGTAATCGCCACCGATCATAATGATATCCGCGGTGTCGTATTGGCGCAGATTTTCGAAAACCGGATAGCTGTTTGTGATGATGCGGATTTTTTTGCCGCCGAGATAGCTCGCCAGTATTTCGATTGTCGTGCCCGGCCCGAGGAAAATGGTGTCGCCATCCTCAACGTAGCTTGCCGCCAATTTGGCAATCGCTTTCTTTTCTTCTTTTTGGACTTCTTGTTTTTCCGTATGCGAGAGTTCCTGGTCCAATGCGTAGCTGATGCTTTGTGCTCCGCCGTGGATGCGCAGGATTTTTCCGGCCTTATCGAGTTCGTCCAGATCCCTGCGCACGGTCATGTCGGAAACGTTCAGTTGCTTGACGATATCGGCTACGGTGATGATGCCTTCCTGGTTGACGATTTCAGTGAGTATCAGCAGGCGTTCTTTTTTTAACATTTTCATTCACCTCTTTATGTTAACCATAATTTAGCACAAATTCACGATCTGGTCAACACAAAACGAACAAAAATAAACAAAAACGCAACGATTTGATGGGTTTTCGAACAAAAATGTGTTTTTTAATACCGTAAAGGTTCAAAGAAACACAAACAATCATTAATGAACATGAACAGGAGAGAGGCAGCTGTTTCGATCACCTGAAGATCTTCTATTTGGTTGGGCCACTGCTGTATATCAAGAAGGTGTGTATTTCTATCATAAAGTCTTTGTGGAATGCGAAGAACAAGATGTGCTGCCATTCGTGACGTTGCATCATTTCGGCGCAATTCTGATTCGCAACAAAAAAACCAGCACATAAGCTGGTTTTTTTGTTGCGAAAATACATCGCCATCTCCGGGGAAGGGCCTCCCACCGGAGGAGACAACAATAAGATACCCGCCAGCTCCGGCGAAGAACCGCTCGCCGGAGGAAACAACTAAAAAAGCAGTCAACTCCGGCGAAACCGTCGATCACCGGAGCACAGCTCCCGGTGATCCGTTATCAGATCAGGGTGTAATTGGAAAGGCACAAAAAAAGACGCACACCAGCCGATTGCTAGTGCGCGTCCGTATTTCTTGATTATAGTGATTTAGCCAATGCTTCGACTTTCGCCAAGCCTTCTTCGATGATTGCTGCTGCTTGATCAGGAACAGCTGCGTGTCCTTCGATGATGACTTCGCCGATGATTTCCATTCCGAATACGCCGCCGAATACGTTGCGCATGTAGTTGACGCCCATATCCATTGGAGCCATTTCAGGAGCGGAGTAGTAGCCGCCACGAGCGTTCAATAGGATAACTTTCTTTTCAGGCATCAAAGCAACCATTGTGCCTGTTTCATCATATTTGAAAGCAAAGCCAGCTGCAAAGATGTAGTCGATGAATGTTTGCAATTTAGCCGGGATCGTCAAGTTCCACAATGGGAAGGCGAATACGATTACGTCAGCAGCAGTCACTGCATCCATTGCTTTTTGTTTTGCTGCCAAAAGGCGTGTTTCGATGTCAGTCAATTCTTCGCCGACTGCCATTTTGCCGTAAGCGCCGAAAAGATCTTGGCCTAAGTATGGCATGTCTTCTGAAAAGACGTTATAAGTTGTGATGTTCAATTTTTCATTTTCTTTGGCTGCAGCCAAAAAAGTTTCATACATTTTTGAAGAAATGGCTTCTTCTGCTGGTCTGTTGTTTCCTTTTACTACTAAAACGTTCATGTGTGTTCCTCCACTTATGGTATATTTGATGCGAGTTTCATTTCACTTACCGCATGTAAGTATAGTATAACATCTCGACTTCGAAATAAATAGTGGATATGCTCAAAAAAATAAACAATTTGAATTTTCGTAACATTTGCACTAACATAGGAAGGAATATTTCGATAGTTTTGTTGATAATGGGAGTGAATGATATGCAAAAATCCGGCCAAAGCCAACGGATTGAAATCTTTGACGGTATGCGGGGATTAGCCTCGGTCATTGTCATGATTTTCCACATGGCGGTCTGGACAGTTTATGGTTACAGTGCCAATGAATATAAAGTTTTTGCCAACTCATTTTGGCGGGTGGCGACACAGACACCCTTGAAACTGATCTGGGGCGGCAATGAGGCGGTGCTGGTCTTCTACATCATCGGTGGTTTCGTGCTGGCGCGGCCTTACCTGAGTGGGCGCAAGCTGGATTTCAAGCCTTTCATCATCAAACGCTGGATCCGCTTGATGCTCCCGTATGTGCTGATCATCACGGTAACGGTCATGCTGATTGCCCTATTCGGAGCTTGGAAACATGACACGATCGACTTGAGTGGTTCGTTCAATGTGAAATGGAAAAGAGTGCCTAACGTGCTGAAAATGCTGCTGTACTTTGTCGGTTATGACTACAATCTGAACATCCTCAGCGGCGCTTTCTGGAGCATGGTCCAGGAATGGCGCCTTTCCTTCATCCTGCCTTTTATCGCGGTGGCATTGCATCGCTACGCGACGGGGAAAGTGTTAGGCGGCTATGCGGTCATGCAGTTCGGGATCGAGAAGCTGACGGATTGGGGGATGCGCAGCGGTACAGCCTGGCTGGCGCACTTGTCGGAGTCGCTCAACCGGACGAATTATTATGCAATCTTTTTTGTTATGGGAGCTGTTTTGGCGAAGCATATGCCGGCGATCCGGACATTTGTGCAGGAGCACCGTCTTTTCCGGATCCTGTCGGCCTGGGCGATTCCGTTCTTGATTCCTAGCCAGTGGATCCTGGCGGCGCTCGGATTTTCGTTCCGGGTGCGGCATGCGCTGTTGCTGACTGGTTTGGGCATCATTTTGTTCCTGTTGTTGTGCCTGGAATCGCCGCGTTTGACGGCCTTCTTCAAATCGAAACCGCTGCTGCTCTTGGGAAAGCTGTCCTTCAGCCTGTACCTGACGCACACGACGTCGATCGTCCTCTTTGTGACGTTACTCGGCCAGATCATCCCGCCGGAAATCGCGCTGTTGCTGTCGCCGCTGTTCGCTTTGCCTGTGGCCTACTTATGGCAGAAGTATGTCGAAACATGGTGCCTCGATTTGCTGAATCATTTCAAGAAATAGACGGTCAACCTGCGCTAAGTATGATACGATAAAGGAAAGCTCAGAATTCTGAAAGAACATGCAGGGGTGGACACATGTCAAAAGATATCATTTCCATCGTCGTTCCTTGCCACAACGAGGAAGAGATGGTGCCGATTTTCCATAAAGAAATAACAGCGGTCAGCGAACAGTTGCCGGATGCCGTATTCGAAATGATTTTCGTGAACGACGGCTCGAAGGATGCCACGCTGGCTGAATTGAAGCGATTGGCTTCTTTGGATGAGCGTGTGCATTACCTTTCCTTTTCGCGCAATTTCGGCAAAGAAGCGGCGATGGTTGCGGGGCTGCGCCACGCGACCGGTAATTACGTTGCCGTGATGGATGCCGATCTCCAGGACCCACCGGCTCTGCTGGTGGAGATGGTTGCCCTGATCCGCACAGGCGAATACGACTGCATCGGCACGAAACGAGTCGACCGCAAAGGCGAACCGCCGATCCGTTCCTTTTTCGCGAGGCAGTTCTATCAGTTGATCAACCGCATCTCCGATACCGAGATCGTCGACGGCGCCCGGGATTTCCGGCTGATGACGCGCCAGATGGTCGATGCGGTCCTTGAGATGACCGAATACAACCGTTTTTCGAAGGGAATCTTCAGTTGGGTCGGCTTCGAGACGAAGTACCTGTCCTACGAAAATCAAGAACGCGTCGCCGGCAAGACGACTTGGTCGTTCTGGAGCCTGTTCAAATATTCGCTGGACGGAATTGTGGCCTTTTCCGAGGCACCGTTGGCGATCGCGGCCTTCACCGGTTTCCTGTCGTTCGCCGTTGCGATTTTGGCAGCCTTGATCCTGACAGTGCGGACGCTGGTTTTCGGCAACGCAACTTCCGGCTGGACTTCGCTCATCGTCATCATCTTAGGGATGGGCGGCTTGCAATTGCTCTGTCTGGGGATCCTCGGAAAATATCTGGGGAAAACCTTCATGGAGACGAAGCGGCGTCCGCTCTATATATTGAAGGAGACGGACGGTGCCTTGCCGACTGGTCGCAAGGAGGAGCAGAACGATGACTAAAGTGTTGGCTCAAGTGGCAAAATTCGGACTCGTCGGTGTCGTGGCGACGGTACTGGATTTTCTGATTTTGTTTGTTCTGGCCGACTTCATCGGCCTGCATTACTTGACGGCCGCTGCGTTGGCGTTTGTTGCGGCGACGTTGTTCAATTACGCGGCGAGCATGCGCTACGTGTTCACGAGCCGCTTTGGCGAAGCTGAGAAGCGCCAGGAATTGTTGCTCTTCTTCACTCTAAGTGTCATCGGCCTGGGCTTGAACCAAGTGCTGATGTGGGTGTTCGTTGATCAAGTGGCGTTGCATTACCTGGTGGCCAAGATTGCCGCGACTGTGTTCGTGATGGCCTGGAATTTCATTTCGCGGAAGATTTGGCTGGAGGATAAGAATGCAGGATGAAGAAAAGCGTGGTTTGGGACCGGAACTCCGGCGACAGCATGGTTGGCCGGAGCTGGAGGTACCCTGCGAGCACCAGCTCCGGTAGGCCGGTTTTCGTCGTAGTTGGAGTCGGAAACGCGTCGCCAGCTCCGGCGAAGACCTCCTTCGCCGGAGCTGCGGTTCCAATTATCAAGCGGGCAACACAGACATAAGAAAAAACGAATGCGGCTGTTCCTCACAAAGGAGGCAGTCGCATTCGTTTTTTTTGTGAGAGTAACCAAAAATCAGTAGCTGGTCCAGCCGCCGTCAACGGTCACGACAGATCCATTGACGAAACTGGCATCGTCAGAAGCCAGAAAGAGTGCAACGGAAGCGATCTGCTCGGGCATTCCGAAGGCCGGATTAATGGCCATGCCGACGCCGGTTGTTTCCTGGCCAAATGTGCTGATGTTGCCCATTGACTGGGCGATATTGGTGGCGACAGCTCCTGGGGCGATTGCGTTGCAGCGGATACCTTTTTTTGCGTACATGAAGGCCGTGTTTTTGGTCAGTCCTATGACAGCATGTTTGGAAGCGACATAAGCCGCACCGGCACGACCTCCCTGAAGACCGCCGATTGAGGCGATGTTGATGATATTGCCATGGCCTTGTTCCAGGAAATATTGGATGGCTTTACGGCTTGCATACATCGGGCCGTTGACATTGACGGCGAAGACACGGTCCCACCGCGCATTTGTGACTTCTCCGACCGGTTCGAAGCCGTCCATGATGCCGGCATTATTGATGAGGATATCCACTTTACCGAAGAAAGTGATTGCAGTGTCAATCATGGCATTTATGTCGGTTTCGATGGAGACATCGGTTTTGATGGCAGTTGCAGCGTCAGGGGTTTCCGTGTTGATTTCACTTGCGACTTTTTCGGCACCTTCGAAGTTATAATCGGCAACGACCACTTTTGCGCCTTCTTTAGCAAACAGGCGACAGATGGCTTCGCCCATACCCGAAGCGCCTCCAGTTACAACAGCGACTTTGTTCATCAGTTTTATGTCGTTCTCCTCCTTATGCCTTGCTGGTCTAATTATATCACGACAACGCTTACAAGTTTGAGGTGACGATCCACTCAAAATAAAAAATATAAAAAGCGATGGCATATTTCCACATTTCAGATAAAATAGAGTGATAATAAGGTGAGAAAAGGGTGTGGAGAGCAGAAGATGGCAAATTATCCATTCGACAAGGAGCGCAGCCTCCTGAAGACGGACGAATCGACCAGAATAACGATGTTGCTGCTGAATGTATTTCTGATCGTGACTGCCGTATCTTTGACAATCAGCTTCTACATCCTCGCCAATCTGGAAATCAATGAGGAACCGGTCGTTTCCGACATCATCATCGTACCTGAAGGCGCGCCGGAACGAGGAGTCAAGGCCTCAGAACTGTTGGAAGCAGGTTATTCCGAATCCGGCAAGATCATCGTTTCTCCGCTGCTTGTGGATGCCGAACTATTGCATCTGCAGCCCTACGGCGAACTTGGGATGATGGATGATGATATACTGGCGGATTACCAAGCGACCAGCACTTGGACCAATGCCATATACAGTATCGCGTTGATGGAAGAAAATGGTTTCGACACAGCGATTGTTGTGTCGAGCGATTATCACATGAACCGGGTCAAGTACAGCTTCGAGAAAGCTGCAAAAGGAAAGGATATGACATTCATCTATGTGTCAGCTGGCGGTCCGTACGGCTTGCCATGGATCGAAACCCAACTCGGGAGACGCCTGGCGCAGCATGAAATCTTTAAAACAATCGGTTATTGGCTAGGTTTGTATCATTTCATCGATATCGGCGAAGGCGGCTCTTAATGGGGAGTGCGTCTTTTTTTATGGTTCGGGGTACCTGATTTCCGGTAAGATGGTGGCTCGCCGGAGATTGGGTGTGGATTCACCAGCTCAACTCCGGCGAGGAAGGCTTGAGCGGAGAACAACGCCTAATTCCTTGCCGCTCCTCCGGCGAGGCAAACGTTCCCCGGAGCTGGAGAGCCCCTCCCCCGGATTTGTTCGCCGCAGTGTGGTCTTCGCTGATGATGCAAAGATCCACAAATTCCCTACAAATCCGCGCTTTTGTATCCGTTTGCAATAATGTTATCCGCTTTTGCATTCTTGACGGTTATTCTTAGAAGAAAAGCCGCCAGGGTGCTATACTTTTTGGTATAGGAGGTGTCGAGATGCTTGTAGAAATAGTGATGGAGAATTTTTTTTCCTTTAAAGATGAGGCTACCTTTTCGATGGTCGCCAGCCCGATCGGCGAACACCCGGAGTCCGTCTATGGCAAAAACAATATCGCTGTGACAAAATTGGCGACGATCTATGGGGCGAATGCCAGCGGGAAAAGCAATCTTCTGAAGGCCATGAAGATGATCCAGGAAGGCCTTCTGTTGCAGAAGTGCTCATCCAGTGAATGGCTCGACCATATCGAACCGTTCCATCTGGATGCGCGCACCGAGAAAAAGGATACGATGTTGGAAGTAAGTTTTCTGTTGGACGGGAAGCTTTATCGCTATGGTTTTTTCGTCAACCGCAAACGGGTTACCGAAGAATTCCTTTACCTGGAAGGCGACGAGCAGAAGGATCTGTTTTTCCGGAATGCGACCGGACAGATCGCCGGTGGGGAATGGGCTGAAATGTTCCGCGACATCATTTTGGACGATACGCGTTTGGCCTTGTCTTCGTTGCTTTCCGCTCCTGAATCAGCTGAACATCCGGAACTGAAACTGTTCATAGAATGGTTCACGGAGATGCGCATCATCCTCGACACTTCGAAAATCGGATTGTCGATTTCGATGGCGAAGATGCACCTGTCAAAATACAAGCATAATCTCTTGGCCTTGATTCAGGTGGCCGATCCGTCCATTCAGGATATTGTTGTTCACGAATTGGAAAATTCGCGCAATGGGAGGCCGGAACTTGCCTTTTTTGTCGTCAAGACACGGCGCAATGAAGCCGGGGAATCGGAGCTCCATTGCGAAAATTTCCGTTTCCAGGATACCGAATCGGCAGGTACGGTCAAGCTTTTGGCTTTGGCCGGTCCGATCATCGAGGCGCTCGAAAAAGGTGGACTGTTGATGGTCGATGAAATGGATACGCAATTCCACACTTTGATGACGCGCTACGTGCTGGAACTTTTTTCCGGCGACGTCAACGATAAGGGTGCGCAGATGATATACTCGACGCACGATATCACGAACCTTTCCAGCAACCTTTTCCGCAGGGATCAAGTCTGGTTCGTGGAAAAGGACACGTACAGCGCCAGCCACCTGACTTCCTTGGTTGAATATCGTTTTGATGACGAGGAAAGGAAGAATAGTTTTGAATTTTACCGCAACTACCTGAACGGCAAATATGGGGCAATCCCATTTCCTCGGCCGTTGGATTGGTGGGTCGACAATGGAAAATAGAAGAAGAGAACACAAGAAAAAATTTGAACGGCCGGTCGGAACGAAAAGGCCGGAAAAAACTTTCCTGATTCTTTGCGAAGGCACTAAAACCGAACCGAACTACTTCCGCAGTTTTCACGTCATCTCGGCGCAGGTCGAAATCGTTGGTACAGCGATGAATACGATGTCTTTAGTCAACCATGCGCGAGAGGTCGTCAAGGATCGACCGGACGAATATGATGAAATTTGGCTGGTATTCGATAAGGATTCATTTGACCGGGATATCTTCAATGAAGCCGTCTTTTTCTGTGAAACGCATTACCGGCAAGGCTTCCGTGCCGCCTACAGCAACGAAGCTTTCGAAATCTGGTATCTGCTGCATTTTGAGCTGATCAAAAAATCGATTTCACGTTTCCATTATCCTGATATGCTGTCGAAACGACTGGGATTTTTCTACAAAAAAAATCATCCGCATATGTATAACGTACTATTATCAAGGCAGCCGGCAGCCATCCAGAACGCCAAGAAACTCTACAGTCAGCGCTCGCCGTCGCCTGCCCGCGACAATCCATCCACGACCGTTTTCATGCTGGTCGAGGAGCTGAACAAGCATCTGAGGAAATAATTTAAAAAAGTTCAAAAATAAAAAAAGCTGGAACGATTTTTTGCGAATAATACCAGTGTAGGTCTTATCAAGCAGCTAAGGCCACTTAAAAAGACAAAAGGGGATTGATTGCATATGTTCATGACACCGGTATTGGGAATGGATTTCTTGGAGGATAAGAAAGGGGTCGTCATTCATTTTGTCGAAGACGACACATTAGCGGAGGAGTATCTGTTCGAAACAACCGATGAGGCAGCCGCGTTTTTCAGAAGCTGCCAAAACTTGTGCGAGGAGGTCAAAGAGGAACCGCTAGAGGTCCAATATGCCCTCATCAGAGAGTTTTTGGATCTGGACATCGGCAAATTCAACTACGAACGCGCTTATTATTGATAAACATAAGAAAAAGAAGGCCAGCCCCGGAATGATTCAGGGCTGGCCTTCTTTTTGGCGCCGGAATTGGCGCCCTCAGCTCCGGCGAGGGGTCGGATCGCCGGAGGTCACCGGTAATGATGGGCTTCATCTTCGACGAAGCCTGCCTCATCGGAGCAGGAATCAAAAATGTGGACTGAACTGCGGCGAAGCCTACGTTCCCCGGAGCAGACCATTTCCGGCGGTAGGCAGGCTCAGTACTGGCGCACCTTCAATTGCTGTCCAATCAAGATCAGATTGCCCGACAGCTGGTTCAGCTGCTTTAGCGTAGCTGGGGTCGTTCCATATTTGCGCGACAAGCCCCAGAGCGTGTCGCCTTTCACGACACGGTGCAGCAGGAACGTGCCGGGTGCGCTGGCAAGGGGAGGCAGCGCGGAGAGGCCGGCCTCGATATCCTGACGAAAGCGGGCCTGCGATATACCCCAACTCGCGAGGTAGCCGTCCGGATCGGTATGATCGGTCCCGCCGACATTTTTGGAAACCCAGGAATGGGTTTTGATGCCTTTGTCATGTACGCTCGCTCCGCTGTTCAGCGTGCAGGGAATGCCTGCTTCCAGCGCTAATTTCTGCAGCAGCCATACGTAGGCTTTGTAGTCCTGTTCAAAGATGGAGCGATTGTTCGTCCGCGCCAGCTCGACTTGGGCATAGGCATAACCGTTCGCTTTCGGGCCGACACCCCATTGGACTTTGCCGGCGTTGGCGATCTGGATTATTTTCCCGCCTCCGCCGACCCAATGGGAAACGAAGGCGTTTTGCCAGTTGCGCAGCATGTAACTGACTTCGTTCTCGAGGCTATTTTTGCCGACGTTGTTCGGATTGCCGGACTCGTGGGCGATGATCAGGTTGCTTGCGGTGAGTGGATTCTGGTAGATGGAAAAGATGCGTTTTTCGATCGTGTAGTTCATACTATTCCTCCTCTAATTTGTAAAACAGCCGCCCGGAATCGCATCCGGGCGGCTGTCTGTTGTTGATGAAAACTTAAGTTGTCCAGCAGTCCAAGCGGCTTGTACTGCTTTTCTGATATAACTAGGTAAATGTAAAATTTTTTAAGTTCAAAAGTACATCACCGTAGGTGTTCCACAGGATTGCAAAATGTTTCATGCATCCAATGTAGATGGCTGGCTTCACGGGTTAGCCCTTCGGAAATTAGATAAATCTGACCCATTGCGCTCTGCGATGCTCATTCAGGGCCAGATTTCCTAAATTTCTTTCAGGGCTGAACGAACCCGTTCAGCTTTTCTTTTTTTTATTCGGCTTCGGCGATCAGGTCGGTGATGGTGCGTTCCACGTAGCGGGCGCTGTTGACTGCGGTGAAGGGGTTGATGCCTTTCACTTCGAACGCGTTCAGGCCGATGATGGCGTCCATTGCTGGTTGCAGTTCAACCGATGTCAAGCCACTTTTCGGGTTCTTGACACTCAAGTTACGGGTTTTTCCGTCGGCCGTCAAAAATTTCAATTCCAAGGTTACTGTTGTCGTCATGTTCATTTCCTCCTAGATGTCTGATGGGTGCTTATCGTTCTGTTTCGGTTGGCTTAAGCGATGGAGTAGCGGTTCTTTTCGACGACGACTGCGTAAGCAGCGGGCAGGTCGACGAGTCCGGATACGGCTGACTGGAAGGATTGTACTTGTTCAGCTGTGACACCTGGTTTCAGGTTCGCGAATGACTGTTTGACTTCCTTCTCGTTTGCAAAATCATTGAAATAAAGCTCGATGTTTCCTTCTTCGTATTGTTTCACCATTTGGCATTCCTCCGTTTTCTTTTCTGGTAAGTGTCATGACTGCTTACACCTATAACGACGAAAGGGGATAGGCAATGTGTAACCCCGTCTTTCAGGCCTTCAAAAAAGGGCTGGCTTTGGTTTGGATCTGGCGTCTTCTTTTGTAGAGCGTTTTGCGCGAAATGCGTTGTTTTTTGGCGATTTCGGTGATGTTCAGTCCCTCCAGCGCGTCCCGCAGATAGGCATTCTCCTCGGCTGTCAGACAGGCGCAAAGGCGTTGCAGCAAATCCGCTTGCTCCAATTGGTCTTCAAATGAAGTTGTGCTGGGGATTTCCTCCAGATCTTCTTCGCAAAGGTAGGCTTCACGGCTTACTTTTTTCTGTTCCTTGCGGATTTGGTCCAGAAAAGTCCAATGGATTTTTTGTTTGGCGTAGCTGACGAACAAAAAGCTGTTCTCGGTCACGAGCGCATCCTTCAGGCACGTTTCGTACGTGTCAAAAAGGGTGATCAACCCTAATTGATAGAAGTCGTCGTAGTCGTTGTGGTCCGGATACCGGTTGATTTTTTTCAGACAATGATGGATGACACCCGCGTACAGGTCGCACAATTGGGTGGCGGCTTCATCGGTGCAGATTCTTTTTTTCATATTCATGGCGTTGCCTCCGTATGTAGTGGATGGCGTGATGCAGGGGAGAGCCCTGTGCATGCTCATCACGGCCTCGGCAAGCTTGCTGATGTCTATGTTATCGGTCCGGAGGCGGCAAGGTCAAAACTGCAAATGCGGCAAAAAAGAAGAAAAATGCGGTACTGGTCATCTATTTGCAGACGAATTTAACGGATATGCGATAAAATGTAAGCGCTTCTATATCATTCGGGTTGAAAGTAGTATATATTTTTATTAAACATTTAATTTGGGGGATTTTATGGAAAAGAAGACGGGAAAAAACTATTCGAATAATCAGAAACGGCAAGCGGATGAGCAACCGATGATGGAGCAATGCGGTAAAAATAATGTCGGAAAATCAACAGCAGAATTATTGGCGCAAGCATTCACGAATGGAGCAACAGATGAAAAAAATGCAGGCCCCTCTTTTGACATCGAACTGTGGGAAACGATCCTTTCGGGTCTGCGGACGTCTTTGCAGGAATCCACATCGGCCCAGAGTCAGAAAGAAACGGAGGAGCCTTTCTTCGTTTTGCTCGATCCAGTAAGTACCCAGCCTTATTTGGATCGGGCTTGGGCTTTGGATCGGTTTGTGCTGGATGACTCATTTCTGTACATTATGAGCTTGGACCCGCAACTGCACCAGACCGACTTCCGCACGCTCATTTTTTTCAAAGACGGTCGCCTCATCAAAACGCGCGAAAACAGCAACAATGTGATGTTCTCTTTGTTTGAACTGATTGGTTTCGATTATGATTTCATTCGCGGGATCTCCACACGGGTCAGCGGCAAGGATACCCATTGTGTTCCCTATATTTTTGGGAGGTACCGATTTTTGCCGTTGAGCGGTCCGACCCGTAAAAACAGTTCCTGGATCAATCTTTCAAAGGTGCTGCATTCCCGGACTTTAAAAGGGGAAAAGGGAGTGGAAGTCCACTTCGTGAATCAGCATGTTTTCCACTTACCGGTGCGTCCGCAATTTTTCACCGAAAAAGTCAAACAAGCCAGCCAAACCGTTCATCGCCAAAATCACCTTTTGCACAGCGTCCTGACAAATTTCGATTACGCTGATGGAATAAAAGAAGAGCGCAAGCACAATTTGCTTGGGAACGCGTTACACGCCAATGCGGCTCGGCTTTCGACGATTCCGATGGATGAATATATCCAAATTGTTCAGTTTTCTTTGGCTGAAACGGCTTTGCGCCATCCTTCGTTGCGTGACAACCCGGTTGCGGACGAGGCGCTGCATCTGCTGCGGGAGAATCTGTATGGGGGACTTCCCCATTTAAGGAATGCACCCATCTGATCAGCGGTGCCGAGTAAAGTTTAGTATGATGGGAAAATAGGCTATCATTTGTGATTCAGGTTGAAGTATTTTACAATGAGTTCAAAGAATAAATCTTCAGTCATGGGAGGAATCGTTATGGACAAGAGAATCGAAGGTACCTTTGCTAATCAGGAAATGTTGCTTGATGAAATTACGCATCTGATTAAGCATGAGGGCTATGCGCCTGAGCAACTGCTGGTCATCACCCGCAACGGAAAAAGCAATTTCATCACGGAAGAGACGGCTGTACAAGTTATCGTAACCGGCGAAGACCGTGAGGAGGACTCCTTATGGGACAAAATCGTTAAGTTCTTTACGGTGGATTTGGAAGAGGAAGAGGAGGAAGCCATTTTCGAGCGCTACGGCATTGACGAGGATACGTACGAACGGTTCGAGGATGCTTTGGATGATGGGGAATTGTTGCTGCTGATCGATGATGCCGCTCCGATCAATGATGAACATGCCGAATTTCTCGTGCGCGATGGCATTTTGCCTGACGAAAAAGCCGTCCCTGTTGCAGCCATCACTGCCACGAAACCGGATTGGGCATCCGCCGATAGCGAAGAAGCCGGCGATGTTCCGGCTCATTCAATCGAAGCCGAGAAACAGCTGGAAGTCACCGAAGTTGCAGCTGCGTCGCCGACACAACCAGCCGATGTGACCGACGACATCACCGGACAACGCATCGAAGCTGAAACGGTGGCGGATCCTGCAATGGCGGAAGACAGTCACCGGTTGCCTGAAATGCAGTTTGACAAAGATGACTCCTTGCCGGAACTGGAAGAAGAGAAGGAACAGTTTTCCAAAGACCCATTTGGAGGCGACACGGTTGCTGCAGAAACCGGTGAAGATGCGGAAGATATCGAGCCTGATTATGAAGAGACGGATAAACCGAAACCGGCTCTGTGATTGACAGAAACACCCAGGGCTGCCTCGAAAGAATGAGGCAGCCCTGGGTGTTTTTAGCACGCGGCGGAAATTTCGAACATACGTTTTGTTCCTTTCGGTTTTTGTGTGTATAATAGCAAGTGAGATTCGCCGAAAGGATGTATAGAATGGACCATACCGAGGAACAGGCTGAAAAATTGCCTGTCGTAACAAAAATAACTGTCCAGAAAAAACGCAAGGACCGTTTCAACGTCTTCATTGACGGGGAGTACGCCTTTCCGATATCGGAAGCCGTACTGATCAAGGTCGGCTTGCATAAAGGGATGACGCTCACGAAAGAGCGCAGCGCTGAAATCGAGAAGGAAAATTACGATTACATGGCTTATACGACAGCAGTCAATTATCTGTCCTACAGCCTGCGCAGTGAGAAAGAAGTCCGCAAAAAACTGTATGACGAAGAAATCAGCCCGGACGCAATCGAACGTGCTTTGACGCGGCTGATCGAACAGAATTACGTCAATGACCGTATCTATGGCGAAAGCTACACGCGCACGGCGGCTAACCTGAACCTGAAGGGACCGCAACTCATCGCCAACGAACTGAAAGGAAAGGGCTTGTCGGAAGAAGATATCGCCATTTCCCTGCAACAATATCCGCATGCGTTGCAGTTGGAAAATGCCCAAACGATTGCTGAGAAGCAACTGCGCAAACAAAGCCGGGTTTCTTCGCATGAAGCAGCTTCAAAAATCCGTCTCCATCTGCATCAGAAAGGCTATCCTTCCGACATCGTCCTGGAAGTTATGGGAGAGATCGAAACGGAGAAAGAGGAAGAGGATGAAATGGCCGCATTGCGTCTGCAAGGGGACAAGCTTTGGCGCCGTTATGAGCGCAAAGCGAAAGGCCGTGAGCTGCAGCAAAAAGTGAGATCGGGCCTTTACCAAAAAGGCTACCAGGGAGACATGATCTCCGCCTATATCGAAGAAAAGGAACAGGAAGCAGAATAATGACAAATTCGGAACATACAAAAATATTCAAAGCAGCCGGCATCGAAATGTGGTCGGCCGAGAAAATACAGGCTTTCCGCAAAGCGCTGTTGGACTGGTACGACAAAGAGAAACGCGATCTGCCTTGGCGCCGGACGAGCGATCCCTATAGCATCTGGGTTTCGGAAATCATGCTGCAGCAGACACGGGTGGATACGGTCATCCCGTATTATCATAATTTCCTGGATAAATTCCCGGACATCGCAGCGCTGGCGGCAGCGCCGGAAGACGCGATCCTGAAGGCGTGGGAAGGGCTGGGTTATTATTCTCGTGTCAAGAACATGCAGAAAGCGGCGCAACAGATCGTCGCCGATTACAATGGTGTTTTCCCTAAGAATCCGCAGGAAATCGCTAAGCTGAAGGGCATCGGACCGTATACAGCAGGCGCCGTTTCCAGCATCGCTTTCCAGATACCGGAGCCGGCAGTCGACGGAAACGTCATGCGCGTCATGAGCCGGTTGTTCGAAATCGATGCCGACATCGCCAAACCAGCCAGCCGGAAAATTTTTGAAGCGGTCGTGCGGGAACTGATCGACCCGGAGCGACCAGGCGACTTCAATCAAGCGTTGATGGATCTGGGCTCGAGCATCTGTTCGCCGCTGAATCCGCAGCCTGAAATCAGCCCGATCAAGGCCTTCAATGCCGCCTACAAAAACGGGACGATGCATCTTTATCCGGTCAAAAGCAAAGCGAAAAGACCGGTACCGATGAATCTGCAGGGTATCATCCTGCAAAACAAGGAAAAGCAGTTCCTTTTGGAGAAGCGTCCGAGCAGCGGGCTACTGGCGGATTTTTGGACGTTTCCGTTGATCCAACTGGATCTCGATGCGATACCCGGAACAGTGGCTGCGGAACCAGAATCAGCGGCCAGCATCCAGACGGAACTGCTGGTTGCGGAGGAATTCCAGAAGTTGACAGAAACTGCAAACAAATCCGACAAAAAGCTGCCCTCCTTCAACCAGATCGAAGCGAAGCTTTCCGAAGTTGTGGCTGAGAAATACGGCTTGAAGCCGGTCTGGTTGAAGGCGGAAACGGGATCTGTCAATCATGTTTTCAGTCATATAAAATGGCACATCACCGGCTATTACGGACGCGTATTAACGAAAGAGGATAGCCGTTTACCCGAACAATGCCGTTGGGTCAGCGAAAATGATTTTGCCGATTATGCATTCCCGGTGCCGCAGCAAAAAATGTGGCAACAATTCAAGCAACAGACCCGAAAAGAATTTGGCTTATAATGGCTAAAATTTCGCAATCCATTTCCATTCTATGATATACTGTTCAATGAACTGAAAGTTGAGAGTTCCGCCGAAATGATTTCCGGCGAGGGCTCAAATAGTTGAAGAAAGTTGGGCACCGTGATGCATAATCCTCGGGAGGGAGAATTCATCACCATAAAGAGTTATAAGCATGACGGCAGCCTGCATCGAACGTGGCGTGACACCATGGTATTAAAAACTAGTGACCAATCCATAATCGGCTGTAATGATCACACCTTAGTAACGGAAGCAGATGGGCGTCGCTGGGTCACCAGAGAGCCTGCATTGTTGTATTACCATAAGCATTATTGGTTCAACATCGTCACCATGATCCGCCAAAAGGGTGTCTCCTACTATTGCAATCTGGCATCGCCTTATGTGATCGACCAGGAAGCATTGAAGTACATCGATTATGATTTGGACATTAAAGTTTTTCCTGATGGTGAAAAACGTTTGCTTGATGTAGATGAGTATGAATTGCATCGCAATCGCATGAATTACCCAAAAGAGATCGACCATATCCTGAAGGAGAACGTGAAGATTTTGGTGAGCTGGATCAACGAAGAAAAAGGTCCATTTTCCAAAGAATACGTCGACTTATGGTATGAGCGGTACTGTCAGCTGTCGCATAATCAGCAAAACTCGTGATGAATCCAAAATAATAAAAAACCAGTCGAGCGTAATGATCGGCTGGTTTTTTATCGGAAATATCCGCCGGCTCGAAAAAATACCGTGCATTAACACAACCGTTATATTATGATAAATATATCTGTAATATAGAGTCAATATTTGAAATGCGATTAAAATATTGGAGGAGTCAGAATGAAAAAAAGGGAAATAGTACTAGTTTCCATCATGGGTATCCTTACGATTGCCATTGTTCTTTTTGGATATAAATATGCTGCTGCTAAAAAAGAGGCATTATTGAGTGAAGGAGAGAAACAAACAGAAACTGTTGCGGAAACAGCTTCTTCCCAGGAGTCTATAGTCGCAGAGAGTGACACATCCGAAGCTTATGCGCAGTTCTTGGCCGCGTTTGCGGAGAACCGAAACAGCGCGCCGGTCATCGATTATCTGCAATATGTTCATCATCATACGAAGGAAGTCAATGTCGTCTTTTTCGGTGACGTGGCGGCAGATGCAGCTTGGGCCAAGTCCGCCATTGCCGGTATTCAGACAGATTTTCCGCTAGAAAACCTGTCGACTTCTTTCTTCAGCTACCCTTCTGATAGCAGCTCGGTTTATCTGAGTAGCCAGTATGTTCAGGAAATGGTCGCCAGCAATCCGGATGTCATTTTTTACACGATCCCGACGAAAACCGATCAAGTGGTTGATATCAGTTTGGTGGATTCGACGCAAAACATCTACAAGATTTATGATGAAATCAGGGCTGCTTTGCCTGATACGCTGATCGTCTTGGTGACGCCACCTCCGGCAGAGGCCAAAATGGCTGATTGGAATTCACGTTCCTTTGATTATCGGAACTATACCAATAATCTGGTGGAAGAAAATACAGCTTTCACCGTTCCGCTGTATGACCTGCATGCAGATTTCTTAGCTGAGTTGACGAACCGCAGTGAAACGTTGGCCAACTATATGGATGCAGCTGGTTTGGAATTGAACGAAACCGGACAGCAACTTTATGGAGAACTCTTTGCCAACAGCCTACGAACAAAAATGGTCGATACTACGGCCGGTCTGTATGTTGAAGGTGAAAAGCCTGCCTACACACCTATTGCTCCATCATTGGTCGTTCCGGTGGCGCCAGTCACTGTAACCGAGGAGCCTGTCACTGTAACCGAGGAGCCTGTCACTGTAATCGAGGAGCCAGTTTATGAAGAGCCTACTTATGAATATGTTGCACCAACCTATGAAGATCCGGTGTATGTTCCACCTTATGTTGCGCCTAACCCGACTAACCCGACTAACCCGACTAACCCGACTAACCCTTTGCCGAGTGCGCCAGATAATTCAAATTCTTCTGAGAACGCCGATGAAACTGGAGGAAATGCAAATCAGGAAACTGAAAGTGCTGCATCTGACTGATCAGACGATGTGTTGAGAAAATCCAGCGACCGAATATCCTCAGTAAATCATCACCAATAAATCACAGAATATAAAGCTCGCATGTATCGGATTGTCCGGTATATGCGAGCTTTTTTAGTGATTTTTTCGTATTATCGCCCACAATAAAGCGGATAAGTCAACCTGCCAGCATCTGGACTTCACAAATCATCTGAGTTAGGTTAACACAAAAACATTATTGCTTTTACTTCCGGAGATACTCTTCGGAATATTGATATTATAATATTTCTGATGTATAATTATGGCATGAACAAAAGATGTGAGCGTTTTATCGAAAGGTGTTCTGTGTAGGTCGATGGTTATGCATTTCACAAACATGCAAGCAAATTTGGAGACCGCCGCACAATAGCCAGTTGTTTGAACGCAATTTCATCAGAAAAGAGATTTTTCGGAGGTAATGTCATGTACATACAAGTTGATGAACGGAAACGGACTGACGTTCTATCGACTACTTATTATCAAGATAACTCAGATAATTTAGATGATCGACTAGAGCAATTTGTGCAGTCGCCTGTTTTTGATAAAAAGTATTCATTTGATGGAGAATTGGGGGCAATTTATACACCGCAGAGGACTATTCTGCGGTTGTGGGCTCCGACCGCGCTCAGTGTAGAAGTAATTGTTTATGAAAGTCTGTACCGCAAAGAGAAGAAAAGACACACGATGGGGAAAGGCGGAAGAGGGACTCACGAACTCATTATGATTGGGGACTATGCAGGGACTGCCTACAAATATGCGATTACTTTCCCGGATGGCAAAGTCGTCGAAACGGTCGATCCCTATAGTTACGCGACCACCGCAAACGGAGAACGCTCCGTCATTATGGATGCAGTAAACACGAATCCAAAAAGATGGGGAGCCCGATTGGAGCCGATCGCTTCACCAGTCGACGCCATTATTTATGAATTACATATTCGTGACTTCACGATTTCCCCAACAAGCGGGATTGCAAACAAAGGCAAATTCCTGGGAGTGGTCGAGCAAGGTACCTTATCTGCGGATGGCGACAAGACCGGGCTGGATTACCTTAAAGAACTGGGCGTAACGCATGTCCAGTTTTTACCGATGGCCGATTTTTCCACAGTCAATGAGTTGAAACCGTTGGAACAATACAACTGGGGTTATGATCCGCAGAACTTCAATGTTCCGGAAGGATCCTATGCCACCAATCCCTATCAACCGGAAGTTCGCATCCTGGAAATGAAGGAAATGATCCAAGGCTTGCACGATGCGGGAATCCGTGTCATCATGGACGTCGTTTACAATCACGTCTATTTACCGAAACTGCATGCTTTGGAAAAAACTGTGCCAGGTTATTATTTCCGAAAAAATGCTGATGGAACGCTATCCAATGGGACGGGTGTCGGTAACGATACCGCTTCGGAGCGTTATATGATGCGCAAATACATCATCGACAGCATCACTTATTGGGCGAAGAACTTCCACATGGACGGATTCCGCTTTGATCTGATGGGAATCCATGATGTCGAAACGATGAATGAAATCCGTATCGCTTTGGATGCAATTGATCCTTCCATCATCGTGCTCGGTGAAGGGTGGAATCTGAACACCAATCTGCCTCCTTCCGAAAAGGCTGTCCAACAGAATGCGGACCGCATGCCCGGTGTGGCTCATTTCAATGATGCGTTGCGTGAAGCAATCAAAGGTTCCGACTTCAACAGCGGGAACGATACCGGCTTTGTCACCGGCAAACCGTTCATGGAAGGCTGGATCGCCACAAATCTGCAAGGCGGAGCGTACTACCCCGCTAGCCGAGGCAACTACAAGACTCCAGCCCAGATGGTGCAATATGTGGAGGCTCACGACAATTTGACGCTTTATGACAAATTGAAGATTTCGCTGCCATGGGATGATGAAGGTTCCCGTATGCGGCGCCATCTTTTGGCAAGCAGCTTCGTTCTGCTGAGCCAAGGCATCCCGTTCATTCATGCAGGGCAAGAGTTCATGCGCACAAAGAACGGGCTGGAGAACAGCTACAATGCGCCGGATTCAATTAACCGCATGGATTGGCACCGCCGTTTCGAGATGAAACAGGCGGTGGATTACATGAAAGGTTTGATTGCATTGCGCAAACGGGAGCCGTTATTCCGCTTGCGGACCATCGATGATGTCAAGGGGCATATGAATATCCTGAAAGCTGATTACCAGATTGTTGTCTACCAACTCGAAGATACGGAAAAATTATACTACGTCATCTTCAATGGCCAGACGAATGCGATCGATTTTGATGTCGAAACAGGGGATTATCGGGTGTTGATCGAGGACGGAAAAACGAACGTGGATGAACCGAGAATAATCGAAGGATTATCCCGCATCCGGGTGGAATACCTTTCCGTTACAGTGCTTGTGAAGAATAAATGATGGTAGTCCGGGCGGTCGTCTCATTTGAGGCGACCGTTTTTTTGAGTGCGAATGCACAATCAGGAGCTAAACTCCGGTGAAGGAAGGATTGGCAGGAGGAGAGCAATCGAAACCGTGCTCTACTCCTGCCAACGGGTGTTGCCCGGAGTAGAGCTATCGAATCCGCGTTGAACTCCGGCCAAGGCCTGCGCCGTCGGACTTAGACAACATGCGACACCCTGATTGCTATCCTTTGCAACATTTTCCATTCCGTATCGAACAAGATCATCACATCCTAGAGCAATCTTTGGTACAATGAACTGAGTAGGATATTGCACGATAATGATGAGGTGGGATATACAAATGATAAAAATGATAGCGATCGATATCGATGGCACGTTGGTCAATGAACAGAAAGTGATGACGCAAAAGGTAAAAGAGACGATCCAAGAGGCAATGCGCCGCGGCATCAAAATCGTGCTTTGCAC
>ERZ1023696.55-NODE-55-length-26776-cov-8.283913_pt1 | contig 26776 bp, 29 predicted proteins | sample MGYA00520859_ERZ1023696 | MGnify/ENA primary metagenome ERZ1023696 (study PRJEB33180, sample SAMEA4046002) | wastewater metagenome | place: Denmark | collected 2016-03-13 | study: EMG produced TPA metagenomics assembly of the PRJEB13832 data set (Local surveillance...
GGCATTATCTTCATGGTGGCCGTGCTGCCCCAGTTCATGACCGAGGGCCGCCCGCTTTGGCTGCAGTTGCTGGTGATGGCCGCTACCACCGTGGCGGTGGACGTGACCGTGATGCACGGCTACGCAGCGGGTGCCAGCGCCCTGCGCCGCCTGATGCGCAGTGCCCGTGCGGTACGCACGCAAAACCGGGTGTTTGGCGGGCTGCTCATGGCGGTGGGTGCGGGGCTGTTTTTTGTCAAGCGTGGCGGGCAGCACGCTTGAGTTAAAAATGCTATTTAAATAATAGCTACTAGCGCTTGATGTATAAGCGCTAGAGGCCGATTCCATTCAAATTTTATCCAACGGATAATTCCGGGAGGTTGTGTCATGCCAGTGGTCGTTGTTGCCAATCCCAAGGGCGGCGTGGGCAAGTCCACGCTGTCCACCAACGTGGCCGGGTATTACGCCCGCCAGGGGCATCCGGTGATCCTGGGGGACACCGATCGCCAGCAGTCTGCCCGTCTGTGGCTGGGCCTGCGCCCGCCCGCCGCCCGCCCGATTGGCGCATGGGATGTCAGTGCCGACGAGATCACCAAGCCGCCCAAGGGCAGTTCGCACGCGGTGCTCGACACCCCGGCGGGCCTGCATGGCCGGCGTCTGGGCGATGTGCTCAAGCTGGCCGACCGCATCATCGTGCCGCTGCAGCCCAGCGTGTTTGATATTTTTGCCACGCGCGCTTTTCTGGACCAGCTGGCCGAGCACCGCCACGCTGCGGGCGTGCAGGTGGGCATTGTGGGCATGCGGGTGGATGCGCGCACCAAGGCCGCCGAGCAGTTGCACCACTTTGTCGACAGCCTGGGTTTCCCGGTGCTGGGCTATCTGCGCGACACGCAAAACTATGTGCACCTGGCAGCGCACGGGCTCACGCTGTTCGATGTGGCGCCCGCACGCGTGGCGCGTGACCTGGAGCAGTGGCAGGGCATCTGCACCTGGCTGGACGCCTGAAAACCGCAGGCAGCACGGGGTGTCGCTGTCACGCGCCTGACAGGCGCCGGGCGGGTAGCGGCGCACCATTGCCCGCATGAAAACCTTTCACTCCTACTCTGAAGTCAGCGCCTGCGTGGGCCAGGAAGTCGCCGTGACCGACTGGATCACCATCACGCAGGAACAGGTCAACCTGTTTGCCCAGGCCACGGGCGACCACCAGTGGATCCATGTAGACCCCGAGCGGGCCAAGGCCGGGCCGTTTGGTGCGCCCATTGCCCATGGCTTTCTCACGCTGTCGCTGATTCCGCGATTTTTTGAGGGCGGAATGCGCATCGAAGGCGCCCGCATGGGCGTGAACTACGGCCTGAACCGGGTGCGCTTTACGGCACCCGTGCCAGTGGGCAGCCGCCTGCGCGCGCGGCTGGTGCTGCAGGCCACTGAGCCCCTGGCGCCCGACGGGTTGCAGATGACCTGGCTGGTGACGGTGGAGCGCGAGGGCAGCGACAAGCCAGCCTGCGTGGCTGAATCCGTGGCACGCAGCTACGGCGCTGCGCCATAAAGCGCGTTCAGCCCGCTGCGGTTTTCAGCGTCTCACGGGTCGCCGCAGATCCGGGTGTTTCTTGATTTTGAGAGCGAGCACTCGCAGCGCCTGGCCTCTGTGTGCCAGAGCGCCTGAAGGCGGCAGCGCCTCAGAGCAATTGCTCTACCGGCGAAGCGACTGCCACGCCCGGTACGCCAAAGCTGTTCTGGCGCCAGGCCTCGAACACCGTCACTGCCACGGCGTTGGACAGGTTCAGGCTGCGTTGCCCGGCCACCATGGGCAGCCGCAACCGCTGTGCGGGCGGGAAGGTCTCGCGCAACTCGGGGGGCAATCCGCGCGTCTCGGCCCCGAAAACCAGCCAGTCGCCGGGGAAAAAGCAGGTGTCAAAGGCGGTCTGGGTGCCATGTGTCGTCATGGCAAACATGCGCGTGGGGTCGGGCTGGGCGTTGCGCAAAAAGGCGGTCCACCCCGGATGCCGCTGCACCTGTGTGTACTCGTGGTAGTCGAGCCCGGCGCGGCGCATCAGCCGGTCCTCCATCGAGAACCCCAGGGGCTCGATCAGGTGCAGCGTGCAGCCCGTGTTGGCCGCCAGGCGAATCACGTTGCCGGTGTTGGGCGGGATTTCGGGTTCGACCAGAACGATATGAAACATGCTCCGTATTGTCGTTCGGACATTCGGGCGTGGCGCAGCGCCGTCGTAAACAAAAGTTTCAGTCCGGTTCTGTGCGCGCCACCACCATGGCCGTGATGTGCGCAGCACCGGCCTCGCGCAGCGCGTGGGCCGCCGCATTCAGGGTGGCACCGGTGGTCATCACATCGTCCACCAGCACAATGCGCCGCCCTTGCACGGCGGCCGCGCGGGTGGGCTCGACGGCAAACGCACCCAGCAGGTTGCGCAGGCGCTGGCTGCGCGGCAGGCCGCTTTGCGCTTCGGTGGCGCGCAGCCGCAGCAGCAGGGCGGTGTCCACCCTGGGGCCGGCAATGTGGCGGGCCAGCAGGGCGGCCTGGTTGAAGCCGCGCTCTTGCAGGCGCTCGCGGGACAGGGGCACCGGCAGCACCAGGTCGGCAGATTCCAGTGCCGGCTCTACCCAGGGCGCGCTGCGCAGCAGCGTGGCCAGCGCCGAGGCCCATCCCGGGTCTCCGCGAAACTTGAACTCGGCCATGGCGCCAGCCCATGGGTAGCCATAGTCCACCGCGGCCAGGCAAGCGTCCACCCGCGGGGGCTCGCGCAGGCAGGCGCCGCATTGCGAAACACCTTCGGGCACTGGCAGGGCGCAGCGCGCGCAGCGTGTGCGGGGCTGTGCAAACCGGGCGGCACAGCCATCGCAGACGCGCTGGGCAGGCCAGGCGTGGCACACGGCACACTGGCTCGGCAGCTGGTCGATGAGTGCTCCGATGCGTCCGGATGCCCCTGTCAGCATCTTGTAGAACATCCAGTCAATATACTCGTCTGCCCTTTTCTTTCGCCATGTCCACCGAGCACCCTCCCACCATTGATCCCGTTGCAGCCGCCCGCTGGCACGCCGCAGCCCCTGCCCAATCTCCCTGGTTGCACGAAGAGGTGGCCCGGCGCATGGACGACCGCCTGCAATGGATTCGCCAGGCCCCCGCAGCCTGGTGCCACTGGGACGCGGTGCGCGGGGGGCTGCAAGGCCACGCCCTTGTCAGTGCCCGCTATCCGCAAGCGCTTTGCCTGGTAACGGAAACGTCGCCCCACTGCGTTCCGGTGGCGATGCAGGCGCTGACCCGGCCATGGTGGAGCCCCGCGCGATGGAGTGCGGGGCGCCCCCGGTTTGGTTTGCCGCAAGAGGGGGGGGTGCAGATGCTCTGGGCCAACATGGCCCTGCACATGGCAAGCGACCCGCAAGCCCTCATCGCCCAATGGCACCGGGCGCTGTCTGTGGATGGCTACCTGATGTTCTCGTGCCTTGGGCCCGACACCGCCAAGGAGCTGCACGCGGTGTATGCCGCGCTCGGCTGGCCGCCGGCCGGGCATGCGTTCACCGACATGCACGACTGGGGCGATATGCTGGTGCAGGCCGGCTTTGCCGAGCCGGTGATGGACATGGAGCGCATCCGGCTGACCTTTGCCACGCCACAGCGGCTGCTGCAGGAGCTGGCAGAGCTGGGGTGCAATCTGCACCCTCAGCGGTTCCCTGCGTTGCGTGGACGCCACTGGCGCCGCCGCCTCCACGAAGTGCTGCAGGACAAGCTCGGGGAGCCGGACGAGGGCGGACAGCTGGCCCTGACCTTTGAAATCATCTACGGACATGCCTACAAACCCAAACCAAGGGTGCGGGTAAGTGCCAGCAGTGCGGTTTCCCTGGAGGACATGCGCGCCATGCTGCGTGAGGGTTCATCTAAGGGTTAAACCGTAGTCACTTGTCAATGATCTAGAACAAGGCGCGCTACAATTCTCGCCAGATGAGAGTGGGGTGCCTTTGCGCACTGCACAGGTGTCGTAGCGGTTTTCAAGGCGTTTGCATTGACGAGTCTGATTTTTCGTTTTGCCACGGTGTCCGGCCAGCGCATTGACTGGCAGTTGTATCGCAATGGCCCAGTGGCGCGCCCCCGGTTGTGGTTGTGTGCCGTGCCTTTGGCAACCGCCTTGATTTTTTGGCTGGCGGGGGCCCCATGGGCCATCGCCTTTGCTGCATTGGCCATCATGGTTTTGGCCGTTGGCTTGGCCAGGTTCGGCCGCCATGCCGCAGATGGCGAGAGGATTTCTCTGCAAGGCGCTCGCCTTGTGGTCGAGAGGGAGACTGCGGGCCGGCTGGAGCGCGCGGAGTTTGACCGGAGCCGGGTTCGGGTGGAGCCCAAAACCGCAGACCGTTCGCTGATCACGCTGTCGGCACAGGGCCGTTCGATTGAAGTGGGGCGCTTTGTGCGCCCCGATCTTCGCCCGGCCCTGGCATCCGAGATACGCAGGGCCTTGCGCGCTGCCTGAACCCCAGTGGGCGCGCCAGGTGATTGGTTAATTAAGGCTTAGAAGTAAGTGAGAACTATGAAGAGCATTTCCAACAAGCTGGCGTCTCTGCTGCTGACTGCTGGTGCATGGGTGGGCACCGCGGTCCATGCCGTTCAAGACCTTCCCGGCGGCCCTGCGGTCAATCAGCTCAATCTCCATCCCCCGGTGACAAAAATTGCCGAAGAGCAGCATTTCCTGCACTGGATGATGCTGATCATCTGCACGGTGATCTTCATCGCGGTGTTTGCCGTGATGTTCTATTCGATCTGGAAGCACCGCAAATCCAAAGGCGCCAAATCGGCCAATTTCCACGAGTCGGTGACGGTGGAGGTGGTCTGGACCGTTGTGCCGTTCATCATCGTGATCCTCATGGCCCTGCCAGCCACGAAGGTGCTGGTGGCCCAGAAAGACACCACCAATGCTGACCTGACTATCAAGGCCACCGGTTACCAGTGGAAGTGGGGCTACGACTACATCACGGGCGAAGGCGAGGGTCTGGCCTTCATCTCCACACTCGACAGCAGCCACCGTGCCATGTCCGACAGCGGCAATGTGAGCGAGGCGCCGGCCAACTACCTGCTCAAAGTGGACAACCCGATGGTGGTTCCCGTCAACAAGAAGGTCCGCATCATCACCACCGCCAATGACGTGATCCATGCGTTCATGGTGCCCGCGTTCGGTATCAAGCAGGATGCCATCCCCGGTTTCGTGCGCGACACATGGTTCCGCGCCGAAAAAATTGGCGACTACTACGGTCAGTGCGCTGAACTGTGCGGCAAGGAACACGCTTACATGCCGATTCATGTGAAGGTGCTGTCGGCCGAGGATTACAGCCAGTGGGTAGCCGACCAGCAAAAGAAGGCCGCAGCCAAGCTGGACGATCCCGCCAAGGTGTGGGCGCTGGACGACATGCTCAAGCGTGGCGAAAAGGTGTATGCCGCCAACTGCGCAGCGTGCCACCAGGCCAGCGGCAAGGGCGCCGGGGCCATCAAGGCCCTCGATGGCTCTGCCATCGTGCTGGATGCCGATCACGCCAAGCAGATCCAGGTATTGCTCAAGGGCGTGAACAACGGTTCCATGCCCGCGTGGGCGCAACTGAGCGATACCGACATCGCTGCAGTGGTCACGTATACCAAGAACAACTGGTCGAACAAGACCGGACAGCTGGTCCAGCCAGCAGAAATTGTGGCCCAGCGTGGCAAGTAATCACCGCCCCACCGCATTGAGGAATTCAAAATGAGCGCAGTTCTCGACCATCACGGGCACGCACACGACAGCCACGACCACCATGCTCCCACCGGCTGGCGCCGCTGGGTGTACGCCACCAACCACAAGGACATTGGCACGCTGTATCTGCTGTTCTCGTTCACCATGCTGATGATCGGTGGCGTGCTGGCGCTGCTGATTCGCGCCGAGCTGTTTCAGCCCGGCCTGCAACTGGTGAACCCTGAGTTGTTCAACCAGCTCACCACCATGCACGGCCTGATCATGGTGTTCGGGGCCATCATGCCGGCCTTCGTGGGTTTTGCGAACTGGATGATTCCGCTGCAGATCGGCGCATCCGACATGGCTTTTGCGCGCATGAACAATTTCAGCTTCTGGCTGATGATTCCTGCGGCACTGACCCTGGTGTCCTCGTTCTTCATGCCTGGCGGCGCCCCGGCTGCCGGCTGGACGCTGTATGCGCCGCTCACGCTGCAGATGGGCCCCTCGATGGATGCCGGCATCTTTGCCATGCACATCCTGGGTGCCAGCTCCATCATGGGCTCGATCAACATCATCGTGACCATCCTGAACATGCGCGCCCCTGGCATGACGCTGATGAAGATGCCCATGTTCGCCTGGACCTGGCTCATCACCGCCTACCTGCTGATCGCCGTGATGCCCGTGCTGGCTGGCGCCATCACCATGACGCTGACGGACCGCCACTTTGGCACCAGCTTCTTCAACCCCGCCGGTGGCGGTGACCCGGTGATGTACCAGCACATTTTCTGGTTCTTCGGCCACCCCGAGGTGTACATCATGATCTTGCCGGCCTTCGGCATCATCAGCCAGATCGTGCCCGCTTTCTCGCGCAAGAAGCTGTTTGGCTATGCCTCCATGGTCTATGCCACCTCGTCGATTGCCATCCTGTCGTTCATCGTGTGGGCCCACCACATGTTTACCACCGGCATGCCGGTCACCGGCCAGCTGTTCTTCATGTACGCCACCATGCTGATCTCGGTGCCCACGGCCGTGAAGATCTTCAACTGGGTGGCCACCATGTGGCGTGGCTCCATGACTTTTGAAACCCCCATGCTGTTTGCTGTGGGCTTCATTTTCGTGTTCACGATGGGTGGTTTCACCGGCCTGATCCTGGCCATGGCCCCGATCGATATCCAGTTGCAGGACACCTATTACGTGGTGGCGCACTTCCACTACGTGCTGGTGGCGGGTTCGCTGTTCTCCATGTTTGCCGGCGTGTACTACTGGCTCCCCAAGTGGACCGGCGTGATGTATTCGGAAACCCGCGGCCAGATCCATTTCTGGACGTCGCTGATTTTCTTCAACATCACTTTTTTCCCGATGCACTTCCTGGGCCTGGCCGGCATGCCGCGGCGCTATGCCGATTACCCCATGCAATTCGCTGATTTCAACGCGATCGCATCGGTAGGCGCCTTGGGCTTTGGTCTGGCACAGGTGTACTTCTTCCTGGCCGTGATCGTTCCGGCTATGCGTGGCAAGGGCGCAAAGGCGCCTGCCAAGCCTTGGGACGGTGCAGAGGGCCTGGAATGGGAAGTTCCATCGCCAGCGCCTTTCCATACCTTTGAAAACCCGCCCAAGCTCGATGCCACGGCAACTCGCGTGATCGGTTGAAGAACATGTCCATGACTCCTGAGCAAAAAAAGAGCAATCTGCGGATGGCGCTGATCCTGGCGTCCGTGGTTGCCGTCTTCTTCGTTGGGTTCATGGTCAAAGTCGTTCTGCTCTCCCGCTGAGCACTGCGCCATGAACATTCGCCGCGAAAACGCCAAGATGGTGGGCAAGCTGGCCGTGATCACGGTGGGCATGTTTGCATTTGGCTACGCGCTGATCCCGATCTACAAGCACATCTGCGAGCTGACTGGTATCAACATCCTGTCGCTCTCGGAGCGACAGGTGCCTGGCAACGGCGTTGCCGGCAAGGATGTGAAGGTGCCCGCGAACACGCAGGTGGACACGAGCCGCACCATCACCGTGGAGTTTGACGCCAATGCGCGGGGGCCCTGGGATTTCAAGCCTGCACAGCGCTCGGTGAAAGTGCATCCCGGTGAGCTGACGACGGTGATGTACGAATTCCAGAACGTGCAAAACCGCCGCATGGCCGCGCAGGCGATTCCCAGCTACGCGCCGCGGCAGGCGGCTGCGCATTTCAACAAGCTCGAGTGCTTTTGCTTTAACCAGTACATCCTGGAGCCGGGCGAGAAGAAACAATGGCCGGTGGCATTCGTGATTGATCCGCGGTTGTCCAAGGATGTCACGACCATCACGCTGTCCTATACCTTCTTCGAGGTGGGCGGAAAAACACCGCCCGCACCCGAGTCCACGGCGGCAGCTTCCCTGCACCCCGTGAAGGAGGGGTCGTGAGCCCCGTCAATCCATCCGAATCCGTGGTGCGGCGCAAGGGGTCCCTGTTGCGCACGGTGCGTGCGGTTGCGTGGTCGTTGATCGGCCTGCGCAAAGGCAGCGAATACCAGCAAGACCTGGAAAAGATCAATCCGCTGCACATCATTGTGGTGGGGTTGGTGGCCATCTTTTTGCTGGTGTTGTCGCTGATTGCGGTAGTGAACTGGGTGGTCTGACCGTTGCCGACAGGCCCGTCCAACAACAAAGATTTTGAGATTCAGGAGCTGAAATGAGTGCATCAACCCACGGTGGAACCCCGTACTACTATGTGCCCGCAGAGTCGCGCCATCCTGTGTTGGCAGCCGCAGGCCTGTTCTTTGTGATTCTGGGCGCGGCCCAGTGGATCAACGGCCACGACTGGGGCAAGTATTCCCTGGCCTTGGGGCTGGTGTGGTGGCTTTTTGTGCTGTACCAGTGGTTCCGTGATGCCGCGCGCGAAAGCGAAGGGGGTCTCTACGGTCACAAGATCGACCTGTCCTACCGCTGGAGCATGAGCTGGTTCATCTTTTCGGAGGTGATGTTCTTCGGCGCTTTTTTCACTGCCCTGTGGTGGGCGCGTGCGCACTCGGTGCCCGCATTGGGCAGCCTCGAAAACGCCATGCTCTGGCCCGACTTCAAGGCCGTGTGGCCCAGCCTCGCGGCAGGTGCAACGGGTTCCCCTGCCGGTATCGTGGAGCCCTTCCAGACCGTTGGTCCCTTCTGGCTGCCCACCATCAACACGGCCCTGCTGCTGACTTCTGGTGTGACGCTGACCATTGCCCACCATGCGCTGCGTGAAAACCACCGCGGCAAGACCATTGGCTTCATGTGGGCCACCGTTCTGCTGGGCTTTGTGTTCCTGTGTGTGCAGGGGTATGAGTATTACCACCTGTACACCGATCTGAACCTCAAGCTCAGCTCGGGCGTGTTCGGTTCCACGTTCTTCATGCTCACGGGGTTTCATGGCTTCCACGTGTTTTTGGGCATGTTGATGCTGTTGGTCATCACCTTGCGCCTGCAAAAGGGCCACTTCACTGCCGACAAGCATTTTGGCTTTGAGGGGGCCGCCTGGTACTGGCACTTTGTGGACGTGGTCTGGCTGGGTCTTTACATTCTTGTGTACTGGATGTAAGCCGGCCCGCAAAGCAAAAAAAGCGCCGCAAGGCGCTTTTTTGTTGAGAGGGCCTGGCGTCTTACCGCGTGGCAGGCAGGCCGGTGGGCTGGATATAACCCAGTTGCCATGCAATCAGAACGCAAATGAACAGGACAATCGAGAGCCCCACCCGCAGTGCCAGCGCCTTGGCCATGTGGTTCCCTTTGGCCTTGTCATCGCGTCCGTTACGCATCATGAAAAAGAGTGCAGAGGCCAGGCTGGCGAGAATGGCGAGAAACGCCACAGCGACAAGATATTTCATGGAGCACATTATCCTGTGACACCTGCTCAAAGTGCCTGGGGCCTGCGGTTCTGGTTGATCACCGTGGCGGCAGTGGCCAGCATCCTCGTGACCGCTTCACTGGGGCGATGGCAGCTGTCGCGTGCCGCGCAAAAGCAAACCCTGCAATCGCTGCTGGACCAGCGCGCCGCCCTGCCGCCGCTCGACAACCGTGCGCTGCGCGGACAGGCGCTTGCCGGTGAAGGCCCTGCCCAAGACCTGACGCATCGCGCAGTGGTGCTGCAAGGGCGCTGGGTGCCAGAGCACACGGTTTATCTGGACAACCGGCAAATGCAGGGCCGGCCCGGATTTTTTGTGGCCACGCCACTGCAGCTGGAGGGCGGCGACGGGGTGGTGCTGGTTCAGCGCGGCTGGGTGCCCCGCAATTTTCAGGATCGCGAGTCGCTGCCCCCGGTGCAGACGGCGCCGGGCGTGGTGCAGCTTGCCGGGCGCATCGCGCCGCCGCCGTCGCGCCTGTATGAGTTCCAGAGTGCCGATAGTTCGCAGGGGTCTTCCCGCATCCGGCAAAATCTGGACCTTGCCGCGTTTCGCACCGAAACGGGGCTTGCACTGATGGATCTGTCGGTGCTGCAGACCGGGCCCGGCAGCGAGGGCATGCAACGGGAGTGGCCCGTCATCGGCGCCGGCGTCGACAAACACTACGGTTATGCATTTCAATGGTTCGGGCTCAGCAGCCTGATTGCACTTCTCTATGTCTGGTTCCAACTCGTCCGACGCTTACTCCGCCCGCGCCCAAAGTCCCTTGCCTGAGGCGCGCGCTGACCATCCTCTGGGGCTTACGGTGCATAACCTGCCCGAGGCCGGCAACGCCGTGGCCCATGCACAGAACGCCCGCCACGGACGCTGGAAGATGCTTGCGGTGCTGCTGGTCTGCGCAGCCCCGGTCATTGCCTCGTATTTCACGTACTACGTGGTGCGCCCCGACGGCCGTCGCAACTACGGTGAGTTGATACAGCCGCAACGCACTTTGCCCGATCTGGCCACGACCGCGCTCGATGGTGCGCCCGGCAAGCTGCCCGCGCTCAAGGGCCAGTGGTTGCTGGTGAGTGTGGGGGGCGGCGCGTGTGATGCCACGTGCCAGCAGCACCTGTATCTGCAGAGGCAACTGCGGGAAAGCGTGGGCAAAGAGAAAGACCGGGTGGACTGGATCTGGCTGGTGACCGATGCCGCCCCTTTGCCGGCGGATATCTCCCCCGCGCTGCAGCAGGCCACAGTACTGCGGGTCAATGGCCCTGCGCTTGCCCAGTGGCTGGAGCCCGCCCCGGGCCACGCGCTGTCCGAGCACCTTTACGTTGTGGACCCGATGGGCAACTGGATGATGCGATTTCCTGCCCTGATGGATGCCTCAGGCGCCGGCAAGGCCAAGCGGGATCTGGAACGCCTGCTGCGCGCCTCGTCTTCATGGGACGACGCCGGACGGCCAGGGCAACCCTGATGGACTCCCAACCGCTTTACGACCTTGCACCGCTGGCGCAAATGATGTTGCTGGGCATCGTGATCGCGCTCGGGCCTGTGGCCTGGGTGGGCTGGCGCCATCGCGGCAGCGCCCGGGGGCACCGTTTGCAGGCGCTGACGGTGCTGACCCTGTTCCTGACTTTTGATCTGGTGCTGTTCGGCGCTTTCACCCGGTTGACGGATTCCGGCCTGGGCTGCCCCGACTGGCCGGGCTGCTACGGCAGCGCCAGCCCGGTGGGCGCGCGCGCAGACATTGCGGCGGCGCAAGAAGCCATGCCCACCGGGCCGGTGACGCACGGCAAGGCCTGGGTGGAGATGATCCACCGTTACCTCGCCACGGGCGTTGGCGTGCTGATCATTGTGCTGACCGTGGCCACCTGGCTGCAATGGCGGCGTGCCCGGGCCGACAGCACGGTGTCGCCGCCCGTGATGAGCCCGTGGTGGCCCACTTTCACCCTGGTCTGGGTCTGCCTGCAGGGCGCGTTTGGCGCACTCACGGTCACCATGAAGCTGTTTCCCGCCATCGTCACGCTGCATTTGATGGGTGGCGTCGTGCTGCTGGCACTGCTGTGCGTGCAGGCCGTGCGCCATACCCAGGCAGTGCGGGGCGTGCAGCCTGCCGTGCTGGCGGCGCCGCTGCGGCTGGGGGTGCTCGTGACGGGCGCGCTGGTGGCGCTGCAGGTTGTGCTGGGAGGCTGGGTCAGCACCAATTACGCGGTGCTGGCCTGCACCACCTTTCCCACCTGTCAGGGCAGCTGGTGGCCCGTGATGGACTTTGCCCAGGGGTTTCAACTCTGGCGGCCGCTTGGGCTGCTGCAGGACGGCAGCCACATCAGCTTTGCCGGCCTGACCGCCATCCACTATGCGCACCGCCTGGTGGCCTATGGGGTGTTGCTGGCGCTGGCATGGCTGGCATGGCGCCTGCACCGCGCCACGGCGCTGCGCTTGCAGGCGCGGTGGCTTGCGGGCCTGGCGCTGCTGCAGCTGGCCACGGGCCTGAGCAACGTGGTGCTGGGTTGGCCCCTGCTCGCTGCGGTTTTGCACACGGGGGGCGCTGCCGCCCTGGTGGTGGTGCTGACCTGGGCGCTATCTTCCAGCCGCGCTGCCCTGGCGCCCCAGGGGTCTTTTGCACCATCCAGCGCACCGAGGGTTTCCGCATGAGTGTTGCTTCCACTTTCCCAGCGCCGTCGCGCTTTTCTCAGTTTTACGCGCTGACCAAGCCCCGCGTGGTGCAGCTCATCGTGTTTTGCGCGCTGATTGGCATGGTGCTGGCCGTGCCAGGCCTGCCCACGCTGGCGCAGCTGGGGCAGATGGCGCTGGCCAGCGCTGGCGTGTGGCTGGTGGCGGGCGCTGCCGCGGCGTTCAACTGCATCGTCGAGCAGGGCATTGATGCCAAGATGAAGCGCACGTCCTGGCGGCCCACTGCCAAGGGCGAGCTGTCCAACACGCAAACGCTGCTGTTCTCGGCCCTGTTGTGTGCGGCCGGCTCGGCCCTGCTGTATGTCTGGGTCAACCCGCTGACGATGTGGCTCACGTTCGCCACTTTTGTGGGCTACGCCGTCGTGTACACCGTCATCCTCAAGCCGCTGACGCCGCAAAACATCGTGATTGGCGGTGCCTCGGGCGCCATGCCCCCCGTGCTGGGCTGGGCCGCCATGACAGGCGACGTGGGCCCCGAGGCGCTGATTTTGTTCCTCATCATCTTCCTGTGGACGCCGCCGCATTTCTGGGCGCTGGCGCTGTACCGGGTGGAGGACTATCGCAAGTCGGGCCTGCCCATGCTGCCGGTCACGCACGGCAACGAGTTCACGCGCCTGCAGGTGTTTTTGTACACGCTGATCCTCTTTGCGGGATGCCTGATGCCGTTCATTTTTGGCATGAGTTCGTGGATCTACCTTGTGGCGGCCGTGCTGCTGAGCGCCGGGTTCTGCGGCTACGGCTTTGCGTTGTGGCGTAATTACTCCGACGCCCTGGCGCGCAAGACCTTTCGTTTTTCTCTCATCCACCTGAGCGTGCTGTTTGCCGCACTGCTGGTGGACCACTATGCGATGTGAACACGATGCACAAAAGAAACGCTCTTAAATTGATAGCTGTTGGCGCTTTATCCATAAGCGCTGCAGGCATATTAGGCGGTTGTTCTGACAAAAAAACCGAATTTCGCGGTGTGGACATCACGGGGGCCGACTACGCCCGCGATATTCCACTGACCGACCACAACGGTCAAAAGCGCAGCCTGCAGGACTTCCGCGGCAAAGTGGTGGTGGTGTTTTTTGGTTATACCCAATGCCCCGATGTCTGCCCCACCTCCATGCAGGAGCTGGTCGAGGTCAAACAGATGCTGGGCAAGGACGGCGACCGCCTGCAGGGCATTTTCGTCACCGTCGACCCCGAGCGCGACAAGCCCGAGATGCTCAAGGCCTACATGGCCAATTTCGACCCCAGCTTTTTGGCGCTGTCAGGCACCCCCGAGCAGACCGCCGCCGTGGCCAAGGACTTCAAGATCTACTACAAGAAGGTCGATGGCAAAACCCCCACCAGCTACACCATGGACCACTCTGCGGGCAGTTACGTGTATGACACGGCAGGCCGCCTGCGTGTTTACAACCGTTACGGCAGCGGCGCGCAAGCCCTGGGGGCCGATGTGCGGGCGCTGCTGCAAGAGGCAGGCTGACGCGCGCAGCGCGCGCCGGCGTTAGCCCCGGTCGCGCATTGCATTGGGCTGTCCAGCGCGACGGTGAAGGCCAAGCGCTGGCGCTACCCCTGTACGACCAGCGAAGCCGCCATCGCGCACGCTGGATGGGGCAGCCGGGTCATTCGGCCTTGATCCCTTGCGAGGTGATCACCGCGCCGAGTGCGCGCGTATCCGTCTGGATGCGGTTGGCCAGACCTTCGGCGGTGGTGCCCTTGACCTGCCAACCCTGCTGAAACAGCTTGGCGCGCACTTCCGGGCTGCGGGCGATTTCGCTGAACAGCGCCGACAGGCGCGCCGCCACTGGTTGGGGCAGAGACCGGGGGGCCGCCACCGCATTCCAGATTTCGAGGTTGAAGTCTTTCACGCCCGCTTCGGCCAGGCTGGGGTATTCGGGCACCAGGGTGCTGCGTCCACTGGATGTGACGCCGATCACGCGCAGCTTGCCCGCGCGCGCCTGCGCGGCGGCCATGGCCGGAGGAAGCAGCGAGAGCTGGATCTGGCCGCCAATGATGGCGTTGATGACCTGCGGATTGCCCGGATAAGGCACATGCACCGGGTTGATGTCTGCCTTGTTTTTGAGCAGCTCCATGCCGATATGTGCCACCGTGCCCACGCCCGGCGTGCCGTAGTTCCAGCGGTCGCCGCTGGCGCGTGCCGCCGCAAAAAACTCTTGCGCGGTTGCCCCCGGCGCGTTGGCCGGTGCGGCCAGGGCCAGCGGGGCCGTGGCGATCAGGCTGATGGGAGTCAGGTCCTTGAGCGGGTCGTAGTTGATTCTGGGGTTGATGAGCCTGGCAATCGTCAGGTTGCCATTGATCATGATGCCCAGGGTGTGATCGTCTGTGGCTTTGGCCACGGCGTCCGCTGCGATGTTGCCGCCTGCGCCCACCTTGTTTTCCACAATCACCGGCTGCCCCAGGGCTTTGGCCAGCGGTTCGGCCAGCGTGCGCGCCACCAGATCGGGCGACGACCCGCCCGGAAAGCCCACCACCAGCTTCACGGGCTTGCTGGGCCAGCCGGGTGTGGCCGCGGCCGTGGTGGATTGTGCAAGTGCGGGGCTGAAAGTGGCGGCGAGGGCCAGCGCCAGCGCAGCGCGACGCAGGGGGGATGGGGTCATCAGTAAATCCTCCGGTCATGGACGGGTGCGAGGGCGGTTTTTGCCGGCACCCAAAAAAAACGCGCAACCAGGGTTGCGCGTTGAATTATCCCTGCTGCCCACACCCGTGCTTGCGGGTGCGTCAGCAGACCGGCACTGCTCAGGCGTATGCCGCCAGCGCGGTTTTCATCTTCTTCATGGCGGCTACCTCGATCTGGCGAATGCGCTCGGCGCTCACGCCATAGACGGCAGCCAGGTCGTGCAGCGTCATGCCGCCAGAGCCATCGTCGTTGACCTTGAGCCAGCGCTCTTCCACGATGCGGCGGCTGCGGTCGTCCAGGCTGGCCAGTGCGGTGGCAATGCCATCGGTGGCGAGTTCATCGCGCTGGCGCGACTCGATCATCGCGGTGGGCTCGTGCGAAGCGTCGGCCAGATAGGCAATGGGGCCAAAAGCCTGCTCGCCGTCATCGGACGGAGCCGGGTCGAGCAGCACATCGCCGCCCGACATGCGGGTTTCCATCTCGATGACTTCTTCGCGCTTCACATTGAGCTGTGCTGCCACGGAGTCGATTTCGTGGTCCGACAGTGTGTCGCGGTGCGTGGCGGCATCGGCTGCTGCCGCATCGGACTTGAAACCCTGCTTCATGGACCGCAGATTGAAGAACAGCTTGCGCTGCGCCTTGGTGGTAGCCACCTTCACCATGCGCCAGTTCTTCAGGATGTATTCGTGGATCTCGGCCTTGATCCAGTGCATGGCGTAGCTCACCAGGCGCACGCCCTGCTCGGGGTCAAAGCGCTTGACGGCCTTCATCAGGCCCACGTTGCCTTCCTGGATCAGGTCGCCGTGCGGCAGGCCGTAGCCAAGGTACTGGCGCGCAATCGACACCACAAGGCGCAGGTGCGACATCACCAGACGGCCAGCGGCGTCCACATCGTTGTGGTCCCGCAGCTGGCGGGCATAGGTTTGCTCTTCCTCGTGGGTGAGCAGGGGCAGGCGGTTGACAGCCGAAATGTAGGCGTCCAGATTGCCCAAAGGCGGCACCAGCGCCCATGGGTTGGCGGGCGCCAAAGTCGTCGCTGCGGTTCCAGATTGAAGTTTCATTCCGGGAGTCCTTTCCTCTAAGCTTTTATGTTAGCACTCTCTTTGACGGAGTGCTAAGGCCGGAGTTCCCGTGTGGTTGGGAAAGAGGTCATCCTGGCACAACATTTGCTTTTTCTCGTTGCAGGCTTTGGTATTTTCTCACCGGAGTCGGGCTTTCGGTACACCCCAACATGGGCTTAACCCATTGATTTGTAATGAAGTTATTCCAATCGGGTGGAGTCCGTCCAGCGCCGCCCGGCAGGGCGGCGCTGGTGTTTTCAGGCCTGCCCGAAACTGTCGGGCATTTGCACCGCCACCACGCTGCCGCGTGCGGTGATCACGCCCGCCACCATGACCGTGGTTTCCACCACGACCTTGCGGCCTTTGATTTCCTTCACGCGGCCGCGAATCTCCAGCGTTGCGTCCAGCGGCGTGGGTTTGAGAAAGTCCACATGCAGGGAGCCGGTGACGAAGCGAAACGGTGGCAGCGTGCCCATTTCACGGCCTTCGCTGCGGTACATGGCGGCGGCAGCCGTGCCGGTGCTGTGGCAGTCGATCAGCGAAGCAATCAACCCGCCATAGGCGTAGCCAGGTATCGAGGTGTGAAACGGCTCGGGCTTGAAACGGGTCACGGTTTCTTCGCCCTCCCAGAAAGTCTTTATCTGGTGGCCGTGGTGGTTGTTGCTGCCACAGCCGTAGCAATGCGACACGTTTTCGGGGTAGTAGTCTTGAAACGCTTTCATGGGTGGGTTCCGGGGTTGGGTCAGCAGGCAGAACGGGGGGAAACTCAAGCCTTCAGGCCGTCACGGCGCCAGGCCCAGGGCTGTGCGCAGTTGGGCTTCGGTGCTGGCGTGGCTCACCGTGCTCACGCGGCCGTCTTGCAGCGCGATCAGCGTCACCGCGCCGTCTTGGCGGGGCCAGTTTTTTAGCAGCGCCTCGTCCAGTACCACGCCCAACACAAACGGCATTTCACGCAGCGCGGGCAAGGCAAAGGTGCGGGTCACAAAGCCGGGCATGCGGCTCAGGTCTGCCAGGTAGACGGCCTGGCGCGTGGCCAAAAACCCTGCCGGCTGGTCCGCCAGCACGGTCTGCACCAGGTTGGAGGCCTTGCGGCCTGCCGCAAACAGCACCAGCTTCGTGTCGGCGCTCACTTTCCACGCCTGGTCGTGCTGGTCTTTCAGTGTCAGCTCGGGCAGTGCTTGGCCTGGTTGCAGTGGTGGGCTGGCCAGTGCCAGTGCGGGCCAGCTCAGCAGCGCGGCCAGCAGCAGTGCGGTGTGGTTCGGGCGGAGTCGGAATTTTGCGATGGGCATGGGGGTGTCCTGGTCGGGGTTCAGGTGGCGCGGCGGTGGTGGCTGCGTGCGCTGGCACCGGCGCCGGTGTTGCTGCGAGGGCGGGTGTTCATCGGTATTTCCTCAGGTAGACACCTTCAAAGAAGCGCTTGGCCCAGTGAAACAGGCGGGATGAGGGCAGGATGATCTGGCGTCGGGTGTTGCGAAACACCAGGGTGCCGTGATCGATGGCATCGATGATGCAAATGAGCTCCACCTTGAAGGTGGCTGTGGGCGTTTCGCCGCGCAGGCCTTTGAGCAGGTTGTCGGCCGCAGCGGCCGCCTGCAGGTCGGCCATGTGGGCTTGCTTGGGCATCCAGTCGGGGCCAGGAAAGCTGCCCGAATCTCCCACCACATACACATGTTGCGTGCCCTGCACGCGGCATTGCGCGTCGGCTTGGAGCAGACCACCGTTGGATCGGGCCAGCGGCGTCTGGTCAAACCAGGCGTTGCCGGTCATTCCGGGCATGAAAAGGATCAGATCGGCCGGAAACGAGCCGCCCTCGGTGACCACGCGGTCGGGCTCAAAGCGCACCAGCTTGTGGCCAAGGCGGGTGCTGATGCCGCGGCGTGCCATTTCGGCCAGCAGGTGCTGAACCGCCTTCGGTCCGAGGCGGCTGCCCGGCTCGGTGGAGGGGTTGAAGAACACGATGTTGAACTTGTTGCGCCGGCCCTCGCGCCTGAGCTGCTCATCAATGCCGAACAGAAACTCGAACATCGGTCCCCCGCGCACGGCACTGGGCTCGTTGGGGTTGCCGGCAAAGCCCACGGCAATGGTGCCGCCGGTCATGGTACGCAGGCGGTCACGGATACGCTCGGCCGCCGCAATGCCTTCGCAAGGCGTGATGGCGTGTTCAATGCCCGGCAATTTTTTGATGAAGCGCCCACCGCTGGCAATCACCAGTGCGTCGTTGCGCAGCTCGCCAGCCGTGGTGAGCACCACCCGGCCACCGTCTCGAAGACCGGTGACCTCGGCAGCGATGTGGTTCACCTTCATGCGCGAAAAAAAATTGGACAGCGGAACCACCAGCTGCTCGCGGGTGCGCAGCCCCGACGGAATCCAGATGATGCCCGGCAGGTAGTGCAGCTCGGCGCGTGGTGCCACCAGGGTGATGTGCGCATCGGGGTCGCGTTGGCGAATTTCCCGCACGGTGGACAGGGCGCCAAAGCCGGCGCCAATGACGGTGATGTGAGCGGCAGGTTGCATGGAGTCAGGTTCCTTACGCGGCGAAGGGTGTGGTGGGGCGCAAGTCCGCTGCGCCAGCGCGCAACGTCTGCTTGTCGCCCTTGCTGTCGTGGTGGGTGCGCAGATGCAGGTCGCGTTCGCTCAGCATAGCCGTGCCGCACGGACTGGCCGCGCTCCTAGCCAGCTGCATCGTCGTCCTCGCCAATCAGCAAGGTGTTGTCGGCCAGGTATTTGTGGGGAGGCACCAGCAGGTTGGTGGGGGCAGGCTTGTTGTTGAACACGCGCCCCGCGAAGTCGAAGGTGGAGCCGTGGCAGGGGCAAAAAAAGCCGCCCTTCCAGTCGGCGGGCACGCTGGGATTGGCGGTGCCTTCGTTCAGGGTGACGGGGGAGCAGCCCAGGTGGGTGCAAATGCCCACGGTCACCAGCACCTCGGGCTTGATGGAGCGATGGGTGTTGGTGGCGTAAGAGGGTTGCTGTTTTTTTTGTGAATCGGGGTCTGCCAGGTCGGTCATGCCGTCGAGCTGGGCCAGCATCTCGGGCGTGCGGCGCATGACCCAGATCGGCTGGCCACGCCATTCGACGACCTTGACCTCACCGGGCTGGATGTCGCCAATTTCCACCTGCACGCTGGCGCCCTGTGCCTTGGCCCGCTCGCTGGGGGCAAAGCTGGCCACCAACGGCACTGTCACTGCTGCAGTTGCCGCGCAGCCCATGGCCGTGGTGGCCAACAGCCACTGGCGGCGCTCGGCGTCATGGCGCCCCGTGTCGGGGTTCGATGCGGGGAAAGCGGGTGCGGTGAACGGGTGTGTCATGGAATCCTCCAGTTGAAGCGAGGCAGGTCGCAAAGTACCCACTGCCCTTCACCATCCAAGAAACATGCCACCCCTCTGCGCAGAAAAAACGCTTTGAAATCAACGATGAACGATGGAGTCGCCGCACCAGACGACTGCCAAATGGGGCGCTCTATGTCAAAAGTGGCAGACTGTGGCAGCCAGGGCCTACACTGACGGACCACGTCCATCCGAGTTTCCATGAAGCCATTGCCCGAGCTGACCGACTTTCTTGAAGGCCTCAGTGAGCCGCACATCCTGTTTGATGCGCAATACCGCATCGTGATGGCCAACGCCGCCTACCGCCGCGCTTTCAGCCCCGAGCGCAGTGTGATCGGCCGTACCTGCTACGAGGTGTCGCACCATTTCCAGGTGCCTTGCGACCAGGCGGGTGAGTCGTGCCCGCTGGCGCAGGCCCGTGCTTCAGGCCAGCGCGAGCGCGTGCTGCACCTGCATCACACGCCCAAGGGTGAGGAATACGTCAACATCGAGCTCACCCCGCTGCGTGATGCATCGGGGGAGCACGCCTTTTTTGTGGAAAAAATGGCGTCCCTGAAAGTGGCCCATGGCCTTTCTGTGGCGCAGGGCCTGATCGGGCGCAGCGCGGTGTTCCAGCACATGCTGGCGCTCGTAGCCCGCGTGGCGCCGTCCTTGGCCACGGTGCTGTTGTTGGGCGAGTCTGGCACGGGCAAGGAACTGGTGGCGCAGGCAGTGCACGATGCCAGTCCCCGCGCCACCAAGCCCCTGGTGGTGGTGGATTGCTCCAGCTTGCCAGAGACGCTGTTTGAGTCGGAACTTTTTGGCCACGAGCGCGGTGCCTTCACAGGCGCCAACACCAGCAAGGCGGGGCTGGTGGAGGCTGCCAGCGGCGGCACCTTGTTTCTGGACGAGGTGGGCGACATTCCCTTGCCCATGCAGGTGAAGCTGCTGCGCTTGCTGGAGTCGGGCACCTACCGCCGCGTGGGCAGCACCGAGCTGCGCCATGCCGACATTCGCGTGGTGTCGGCCACGCACCGCGATCTGGACCGCATGGTGGCCGAGGGGCGCTTCCGTGAAGACCTCTACCACCGGCTGAGCACGTTTCCCATCGCGCTGCCGCCGCTGCGCGAGCGGCGCGAGGACATCGCGCTGCTCACCCAGGCGTTGCTGGCCCGTGTGGCCCCGCAACGCTCGTTGAGCGTTGCGCCAAAAGCCTTGGCCTTGCTGGCCGAGCAGCCTTTCCCGGGCAATGTGCGCGAGCTGCGCAACCTGCTGGAGCGCACCACGCTGATGTGCGACGGCGACCGCATCGAGGTCGAACACGTGGCCCAGGCGCTGAATTCCGGGCGGCGCAGCACCTGGCAGGTGCCCACCCCATACGCGCCGGCCACCAGCACGCAGATCGGTCGCGGCGCACCGGTGGTGTCGGCGGCATCGTTGCGTGAACTGGAGTTGTCTGTGCTGCGCGAGCGGGTGGCCACGCACACCGGCAGCCGCGCCGAGCTGGCGGCGGCGCTGGGCATCAGCGAGCGCTCGCTTTACCGCAAGCTCAAAACGCTCGGCGTGTAAACCTGCAAACGGGGCCTGTAGCCTGTGGCCTCTGGGCCGGTGTCTGGGGCATTGCCCGGGGGATGGCTTTGCTGTCAGCCAGGTCTGCGCAGTTGGTGGCCAGGGCGCTGATCTTGCCGCGCGTGGGCTGCTTCGCGAAGGCGCTCATGCCTATGGCTGCGGCCTTGGTGCGCACGCTGGCGGGGCGGCTGGAACATTCCGGTCCAGCCAGTCGCTCACCTGGGCGTACAGCGCATCTTCCTCATCGAAACCATCGTGCCGCCCCGCCCGCACCAGCAGGCTGGCGTGCGGGGCGCTGGCCTGCAGGCGCTGGGCGCATTCCAGCGGAACCACCGTGTCGTCCTGGCCGTGAACCAGCAGCACCGGGGCCTGGATGTGCGCGATGCGCGACACGGGGGCGATGTCGTCAAACCGCTGGCCAATCACCCGTTCGATATAGCGGTTGACCAGCCAGCCCAGCGGCCAGAACGGAATGCGGTATTCGGCCAGCCAGCGGCGCATCACCTGCTCGGGGTGCGCAAAGGCTGAGACGCTGACGATGGCCGCCACGTCGCTGCGCTGCGAGCCGGCCAGCAACGCGGCGGCAGCGCCCAGCGAATGCCCCATCAGGACCACCGGTTGCGCGGGTTCGCCGAGCTGGCCTGGCAGCCAGTCCAGGCAGGCGTGCAGGTCTTCGGCAAACCGGGGCAGCGAGCTGTGCCCGTCGGGGTCGCTGCGGCCGTGGTTGCGTGCATCGGGCAGCAACACCGACCAGCCCCGGCGGTGCAAGGCCAGCGCCGCAGGGCGCAACTGGCTGCCGTTGCCGCCCCAGCCGTGCTGCAAGATCAACACGCCGCGCCCGGCGGGGCCGGGCAACCACTGCGCGGCCAGGTGTTTGCCGTTGGCGGTGGGCACCGAAACCCATTGCAGGCCGGTCAGCGGAGCGACCGCGCCGGGGTGTTCAAGCCGGGGCGGTGCCAGTTCGCGCCGCAACCAGCGCAGGCCCAGCCAGCCCAGCCCCCAAGCGGCGGGGGGCACCAAAAGCGCGGCCCAGGCGTTCATGCGGTTTGTGGCTCGCTGCGAGGGCTGTGTGCGTGCGCTGCGGGGCGGTGTGGGTCCATGGTCATGGGCACCATTGTGGCCGACCACCCAGGCCCCTGGCGGTCTGCCGAAATGGACCTTGCGCCCTGCGGTTCCGGGGTAGCAAGAATTATGATAAAAAGTGGCTCTAGCGCAATAACCATAAGCGCTATAAGCTATAAAAATAATAGCTTATATGCATGCTTCATCAGACCCCACAACCAGCGCCAACCCCGCTGCGGAGCCAAAGTCCATGCCCGGCAACTCCCCTTCTGATGTTCTTGTGGCCGATGGCGTGTGCGCCGTCACCACCACCGTGGCCACCCCTGAGGACGCCCGGCGGCTGGCGCAGGCCGTGTTGCAGCAGCGCCTGGCGGCGTGCGTGCAGGTCGAGCCCATCACCTCGCATTACCGCTGGCAGGGGGCGCTGCACGAGGAGGCCGAGTGGCGACTTGTGTGCAAGACAGTGGCCGGGAGCGTTGCGGGCCTGCTGCAGCTGTTGCAGGCGCAGCACCCCTACGAGCTACCGCAGCTGCTGGTGCAGCCGCTGCAGGCAAGCGCCGCCTATGCCGACTGGGTGCGGCAGGAGACGCTGCCGGGGTAGCTTTCAGCCCAACAGCGCCTGGGCGAATTCGCGTGCGTTGAAGGTTTCCAGGTCTTCGAGCTTTTCGCCCACGCCGATGAAATACACCGGAATCGGCCGCTCCTGCGCGATGGCGGCCAGCACGCCGCCCTTGGCCGTGCCATCGAGTTTGGTGACCACCAGGCCGGTGAGTTGCAGCGCGTCGTCAAACGAGCGCACCTGGGCCAGCGCGTTCTGGCCGGTGTTGCCATCAATCACCAGCAGCACTTCGTGCGGAGCCGTGGCGTCGGCCTTGGTCACCACGCGCTTGATCTTTTGCAGCTCTTGCATCAGGTGCAGCTGCGTAGGCAGGCGGCCTGCCGTGTCCACCAGCACCACGTCCTTGCCGCGTGCCTTGCCGGCGGTCACGGCGTCAAAGCTCACGGCGGCGGGGTCGCCGCCCTCCTGGCTGACGATTTCCACCGTGTTGCGGTCGGCCCATACGCCCAGCTGCTCGCGCGCTGCGGCGCGGAAGGTGTCGGCCGCCGCCAGCAGCACGCTGGCGCCTTCGTTGGCGAGGTGCTTGGTGAGTTTGCCAATCGACGTGGTCTTGCCCGCGCCGTTCACGCCCGCCACCATGATGACGGTGGGGGTGTGCTCACCAATCACCAGGGCTTTTTCGAGCGGGCGCAACAGGTCGGTCAGGGCGTCGGCCAGCAGGCCCTTGACGGCGGCGGGGTCGGTGGTTTTGGTGTCCTTGACGCGGCGCTTGAGATCGGTCAGCAGCCATTGCGTGGCCTTGACGCCGGTGTCGGCAAGCAGCAGGGCTTCTTCGAGCTCTTCGTAGAGCGCATCGTCGATCTGGGTGCCGGTGAACACGGTGGCGATGCTGGAGCCCGTCTTGCGCAGACCGGTTTTGAGGCGGTCGAGCCAGCCCTTGCGTTCAGCGGGCGTGGGCGCTTGCCCGGTCGGCACGTTAGGTGCCACTGGCGCCACTGGCGCTACTGGCGCTATTGGCACCGGGGATACCGCAGGCAACGGTGGTACTGCCACGGCAACGGGCTCGGCCGCCACCGCCACGGCGGGCATGGGCCGGGATACCGGCGCAGAGGTCGGCACAGGTATCGGTGCAGGCACCGGCACATGCACCTGGACAGGCGGTGGTTCAACCGCTGGTGCTGCTGCAGGCGCGTGCATGGGCGGCTTGGCCGCGAAGGGGTTGCGCAGCCAGCCAAAGCCACCGCTGGCTGCCGGCTGTGCGGCCGGCGCTTGCGGGCTGGAAGCTGCAGCGCCCGCCGCCGGCGCCGCGTCGGCCACCGGGGGCAGGGCGGCCGCAGAAGAGGGCGCTGGCAACGGCGCCGCCTGCGTGGGCTGGCTGGCGGGTGCCTGCTGCGCGGGCGGCGCTATTGGCGCTGGCGCGGGCAGTGCATCCGGCACGGCGGGTGTCGCAGGGGCCGCCACAGCGGGCTGTGCGGGCGTGGGAGTGGGTTTTTTCTTGAAAAAACTGAACATTGGCAGGTACTTAGAATCACTCCATTCTATGAAACGTGCTTTCCCCCTTCTGGGCCTGCTGGCCTGCCTGAGTGCCGGGGCGCAATCCCCGGTGTCCCCAACCCCCTTTGCGACACCACCATCGGCCCTGTCCGCGCAGGCTGCCACGGCTTCGGGCGCGCAACAGTTCACGCTGGCCAATGGCATGCAGCTCATCGTGCAGCCCGACCGCCGTGCGCCCACGGCCATGCACATGGTGTGGCTGCGCGTGGGCTCCATGGACGAGGTCGATGGCACCTCGGGCGTGGCCCATGTGCTGGAGCACATGATGTTCAAGGGCACCAAGACCGTGCCGCCGGGCGAGTTTTCGCGCCGGGTGGCAGCGCTGGGTGGTCAGGAAAACGCCTTCACCAGCCGCGACTACACAGGCTATTACCAGCAGATTCCCGCGCACCGTCTGGAAGACGTGATGCGCCTGGAGTCCGACCGCTTTGCGCACAACCAGTGGCCCGATGACGAGTTCAAGCGCGAAATCGAGGTGGTCAAGGAAGAGCGCCGTCTGCGCACCGAAGACCAGCCCCGTGCCCTTCTGGCCGAACAGCTTTTTGCGACCACCTTCATGGCCTCGCCTTACCGCCGCCCGGTGGTGGGCTGGATGAGCGATTTGGACGCCCTGACGCCCGAGGACGTGCGCGCTTTCCACCGCCAGTGGTATGTGCCCGGCAACGCGGCGGTGGTGGTGGCCGGTGATGTGGATGTGGCCAAGGTGCGCGCGCTGGCCGAAAAATACTATGGCCGCCTGCCCGCCCGTGCCCTGCCGGCGCGCAAGCCGCGCACCGAGCCCGCACAGCAGGGCCTGCGCCGCATTGCCGTCAAGGCCCCGGCCGAGCAGGCCTATGTGGCCCTGGCGTTTCGCGTGCCCGGCATGAATCGGGTCGAGGCGCTCACCGATGCCGACCGCGATGCCCTGGCGCTGATGGTGTTGTCGGCCGTGCTCAGCGGCTACGACGGTGCACGCCTGGAGCGCGCCCTGAGCCAGGGCCCCGAGCGCGTGGCCGACAGCGCGGGCAGTTCGGCCATGGTGACGGGACGCGGCCCCAGCCTGTTTTTGCTCAGCGGCGTGCCCGCCCAGGGCAAGACGGCGCAGCAGGTCGAGGACGCCCTGCGTGCCGAAGTGGCCCGCGTGGCCCGTGAGGGCGTGAGCGAGGCCGAGCTGTCGCGCGTCAAAACCCAGTGGATTGCTTCGACCGTGTACCAGCGCGACTCGGTGCACGGGCAGGCCCAGGACCTGGGCAGCAACTGGGTGCAGGGCTTGCCCCTGGATGCCGAAGAGCGCCTGCTGGCGCTGCTGCGCACCGTGACACCCGAGCAGGTGCAGCAGGTGGCCGCCCGTTATTTTGGCGACGACCAGCTCACCGTGGCCACGCTGCTGCCGCAGCCGCTGGATGCCAAGGCCAAGCGCACCGCACCGGCCGCCGGCGCCACGCGCCACTGACCCCGCACCCGAGGCATAGCATGTTTACTATTAAAAAAATAGCTGTTAACGCTTTACTGATAAGCGCTGGAGCCCTGTTTGGTGCTAATTCTGCATGGGCGTTGCTGCCCATCCAGCACTGGACCGAAGCCAACGGCGCCCAGGTCTGGCTGGTGGAAAGCCCCGTCATCCCCATGGTGGATGTGCAGCTCGACTTTGACGCTGGCAGCCGCCGCGACCCGGCCGGGCAGGCCGGCCTGGCAGGTGCCGTGGCATCGATGGCGTCCAAGGGCGTTCTGGCCATGGCGGGCGAGGGCGCTGCCCCGCCGCTCGACGAAAACGCGCTGGGCGAGGCCTGGGCCGATCTGGGCGCGAGCTTCGATGCCAGCGCCGGCAGCGATGCGCTGCATTTTTCACTGCGCTCCCTGACCGACCCTGCGCTGCTGCAACGCGCCGCGCTGCTGGCCGCGCGCCAGATGGGCGAGCCCAGCTGGCCTGCCGATATCTGGCAGCGCGAGCGCGCCCGCTGGAGCGCCAGCATCAAGGAGTCCCGCACGCGCCCTGCCACCGTGGCAGGCGAAGCCTTTGCCACTGCGGTGTATGGCAGCCACCCTTATGGTTTCCGTGCCACCGAAGACACGCTGGCGCGCATCGAAGTGGCCGACATGCAGGCGTTTCATGCCCGCACCATTGCCGCCTGCCGCGCGCGCGTCAGCATCGTGGGCGCCGTCAACCGCGCCCAGGCGCAGACGCTGGTGGCCACGCTGCTGTCACGCCTGCCGCAGCGCACGGGGGCAGAATGCGCCCCGCTGCCGGCGGTGCCCGAAGTGCAGGCCCTCACCGCACCGGCCGAGCAGCGCATCCCCTTTGCGTCGGCCCAGGCCCATGTGCTGATCGGCCAGCCCGGCTTTGCGCGCCGCGACCCGGATTTTCTGGCGCTGCTGGTGGGCAACCACATCCTGGGCGGCGGTGGTTTCACCGCGCGGCTGACCAACGAGGTGCGTGAAAAACGCGGCCTGAGCTACAGCGTGTACAGCGGTTTTGCGCCCGGCCTGCATGCGGGCGCCTTCACCATCGGCCTGCAGACCCGTCCCGACCAGGCCGCGCAGGCGGTGCAGGTCTCGCGCGACGTGCTCGCCCGCTTTGTGCGCGAAGGCCCCACCGAGGCCGAGCTGCGTGCCGCCAAGGACAACCTGATTGGCGGCTTTGCGCTGCGCATCGACAGCAACCGCAAATTGCTGGGCAACGTGGCCAACATCGCCTGGAACGACCTGCCGCTTGACTACCTTGACCACTGGACGAAGCGGGTCGAGGCGCTCACCGTGGCCGACATCCGCGCCGCCATGGCGCGCAAACTGCAACCTGAACGCATGGTGACCGTAGTGGTGGGGGGCCAGCCATGAGGGCCGTGCCCGGACGCCCCC